>Ga0209390_10009212_pt1 | contig 11919 bp, 3 predicted proteins | sample BON01_FD_187212 | JGI IMG/M metagenome (GOLD analysis project Ga0209390, IMG submission 187212) | Freshwater microbial communities from Lake Bonney liftoff mats and glacier meltwater in Antarctica - BON-01 (SPAdes) (version 2) | ecosystem: Environmental > Aquatic > Freshwater > Ice > Glacier... | reverse complement strand
TATATATATATATATATATATATATATATACATGTATATATGTATATATATATACATATATATGTATATATCTTGGCACCCACCCACCTTCCAGTAAGCGTCCCTCCTGGTTCAGGTTCGGCTCTTGGCGGAGGAGGTTCCGCTCAACCACGACTTCCTCGCCGCCACCGCCGGCGCAGTCGCAACCTCGACCGCCCAGGGGAAGCGGCTCCGGCTGCACTGCGCAGAGCTCTCAAAGACGCGCCACCGCCAGTGGGTAAGGCTGGTGGGCACCGAGATCGACGTCCAGCTCTGGACGGCGCCCGACGAGCCGCAGCCCTCGCCCTACGGGCTGTGGGACTGGCTCAAGACCGCGCTGACGCCGCTGCTCGCCTGGGCCGAGGCACTGCTCCGCTCGGCGCGCGAGCTGCCGTTCGGCTCCGGCCTCAGCCTGGTCGCGATGAGTGAGGCGGAGGGTTGGGTGCGGCTCTCAGCCCAGGCGGAGGACGGCGTGCGCGAGGTGCTGCTCTGGAGGGCGGGCTGCCTGCAGGTGAAGGGGATGCCCCTCTTGAGCTCTCGACCTCCCCGACCCCAACCTGACCCACTACCCTGACCCTCGATCCCGACTCTTTGACCAGGTTTACGTGGTCGAGTCGTACGGCCGCGTGCCGATGCGCCGCCTCGCCTACGCCTCCGACGCCACCGCCTCCCTCTCCTCCTCCCTCGACACGCCGCCCCGCCTCTGCCGCCTCCCCTCGCACGCGCCCGCCATCGAGGCCGGCGACCCGTCCTCCCCGCCGGCAGCCGGCCCCTCGGTGGTGGTCAAGCGGCGGGCCAAGGGCGGGATGCAGACCTACGTGCCGCGCCGCTACCTCTGTGGCTCGCTGCCGGACGCGCTGCTTGAGACGCACCGCTTCTGGCAGAGCGACGAGGACGGACACCTGGTGGCGGACGCCGTAGGGGCCGATGGCGAGGGTCGGCGAGGCGTGGCTCAGGGAAGCAGGGCTGGACCCTCCCACGCCGAGCCGCCTCTGCGCGGGCACAGCAGCGAGGATTCGCCCACCCGCGGCGCGCGCGGCCTGAGCGCCGTCGACGACGACTCTTCACCCTCGGACGATGCACAGCCCGCGCTGATTGTGCGGCTGGCCTTCCACCAGACGGGCGGCGGCGTAGCAGCGCTTGTACGCCGCCCCGCCGCCGCCGCGCCGCAAGCCGCCCTCTCCTCAAGCCAAGCCAGCGCTCCCGGCGCCCTGGTGCTGGTGCCGCTGCTGTGCGCGCGCGCCGGCTCGCCGCTCGAGTCTTTGCGCGCGCTGCTGATGCGCCTCGACAACCTCTCGCACGTGCTGGTCTGGGCCGACGAGGACGGCTCGCTGGTGCGCAGAGACGGCTGGCGGGTCCGGCAGGTCGAACTGCCACGGCTGGGACTCACATTCATCGCGAGAGAGGCCGCCACGCCAGCCAGCAGAGCGGCCAAGCCCGACAGCACCCCGGCCAAGCCCAGCGGCAGGGCTCGGACCGCGCCCCCGGCCTCTCCGTTTGAAAAGGGAATCCTCGACGGCGGCTCCGACTCGTTCGGACGGCGCCTCTACTGCGCCGAGCACCCGCAGCTCTTCATCTCTGACGCGCGGCCTCCCGCGGTGGCGCGGCTGCTGCGCGGCCTGCCGCACGCGCTCCTGCTGCAGGACGACTACGGCGCGCTGCACGTGCTCCTCCCGGCCACCGCGCGCCCCGTCTGGGTCCACGAGGGAGGAGGCCCCAAGGCGCTGCTCCTGCGCCGGGATGACGACGCGTGGATCGCGAGCCTCGGCTCGACCAAACACCACCTGTGCGCGGTCCACCCTTCCGGCGCGCTGCTCACGCCGCCCTCGCTCGCCGCGGCGCTCCACCTTCTACTCGTCAAGGCGCTGCACCGGATGTACGCCGAGGCGTGCGAGCTGGCTGGCTGCTGCGCGCACGACGGGACCCTCTCGGCGGAGGAGGCGCAGCTGGTGGGCGCGCTCGACCTCGTCGCGCTCGACCCCAGCCCCGACGCCTACGCGCTGCGGCTCCGCCTCTGCCTGGCGCTGCGGGCCACCTCGTGCGAGGGGCTGCTGCCCTGGACGGCGGCGGAGCAGCTGCCGCCCTACGTGGCCCTCTGGCCGCGCGTCTCCGCCAGCTGCCGACTGGCGCTCGCCGAAGAGCTCCTCTTGCTCCGCGCCGCCGCCGACGCCGCCGCGCCGCTCCCGCCGCCGCCGCTGCTGCTGCACCGGGCAATGCTGCTGCAGGCGGCCGCCGCCGCCAACGCCGCTGCCACTGCGCCGTCGGCCCTCTGGCTCCCGGCGCCCGCGGTGGCCGAGCCGCTAAGGGCGGTCTACTTCGACACGCGCCTCGAGCTCCGGTTCGAGGAGGGAGCGAGTGGTGGCGGCCGAGCGTCGAGTGGCGCCTCGCCTGGGGACGAGGCGCTGCCTGGGGCGATGCGGCTGCGCGAGCGCGACTGGACGGACCGCCTCGTCGACGCTGGCTGGGGCTTCTGGACGCCCCCCGAGGACGCGACGGGCCTGGCTGCGCTCGAACGCTTCAACACGCTCTTTTCGGCCGTCTCGCTCCGAGGCAGCTTCCTGCTGGTCTACAGCCTGCTCTGCGGCCACGTGCAGCTCCGGCTGCTGGCGTCGGACGCGCCGCACCAGTGGGGCGCGCTGCTGGTGGCGCTGCTGCCGCAGTCGGAGTTGGTGGGCGGAGGGCTCTTGATGGAGACGCTGCGCTTGCTGCTGCGCTCTCCAGAGTTGGGCCACCTCGCGCCAGCCTTGGAGCCCGAGAGCGCCGACGAGAAGAAGAGCAAGGCGCTGCTGGCGCGCTGGCTGGGCGGCAGCGGCGCCGAGCGCAAGGAGCGATTCCTGGCGGGCGTGCGTAACCTGCAGATCGAGGAGGCGCGGCTGGTGCTCGCGCAGAGGAGGTATGCGGCCGGGCTGGCGGCCGGGCTAGCGGCGGCGGGGGGGTCGAGCCCCGCGCCGCGTGGTGCGCTGCCGCCGCCCTCGCCACGGGCGCAGCAGGCGCGGCCGGGCCGCCGGCTCCTCCGTTGCTTCGGCCCTCCGCGCGCCGCGCCGCCCCTCGCGACCTCGCCGCCGCAGCGGACGACTCGCGGCGCGGCTGCGCTGGCGCCTCCGGATACCGGAGGGGGGGAGGAGGAGGTGGACGACGGCGGGTGGCAGCCGGCTGCGCTGGTGCGCGTGCCGGACCACTACCTGTTGCGCGAGGTGGCGCTCTCCGACCTGAGCGCCGGGCCGGCGAGACTCGTTCCGTCGCAGCGGCCGGGGGCGGCCCTCGCGCTGGGTGCGGAGGAGGTCTCGGCGCTGGCTTCGGCGCCGCTGGGCGCGCTCGCGGCGGGCGCGGTGGAGCAGCGCACGGCAGCGGAGCGCAGGCTGGCGCCGCTCTCTGCGGAGATCCCGTTCGACATCTCGCGCCACCCGACGGCCGACTCGGACCTGGCGCGCGCGACGGTACGGCGGCTGCAGCGCGACATGCGCGCCCACGCGGCCGAGCGCAACGCGAGCGTCGAGCCAAGGCTCAGGGCGCTGGACGAGGAGGCGGTGCGCAAAGTGGGCGCGGCGCAGGGGGGCGGAGGCGCGGCGGCTGCGGCGGAGGCTGCGGTGCGCGAGTTGCGGTCTGCGCTGCTGCGGCAGCTCAAGGCCGACAGCGACGCTGTGGCTTCGGCGGTTCCGGCGCTCGAGCGTTTCGTCAACGGCAGCTGCGAAGAGCCCGCTGTGGGCGCGGAGGCGCTGGGGCGATGGCGCGCCTCGCGCTCGCTGCTGCTGTGCGGCGGCGGCCAGCTGCGGCTGACGCTGCCCACGCTGCTGCGGCTGCTGCTCTCGTCCACCGCCGAGGCGCAGCTGCGACCGCTGCTGGGCACCCAGGCGGCGGCCGCACTCAACGCGCTGGTCGGGCTCATGCTGCGGACCAACCGCCTCGCGCACGCGCGCCGCTGCCTCGCCGCGTGCGACCGCGTCATGGGCCACCTCTCGCGTGCCCCCGGCTGGGAGGGCCAAAGCGACCAGTTGGGAGAGAGCGCCAACTCTCTCGCTGCGGCGCTGTGCGAGCGGCGCCACTGCCGCACCTATGCGCCACTTGGAGTGCACCCGTCCCTCGGCAGCCCCTCTCGTGCCAGCGCCGGAATCGCAGGCGGGGCGGGACCTGCTGGCGGCCCCATAGGCGCAGGGGGGCCAGGAGGGAGCGGACCGGGAGGTCCCGCCGACGCAGGCTTGGGTGTGGAGCTGGAACCGCGGATTCTGCTCTTGGAGTACTGCGGCGGGTTGCTTCTGCGCAAGGAGCAGGTGAAGCTGCTGCGAACCTTCCTCGGGGACTTCCCCTCCGCCCCACGCCGCGCCTCCACCTCCGGCACCCCAGTCACGCATACCGGAGGGGTCCCCGGAGAGGGTCTCTCTCCGCCGCCGCTGCTCTCGTCGCCCACCGTGTCGTCCGCGCCGCGCTCGCTCTGCCACCAACTGCTCATGGGCGCGGGAAAGACGACCGTGATCGCGCCGTTGCTCACGCTGATGCTGGCCGACGGGAGCCGGCTGGTCATGCTGGTGGTGCCCGCCTCTCTCCTCCACTTCTCGCGCTCCGTCTTCCGCTCGCCCCTCTCGACGCTGCTCCAGCGGCCCACCTTTGAGTTTTGCTTCGAGCGTGGCGCCGCGGTGGACGCTGCGCTGCTCGCGAGGCTCAGCCGCGCCGTGGCCGAGCGCGGCGCCGTGCTCGCCGCGCCCTCCGCCGTCAAGAGTTTCATTCTCAAGTTCCTCGAGCTTTCGCGGGAGCGCGCCGCCATGGGGCCGGGCGCAGCGCAGAGCCGCGGGCTGCTCGGGCTCAGCGCGGGGCTCTCTGCCGGGCGCGGCGCGGCTGCGGAGGCGGTCTCGCACCAGCTGCGCCTCTCGGCGCGCGTGCTGCGGCTCTGGCGCGAGGGCGCGCTGGTGCTGGACGAGGTGGACTGGCTGCTGCACCCGCTCAAGGCGGAGCTCAACTGGCCGCTCGGACAGCGCGAGCCGCTCGACTTCGCGAAGTCGTCGCTGGGCGCGGGCGTGCGCTGGCAGCTTCCGCTCCAGCTGCTCGACGGACTCTTCCTCGCACTCCACGGCAGCGACTCGAGGTTCGCCCCGCCCTCGGCCGACGCGCTCGCGGCGGCGGAAGCGCTGCGCGCCGCGATCGAGGCGGGGCGGCGCGAGCACGAGGTGCAGCTGACGCCGCACTTCGTGCTCCTCTCGCGCCCCTTCTACGAGGCGGCCATGCTGCCGCACCTCGCCGCGTGGGCGGTCGAGTGGCTCCGCAAGATGGGCGTCGCGCTCTCTCCGCAGCAGCTAACCGCCTACGTCTCCTCCCGAAGTCCCCTCGCCAGCGAGGCGGCGGCCTCCGCCCAAGCCACCGCGCCGCCGGCCCACTCCTCGCCGCGCCGCACCGCCGCATTGGACGCCGCCGCCGCTGACGCCGCCGCCGCCGAGCTACGCCGGCTGCTGACGGACGACCAGTTCAAGCTGCTCAACCTGACGCGCGACTGGCTCACCTCCCTCCTGCCGCACGTGCTCGCCAAAGCCTCGCGCGTCGGCTACGGGCTGCTCGCCCCGCGAGACCTCAGCGCCTCTGCCCCAGTGGCGCGCCGGCTGCTGGCGGTGCCCTTCGTGGGCAAGGACTGCCCCAGCGCCTCGTCCCAGTTCTCGCACCCAGACGTGGCCATCGGGCTCACCATCCTCGCCTACCGCTACGAGCGGCTGCGGCGCACCGACTTCGCGCGCGTGATGCGACAACTCAAGACGGAGCTCAACGCACAGATCGGACCGTTCAAGAGCCGGCCCGCCTCGCTCACCTTCAGCGCGTGGGTCGGCGCCGCGGGGGGCCGGGTGCGCGGAGTGGCCGAGGGGAGCGGAGGAGGTGGCACGCCGCGGGCGCACGCGCAGGCGGCGCCGCACACGCCGGTTAACCCGCGCGCCGCAGTTTCCCACGCCACTCCCGCGACCGCCGCGCCGCCGCGCCCCGCCGCGCTCTCTGGCTCGCCCTTCGACGACGCCGAGGAGCCCTTGGAGTTCGCGGCGCTCCACTTGCTCGAGCTGGCCGACGCGGAACAGATGGAGCCGCTCTTCGAGCTGCTGCGCGGGCTGCCCACGCTGGCGCGCCACTACCTGGAGCGCTTCGTCTTCCCGCAGACGATGTCCTTCTCGAGCCTCAAGCTCTCCGCCTCGGGGCAGGAGCTGGGCGGCGCGATCGCCTTCGGCCGCCGGCTCGGCTTCAGCGGCACGCCGAGCGACTTGCTGCCCGAGGACCTGGGCGCGCCGTACTACGAGCCGGGCGACGACGCGCGGATGGTGCGCGTGCTGACCGACACGGCCGCGATGGGGCTCGAGGTGCTGGCCGACGGATGGGACGCGCGTGCGGTGCTGCGGCGCGCGGCGCGCGCCACGCCCCCGCGCCACGCGCTCATCGACTCCGGCGCGCTGGTGACTGGGCTCTCCAACGCCGCCGCCGCCGCCTACCTGCTCGAGCAGGGCCTTGCGGGCTGCGACGCCTGCGTCTACTTGGACAAGGGACGCAAGCTCGTGTTGCGGAGGGGCGAGCACCGCGCTTTTTTAGGCGCAGGCGAGGCGCGGCCGGAGCCGCTCCTCCTGGAGCGCTGCGGCGTCCCTCCCGAGCGGCGCTTCGTCTTTTTCGACCACATCCACACCACGGGCACCGACATTGAGCTGCCTCCCCACGCGAGGGCCGCGCTCACCCTGTCCAAGGACGTGACGTTCCGCGACCTGGCGCAGGGGGCCTTCCGCATGCGGCGCGTCGGGCTGGGGCAGCGCGTCACGCTGCTGGTCCCTCCGGAGATCGCAAAGCTCGTGAGGCAGCACGCGGCGCTCGGCAGGGGAGAGGCGCCCAGCCCGGCTGCACTGCCGGCGTCGCCCTCGCAGCGGGCGCCCTTGGCGTCCGAGGAAGCCGGGGAGGAAGGGGCGCGCGAGGCGGGCGCGGCCGAGACGGCCTCCTTCCTGCGCGACGCGTGCGCGTGGGCGGTGATCAACGGTCTGGCGGGCGAGTCGCTGCAGCTGGCGCGACTCTGCCAGCAGTCGCTCCGCGACGTCTGGCGCGTGGCGGCGCTGCGGCCGCTGCTCGCGTCTGCTGAGGCGCCGCCCACCGACGCGGAGGCGCCGCAGCGGCTCGGCCGGCTGATGGACGTCTTTTGCGAGCGCCTCTCGTCCGAAGTGGCCAACTCGGTCCCTGCGGTCGAGCGGACGGCGGACGTCCTGGACCGCGAGGCGAGGATCTACGGCTCGTGCCTCGCGGAGGGCGGCGCCGCGCTGACGGGATCGGAGCGCGAGGCGCTGGTCCGGCTGCGGGCGAGGGCGCTCTCGTGCGCTGGCGGCGAGGGCGCGCTGGCTGGCTCCGGAGTGACGAGCCTCTCTGCGGCCGCGGCGGAGCGAGAGTTGGTCGCGGAGGTGGTGGCGGAGGGCGAGGCGGAGCAGGAGGTCGAGCAGACGCACGAGCAGCTGGCGGAGGAGGAGCTCGCCGTCGCGCCCACAGAGGACTTCCCGCGCGAGCTCTGGGCGCGCGACCTTCTCCCGCCAAAGCGCTGGCCGCTCGCCGGCCTCCGCTCTCCCTGCGGCGAGGGACCTGGGCCGCTGCCCTTCTACCCCGCCAAGCGGTTCTGCTCCTCAAAGATGGCGAAAGAGGGCGTGGCTCCGCTCCGGCTGCCCGAGTTCGTGCTGCTCTCTTCCAACCTGGCGCCCCTGGCCCACGCCGGCGGCCGGCTGCGAAGGCTCAAGAACATCTCGCTCACTCTGGACTGGATGCCGGACAGGGAGGCGCTGCGCACCGCACAGGACCCGCTCGGCTCGTCGCCCCTCACCGCCAAGCAGGAGGCGCGGCTGCGCGAGGCGTTCGCCATGTTCGACCTCGACGGCGACGGGAGGCTCGACCGCACCGACCTGCTCGGCGTCCTGCGCGCGGTGGACGTCGACCTGGCCGCCGCCCAGCACAAGCTCGCGGCAGCGCGGCCTGCGGGCGGCGGCTTGCTGGGGCGGGTGGCTGCGGCCGTCGCTGGGCGGCCCGCCGAGTCCGCTGCTGCCGACGAGGTGGACCCGGAGGAGGTTCCTGCGGTGGAGCAGGTGCTGGGCTGCGTGTCGACGGACGCCGACGGCCGCGCCTCGTTCGAGCAGCTGCGCCACGCCGTACAGACCCACGCCTTCTACCGCCTGCGCACGGGCCGCTTCCTGGTCGCTCTCTCGCTGCCCGAGGCGGAGGCCCTGCGCGCGGCGCTGCACGCGGCCGCGCGCTCTGGCGGTGCGCTGGGCGCCGCGCCGCTGTCCGAGCTCTGCCTGCGCCACGAGGGGAGGCTGCTCGACGGGACGCCAGGCTTCGTCGACGGCAGCGTGCTCGAAGGGAATGAGGGCCCCTCCCCGCTGGTGGCTGGGAAGGACTACCTGGGCGCGATCGGCGAGCAGATCTTTCGCTTTCTGGACTCTGCGCTGCAGTACGAGCCAGCCAAGGCCGAGCTGCTGCTGCGAGCGCTCCAGGCCAACGAGATGGAACACCGGAGGGAAGCCTTCTCGATGGTGCGCCACTGCCGCCGCCGCCGCCACGCGGACTGGCGACAGCACTCCGTCGCGCGGCTCTTCACCACCGAGGACGAGTACCAGCTCCTCCACCTGCGCGCCATGCTCGCGCGCGCGAGGCGGCTGCTGCGGCGAAGGCGGCTGAGTCCGGTTGACTTCTTCGCGCTCTGCGACTGCGACCGCGACGCGCACGTGAGCTGGAGCGAGCTCTACGCGGGCCTGCGCTGGATTGGCCTCGCGCTCGATCAGGACCATGCCCACGAGCTCTTCCTCTTCCTCCGGCGAGGCAGCCTGCTGGGCGAGGCCGCGCGCGCGGCGGCCGAGGGGCCGCTCCTGCTCTCGCAGAGCCACTTCCTGGGCGCGGTCGAGGCCGACGCCGGCGCGCTGGCCGAGTGGCACGACGACGACCTGGGCGGGCTGGATGCCGGGGGGGAGGAGGCCGAGCCGGAGGTGTCTCGTACGGCGACGGCGGGCGACGCTGCGGCGATCGAGCAGCTGGCGGTGCTGGCGGAGGAGAGCAAGCAGCGCAGCCTGCCCGTGCTGCTCGACGGCAGCGGTCTGGCCTCCGCTGGGCTGCAAATGCCCCTGCAGCCCACCACGCCCCAGCGGCCTGGGGCAGGCGGCCCGGCGTTGCCTGCTGGCGCGCCGCCCCGCTCTGCGCTCCGAGTGCAGCTGGCGCGCGTCTCCGACTTTGAGTCCGTCTGGGACTCGGCGGACCTCCACGGGGGCCCGCGCGCCGCCCGCGCGCAGGGCTCGGTCTGGGCGCCCCTGCTGCGAAACGAGCGCCTGCTCAGCGCGGCGAGCGTGCGCGTCTGCCTCGGCCACTACGCGAGTGCGGCGCTGCTCAAGCCGAGCAGGGGACCGCTGCCGCTGCCGCGGACGGTCGAGGTGGTGGACACGCGCCAGTCGCGCTGGCGGCTGCAGCAGGACACGGGCGCGCTCGAGACGCTCGTCGCAGCCGCGCTGCCGCCGCCCGTGCGCTACACGCTGCGGTGGTCCAAGCGCGGCGGCGGCGGAGGGGCGCGAGAGCTCTACGCGTGGGAGGGCGTGCCGCCGCCGGGCCACGTCGCGCTGGGCATGCTCTGCACGGCAGAGAGCGAGCCGCCGCCCCTCGAGGCGATGCGCTGCGTGCCGCTCGCGTGGGTGCGCAAGGCGACGGCGCCGCCGATCAAGGTGTGGGACGATTCGGGCTCGAGCGGCGCGCGCGGGTCCATCTGGGTCGTCAACAGCCTCGGGCTGCTCGCCGTCGTCCCGGGCCACGACCCGCCCGCGGGCACCTTTTACGAGCCCGCGCTCGAGGCCATGTTCGCCGGGGACGAAGAGCTCGGGGGGCTAGGTAGGTAGGGGCCGTTCTAGAGTTAGGGGCCGTTCCGTGGTAGGGGGCGTGTAGGCGCGCTGCGACTGCGAGAAGGATACGGAGCAGGGTTGCGATGTTACTATTACAGTCGTGAGCAGTGCGCTTTACCGAAACGTGTGTATTATCTAGTGGGTAGTGGGTGTAAATATATCGTGCCGTTATCGTCGTCGCGTCGTAATACTAATACGGGTATCATTGTGTTTCCTTTTTTGTTTGTAATTATTTGTTATTGGTATTGGTATTGCGTATTGCGTATTGCATTTATTATTATTATAATAAATCGTTTAACTTATTATTAATTATTATATAATAATAATAATACATGTAGTGCGCGTGTATATGTGTTATGTGGTATATGTGTGTGGTGATGAAAATTATAATTGTATGTCTACCCCCGAGAGACGACGTCCGCACATGTCAGGATCAGGACTTCCGGTGACGACAGTTATTATGATATAATAATTATTTGAATAGTACTGAATAGTATTATTATATATAATTGGTACACTATATCCATAGCCATATAATATATATAGTATGATTTACGAATTTTTATTTTGTCCTGCTAAATTGAAAATGGGTCGCCGTATACACACACACACATACAGCACACAGGCACGGGTGTACTGGTACTGATGAGCAGCAGAGAGCAGAGTTGCGGCGACGGCGAGAGTCCAGAGCTCGCACAGCGACAGCGAGAGGCACAGCGGCACAGCCATGAGGTGGCGTGTGTGTGTGTGCTGCTTCTTCTTCTTTCTTGTGCTTTAATTTGCATATATATATCTCTTTTATTTGTATCATCTGCATTTGTTTCTCCTGCTCCTGTTTATTAGTATCAGCTCCCCCCCCACCTCCGCGCGCCGCGCCGCGCCGCCCCGCGCCCCTCCCCCTCCCTCGCTCGCGCCTCTCTCGTCTCCTTTTCGTCTTTCGCCCCCGCCAGGCACGCACCGCGTGTACGTGAGGGCAGGCGGCGGGCGACAGGGTACACAGCAGGGCGGGAGCGGCGAGGGCAGGGGGCGCACAGGCAAGCACGCACCGCCGCGCCGACGCGGAAACGCGGGAATTCATGAGAGGGGCGAAGGGGAGGAGCGCCACCACGTAATAAAACTGTGTGGTGTGTGGAGTTGTCGTTGTCGTGTCGTCCGCGGGGCCGTGCCGTGCCGAGTGAGTGTGTTGACATCATATATGCGTGTATGTGCGCGACGGCAGCGCGCGCGCGCGCGCCTAAGCCTACACACACATCTCAAATATCCCCCAGCTCCGCATGCCCATACAGATACAGATGCTACACGAGCTCACGACCGATCACATAGCAATCTCCATCGGCTCGGCATCATCCATCGCCACATCCTCTACCTCCACCGCAGCCCCCTCCCCCGCCGCGGCTCGCGCCCTCTCGGAGGCCTGCTGCTGCGCCGCGAGCGTCGCGTTTGCGTCTGCTGACTGCAGCGGATGGCTGGTGATGGCCGCGGGCCCCGCGGCGCTCGCGACGTAGCTCGGGTGGCGCGTGAGCTGCGCGTGGTCGAGCGCGACGGTGTCGTTCGGGTTGGTGGGCTGGGCCATCTCTCTCAAAAAGGCCCTGGCTTTGTGCATGGCCAAGTCGGACGAGAGGTTGAGCGAGGCGTCGGTGATGAACTGCTTGATCCAGCCGGGCAGCTTGTCGCGCTTGTCGGCGCGGTTGTAGCGCTTGTCGGCGAAGATGACGATGCCGTAGTCGGTCTTGCCGCGGATGACGCGGCCGGCGCACTGCGCGGCGTTGCGGATGGCGTCGAAGGTGAGGAACTCGGCCTCGTCAATGGCGCACGTGTCGCGCAGGAACTCTAGTCGCGCGCGCAGGACGCGGCCGAGTGTGTACTGGAAGGGCACGCCCAGCAGCAGCACCGCGCGGCCGTAGTGCCGGTCGAAGTCGACTCCCTCCGCCACCTGGCGAGGGGCGCGGGCGTAAGTTGTATATATATATATATATATATATATATATATATATATTTCTATCTATCTATCTATCTATCTATATATATATATATATATATATAT
>Ga0209390_10009210_pt1 | contig 11922 bp, 13 predicted proteins | sample BON01_FD_187212 | JGI IMG/M metagenome (GOLD analysis project Ga0209390, IMG submission 187212) | Freshwater microbial communities from Lake Bonney liftoff mats and glacier meltwater in Antarctica - BON-01 (SPAdes) (version 2) | ecosystem: Environmental > Aquatic > Freshwater > Ice > Glacier... | reverse complement strand
ATATTTACATATATATGTGTATATATGTATATGTATATATATACATATACATATACATATACATACGGTGGTAGGAGCAGTCGCTGAGCGGAAGAATATGGGAAGCAGCGTGCGTACCCACGTAGCGATGGGCCGGGCGAGAGCATCGAGATTGGAGTTGGAACGACACGTTATCACCGTGACGAGCTGTAGTTCTGAGCGAGGAGGGAAGCAGCGCGAGCACGGCTCAAGCGCCTCACACAGAGGGCGCTTGGATAGCGCCTTTCAGCGGGTTAATCCTGCGCCCGTCGCGGGCGCAGATGCGAAAACGCGAAGCTCACCGGCAGCGGCTCTATCATCCCGGCAAACACGAAGCCGGCGAGCATCGTCCCGATGTTCTGGGAGTTGTTGGTGTAGAGAAGACGAGCTCATTCTCGCAGATCTCGAGCAGCTGTCAAGGTTGGTCGCCAGCGTGCGCTTGTCCGCAGCATTTCGCAGCGCTGGCTCGGATCAGGGGGTGCGCCCGGGGTGAACCCGAGTTCGAAGCGAAGCGAGGCCGTGAGTTATGTGTCCCCGTCTGCATGCCTTAACTGACCACAAGTGGACGACACGTAGAGAGGCAGACGCCAGTGAGCAACGAGGCTGCGTCCAGCTTCGAGTCCACCGCGGCCCAACGTAGCGTGCTGTTTCACGGCAGCGCAGCGAGCGTTGCAGGTCGGCGTGGCGCGAAATCAAATAAAAAATTCAGGCTAAATCATGGCCAAATTAAAATGTTCATCAGGGTTATAACCCGACCTTCAATTGTTCTATTTCAGGTCAATTCGGCGCCATTCGGCGCTGACGCTTTTCGATTTGCCATTTCGCCAGCATGTGGCCTCCAGTGAGCTGCGGCGTTGGTGAAAGGGGCACCGCTCTCAAGGGCCACGAGATCGGTTGCGACGGCGCCACGTACTTGAGCCGAAAACCGGATGACGTGGAATGGCATCCGGTGAACTCGCAAGCGCAGTGGGTGCACACCGATGGGGCGCTGATTAAGGGCCAGGGCGAGCAGCGGCTGGCAAAGCAGTCACTCGCCGCAGCTCAAGGCGCATCGCTGGCATCGCGCGCTACCCACGACGAGCGCGCGTCGCCGGCACTCGCAGCCCACGGCGCACCGTTGGCATCCGGCGAGCGCGCATCGCCGGCACAAGAGACCGCCCAGCATCAGAGCCCTGGGCAGTCGGCCGAGCAACGCTCGCAAAGCCCGGCGGCGCTGCTCAAATCCTCCGCTTCGGCTGCTCGCTCCGCTGACCCGACCAAGGTGAAGCTGACCGGCAAAGGTGAGAGCGGTACCTCTCTCAGAGGCCACGCGATTGGCTACGATGGGTTTGCGTACTGGTCTCTCAAATCTAACGATGTGGACTGGTCCACGGCCTCAGTTGTGGAGCCCCGCGCGCACTGGGTGCACGACAATGGCACGCTAATGCGGGGCCAGGGCGAGCGGCCGCGAGCAAAGCTGCCGGATGCCGGCCCTCCTGCTGGAGACCCTGGCGATGCGCCCTCGCAGCCCCCCCTGCAGGGCGCAGCGAAGGAACCCGCTGCGAAGCCGCAGCGACTGACGGAGACGGCATCGCCCGCTGCGATGGTGGTCGAGGTAGACCAAGGCGCACCGTTGACATCCGGCGAGCGTGCATCGCCGGCGCAGGAGACCACCCAGCATCAGAGCCCTAGGCAGTCGGCCGAGCAACGCTCGCAAAGCCCGGCGGCGCTGCCCAAATCCACTGCTTTGGCTGCTCGCTCCGCTGACCCGACCAAGGTGAAGCAGGCCGGCAAGGGTGAGAGCGGTACCTCTCTCAAAGGCCACGCGATTGGCTACGATGGGTTTGCGTACTGGTCCCTCAAATCTAACGACGTGGACTGGTCTACTGCCTCAGTTGTGGAGCCCCGAGCGCACTGGGTGCACGACAATGGCACGCTGATGCGGGGCCAGGGCGAGCGGCCGCGAGCAAAGCTGCCGGATGCCGGCCCTCCTGCTGGAGACCCTGGCGATGCGCCCTCGCAGCCCCCCCTGCAGGGCGCATCAAATGAACCCGCTCCGAAGCGGCAGCGACTGGCGGAAACGGCATCACCCGCTGCGATGGTGGTCGAGGTGCAGGCGACCGCGCCGAGCTGTGTGCCGTCCCCTCTCGCAGCTGCTGTCCACGTGGAGTTCGTCGGCAAAGGCGACAAAGGAACTGCTCTTAGTGGCCACACGATTGGCACTGACGGCGCTAGGTATGTGAGCCGCAAGACCGACGCCGATGAATGGAAAGAGGTGGGACCGAGATTGCACTGGATGGACTCCGATGGAAAGCCGTTTCGAGGCCAGCGGCGGCCGCGGCACGTAGCGGACCAGACGAGTGCCCGAGGCGAAATTGCAGCGACGCCTGAGTTGCAGACTCCGCCTCAGAAGCTGATGGCGACCCTCCCGACCACGGTCGTGAAGATCGGCCTTGGCAAGAGCGGCACCGCGCTCCGTGGTTGCACGATTGGCTTCGATGGTGAGAAGTACTGGAGCCGCAAATCCGTTGACGAGGACTGGGTTGAGGTCGGGCCAAGCCCGTTCTGGGAGCACGACGACGGCACGCCGATGCGTGGCCAGGGCGAGCCGCGGCAGCAGCAGCCAACGCTGCCAGATGCGGGCACGGCTGAGCTGGCCGCAGGCGCCGAGGAAGAGCCCGGGACCACGATTGCACCAAGCCCGCCGGCTGGCAAACAGATCATCGCTACTGCGGCTGCCGTGGAGGAGGCCACTGCCGCAGGCGCAGCAACCCGTGACGCTTCGGACACGCCTGCGGCAGCCACCCAAGCTCCCTCGAGCAGCACGAAGACGCTGATGGCGACAGCCCTCCCGACCAAGGTCGTGAAGGTCGGCCTTGGCAAGAGCAACACCGCGCTCCATGGTTGCACGATTGGCTTCGATGGTGAGAAGTACTGGAGCCGCAAATCCGTTGACGGGGACTGGGTGGAGGTCGGGCCAACCCCGTTCTGGGAGCATGACGACGGCACGCCGATGCGTGGCCAGGGCGAGCCGCGGCAGCGGCAGCCAAAGCTGCCAGACAAGCTGCCAGACACGGGCACGGCTGAGCTGGCCGCAGGCGCCGTGGAAGAGCCCGGGACCACGATTGCACCAAGCCCGCTGGCTGGCAAGAAGATCATCGCTACTGCGGCTGCCGTGGAGGAGGCCACTGCCGCAGGCGCAGCAACCCGTGACGCTTCGGACACGCCTGTGGCAGCCACCCAAGCTCCCTCGAGCGGCACGAAGACGCTGATGGCGACAGCCCTCCCGACTAAGGTCGTGAAGGTCGGCCTTGGCAAGAGCGGCACCGCGCTCCGTGGTTGCACGATTGGCTTTGATGGTGAGAAGTACTGGAGCCGCAAATCCGTTGACGGGGACTGGGTGGAGGTCGGGCCAACCCCGTTCTGGGAGCATGACGACGGCACGCCGATGCGTGGCCAGGGCGAGCCGCGGCAGCCAACGGCCAAAAAGCTGCCAGATGCGGGCACGGCTGAGCTGCCTGCAGGCGCAGAAGAAGAGCCCGAGACAACGGTGGCACTAAACCCGCGGGCTGGCAAGCAGATCATCGCTACTGCGGCTGCCGTGGAGGAGGCCGCTGCTGCAGGGGCAGCAACCCGTGACGCTTTGGACACGCCTGCGGCAGCCACCGGCACGACTCCTGTAGCATGTGCCACGATGGGTGCAGTGCAGTACGACGAGGCCGGCGCGCTCTGCCCAGCGATTACAGAGAAGCCGCCCGCCCCGCGCAAGATGTCGGCTACCGCCGAATCTCTGCACGTGCATTGGCTGCCGCCCGACGGCATGGCCAGTCGCTACCACTACCTGATTGAGCTTAGGGACCACACGGCCAACTCTCACAGCGTCGCCATAACACGCACCCCACACAAGGTGTTTGAACACCTCGACGCTCTTCGTCAGTACAGTTGCCGGGTGGCCTACGTGGAGAAGGGCGCGTCGATTCGCCAGTTGACTCAACTCGTCGATGGGGGCCGCGGACCATTCAGCTCGAAGTCGAGCACTTACAAGATCAAAAAGGATCGCCCGAGTGTGGACAACGATGTGCGCCGGGCCATGTGGGCCTCCTTCTACTTTGGTGGTGAGGGCTACGAGAAGGTCGGTTTGATGATCGAGACGCCTTGCCTTGGCTGCCGTGCCCAAAAGCGCCAGCCCGTGACTATGCTGCGTCCTCTCCTTGACAACGTCGACGCGTCCCACATCATTGCTGACAGCAAGGGTGGGCCGCATGGCGAGAATATCGAAGAGACGTGGAACTTCATGCCGCTCTGCCGGGTCTGCAACCGCGACGATATAAAGACCCACAATGCAATCGACTGGTTCTACGAAAAAGGCGCGGCGACGAAAGACTTCTTGCCACTGTTCGAGGTCCTCTTTCGCCTGTGGCGCGGGCGCAAGGCCAACGTGGAGAACGCTACCCGCTTGCCCGCACGCCTTTGCTTTCCAGAGATGGAGGATCCGGAGTTTGAGGGCAGCGACACACCGGTGGTGGAGTTCAAGCACCTGTATAAGTTTGCGCTAGAGCTCTACAGCCACGGCTTGCTCGACTTTCACGGAGGACGGCTGCGTATCGATGGCGCGAACCAGCCGCTCAAGCGCACCAGCAGCGACGACGGCGGTGGTTTCAGCATCAGCAAGGACCAGCTCCAAAATGCCTTCAACAAACTCGGCACGACACCGAACAACATGTTCAAGCGCATCCACTTCCTAGACCACCAGCCGGTGCGTGTGCTAGCCATTGCGACACGGTTTGGCGAATTACTCCGCAAAATCAAGCCGCGTGACTTCGACAAGTTCTTTGACTACGAGAAGGATTGCAATGCGTGTATCACGGCCATGATCGATGGCTTGGATGCCGCAGAGCGGAAGCTGGCTGGGCCATCTCCGCGCTGAGGAGATGAGGCGGGGGCACTCCCGCGCACTCAGTGCAGGCGCACAGCGGTCCGGTTTCCTTCTAAGCCAACCGAACTAGCAGCAACTACGATATGGAACAGGGAGCGAGCGTTAAAGCCCATATTTCTTGCAATGCCGCGCTTGTGCTCGAAGTGGGCGGAGCTACTCTCTGGCTGATCGGTGTGTGTGTGTCCAGGTAGGGCCTACACGCGTGAGCACCTTGGGAAGAGCAGCGAGCGGAAGGGAGGCGGGCAAGGGTTGGGCAGGAGCGGAGGAAACCGTGGAGCAGGCAGAACGGGCGAGGACAACGTGGGGTATGGGCAGAACGAATGAGGGGTGGGCATAGGGCAAGGCAGGGTTAGAGCAATGGGGTCGCTGGCAGTCGTCTCGCGAGGTAGGCGCAGGAGGACCCATCTGCCAAAGCAGTCCCACGATTGTCTACGGTACGAGGTTGAGAGGAGAGGCGATATTTGCGTTACGATACGAGCCGAACGGCACTCCAATCCCGATGCGTTAGCACCAGAGCTAGCTGAAGGGAGGTGCGCACGGGAGAGGCAGTTGACGTTGGAGAGAGTGTGAGGGGAGGGGTGGGGGGGCATAGAGCGGGTAGATGAGGTAGAACGGATGTGGCGAGGTGTTTGGTGCAGAACCGGATTGGGTGCGGCGTCAGCATGTCCGCGTTCATTGTGGGCGGTAGTCCAAGTGGACAATCGTGTGTGCGTGGGTTACTCTATGGGGAGCTTCCTTGGCACTGCCGCTTCCACCTTCCGCCACACTGCTGACACTAGGGGTGCGGCTGGCGCAACGCCACGCGAGAAGCTAGCGCTTTGCGCACTTATATGTATTTAATCTTCTTGATACACTCTTGTTGGCGGGTGGGAGGGCCCCCCTATGTGCTGGTGCCTCCCGCGGTGTGGTGCCCCCCTGCGGGCCCCCCGCCGTGTTGTGTGCCCCCCTGTGGTGGGCGCGTGCCCCGTGTGCTCCCTCCCCGCTGCGGTGGGTTCTTGCCCCGTGTGCTGGTGCCCCCCCGCGGTGTTGTGGCCCCGACCGAGACCATTGCTATATTGATATTGCTATGGCTATGACCGCCAAGAGGCTACAGCGCCAGACGCAATCATTCGCTCGCTCCATGGAGACACCATGGGAGCGGCCACCCACACGCCTATGGGTTGTGTGTCAGGAGGGCTGGGACGGCGCACTCCGTCATCCACAGCCCACAGCAGGCGTACAGTCAGCAGAGCAGTGTGGCAGTGGTGCAGCAGCCAGTCGCAGCCGCAGCCACAGCTCCGCTACCAACATGGTAGCGGCACCGGTCATGCTGCACGGAGCAGCTGGCCGGTGGCCCATCAAAACTACCAGCCGATCTAGATCCAAAGACTTCCAACAGAATCAGAATCAACAGCCGCATGGCAGACGGACTGTCAGCCACAGCAACGGAACGGCTACACAGACTCCAACCAGCCGCTGGTCCACGCTTGGGCGCGCGGCGGCTTGGCGACCTGCGGCAGAACCAGCCGCTGGTCCACGCTCGGGCGCGCGGCGACTTCGGCGACCTGCGGCAGCCCACCTCTCGTGCAGGCAGCACGAACGCACGGCCAGCACCGGCGCGCCTATTACGACGCCTACGGCTATGCGGCCTACGGCTGTGCGGGGGACTTCAACGACAGCTGGGCCGACGAAGGCCACTGGCCGCGCGCCGAGAACGAGCACGAACGTGCGGCCCAGCGCTGGCATGAAGAGCGCTGGTGCGCCCACTACGGCTACACGTCCGACGGCTACCAGGACTTCAGTGGCGGCCAGGCCGACGAAGACCACTGGCAGCGCGCAGAGGCCGAGAATGAAAGGGCGGCCCAGCGCTGGCAAGACGCTCGCGCGGCCGAAGAACGCGCTCACGCTGCCGAAGAACGCCGCGTGCCGCGTCGCCGATGCTCAACGCGCTCATGAAGATGCTCGCGCGGCCGAAAAACGCGCTCGCGCGGCGGCCGAAGTGCGCCGCTTCGCCGACGCTCGACGTGCTCATGAAGAAGCCCCCGCACAAGACGCTCCCGCGGCTGCAGAATGGGCTTGCGCGGCCCGCGACGCTCGGCACGCTCGTCACGCTCGCGAGGCCGCGGTCGCCGCCGCCGCCGACGACGAGTCGACCGGCAAGGTGGAGCAGCGCGCCGCGCGCCGTCAACCAGCCGGGTTCCGAGCTGGAGCAGCCGTACTGGCCGATCGGGCATCGGCCAGAACGGCGCGTCACCATCGGCATCGCCGCCGCCGCCAAGCCGGGCGGCGAGCAGGACGAACCGGAGCAGCGTGCCTCGGTCACGGCCACCGGTAAGCCGGGCGCCGAGCTGGAGCAGCGCGTCGCCATCGCCGCCGCCGACGAGCCGGAGGAGCGCGCGCGCGAGCTAATCAAGCCGGAGCAGCACGTGCCGGGCGGCGAGCAGGCCGAGTCGGAGCAGCGCGTCGCCATCGCCGCCACCGACGAGCCGGAGCAGCGCGCGCGCGAGCAAATCCAGCCGAAGCAGCACGCGCCGGGCGGCGAGCAGGACGAGCCGGAGCGGCGCGTCGCCAACGCTGCCGCCGCCGAGCCGGGCAACGCGCCATTCGAACCGGAGCAGCACGCCGCCGCCAACGAGCCAGAGCAGCGCGTCGCCATCACCATCGCCGCCGAGCCGGCAGCACGCCGGTCGAGCCGGAGCAGCACGCCGCCGCCGATGAGCCGCCGCCGCCTCTAGCCCCGCAGCCGAGGGAGCTCTCGGAGCGCGAGGTGGACTACACCGTCGCTGCACAGCCGGGGGAGTTCCTGGGGCTGGGCCGGCCCGCCGTCTTCGCCGCCACGGATCCAGATCCTGAGGGTCCGGGACCCAGCAGCGCTCCGCTCGAGATGGCCATCAACGCGCCGACCTCGACGATCTCGCGCACGCGCTTGCGCCGCCTCGCGCGTGCACGTGCGTCTGCACGCGCGGCTGCAGCTGATGCCGTCGCCAGCTGTGCCGACACGGACGCCGCGGCACCTCGCGTTGCGCGTGCACCGAACGTGCGCGCCGTCGTCCAGCGCCGCCCACGCCCGCGCGGCCGGGGCAGCGATGCAGCCGCCATCAGGATCGCTCCTGAATCCAGGGGCGCGCCACCCGGAACGGGCGTTGACGCGCCGCCCATCCGGCACACGTGCTCGCGCCGTGCCGCGCGTACGCTCGCACGCGCCGCCGCAGCTGCCGCCCTCGCCAGCGGTGCCGACACGGACGTCTCGGCACCTCGCGTCGCGCGTGACGCCTCGCGTGTTGCTGCGGCCGTCTCGGCGCCCCACGCTGCGCGTGCTTCGAGCGCGCCCGCTGCCGCCTCGTGTGGTCCGCGCGGCCGGAACGGCGGCGTCACTGCGGCCGCGACCGCGCGTGCCTTGGCACGCACCGCCGCTTCGCGTGGCCAGAGCGGTGCCAGCCCCGCCACCTTAGCCGCCCTCCACGCCGCCCACGCCGCCGCAGCCTACGCCGACGCTGCTCATGGCGCCGCCTGCGACGCCGCCGCCCACGCCGCCGCAGTCTACGCCTACGCCGACGCTGTTCAAGGGGCCGCCTGCGACGCCACCGCCCACGCCGTCGCCGCCCGCGCAGCCGCCATTGCTGCCGCCCGCCACGCCGTCGCCGCCCACGCCGCCGCCGCACGCCGACGCAACACGGCATTCTCGGTGCCCCGTACCGCGCGCGGCTCGCGTGGCCAGAGCAGCGCTGCCTGCCGTCGCCATTGTGGCCCCAGGCCCCAGGCGACAAGGCCGCCTCGGCGCCCCGTACCGCGCGCGGCTCGCGTGGCCGGAACAACGCTGCCGCGGTCCCAGGCGACAAGGCCACCTCGACGCCCCACGCCGCGCGCGCCTCGGGCGTACGCGCCAAACGCGGCCGGCGCGCCAACCAGTCCCCAGTCGAGTGCATCGTGAAGGACGTCGACATCGTGTTTGCCTTCGTCGCCAACGCGCAGATCGAGACGCCGCGCGAGCTGCTCGACCAGGCCGACAACGAGGAGGGCGCCGATACGCTGCAGCTCAGGGACAACTTTGAGTGCGCGGCTACCGGTGCGGCGGCGGAGAGCAACGACACCCTGCCGCCGCCCGTGATCGCCACACCCGCGGAGCCAGAGCAGGGGGAGTTTTCGAAGCTCGCCACGTCCGAGCTCGACGCGGTCGCCGCCGCCTTTATCACCAAGCTCGAGTGCGCCCGCCCGGCACCCGCCTCCGTGCGGTTCCAGATCGCGCCTGCCTCGGCCGTGCGCCCTCGCAAACACCAGATCGCGCCCGCCTCGGCCGTACGCCCTCGCCGCCATCAACGAGCTATAGCGGAGTGCGCTCGCCACGCTCTTGGAGCCCGAGCTGGAGAAGCCCTCGGAGCGCGAGCTGGAGATGGGGGAGCGCGAGCCCGAGCCAGGGGAGCCCTTACCGCGCGCTGACTCTAACGACTCTAACGGCGACGAGCGCGCAGTGCTGTTAAGAATAAACGAACGGTAACCCGGTCGTGAGTCGTAGGACGTGGGTGGTGGGTGGTGGGTCGTGGTCGTGGGTCGTGGGTCGTGGGTAGTGGGTCGTGTGGGTTGTGGGTCGTGGGTCGTGGGTCGTGGGTCGTAGGTCCTGGGTCGTGGGTCGTGGTTTGTGGGTCGTGGGTCGTGGTCGTCGGTCGTCGATCATCGACGAGGTCGTTGCTCGTCGGTCGTCGGGATAGTGAGTCGTGGGCGGTCGTCGGTCGTCGACGAGGTCGTCGGTCGTGGGTCGTGGGTCGTCGTGGGTCGTGGGTCGTGGGTCGTGGGTCTTGGGCGATGGGTCGTGGGTCGTGGGCACGTCGGTCGTCGGTCGTCGACGAGGTCGTTGGTTGTCGGTCATGGGTTGTGGGTCGCGGGTCGTGGGTCTTGCGTGGCCCACGACCGACGACCTCGTCCATCGACAACCGACGACCTCGGGTTAAGGGGGTTAACCCTAGCTCACTCGGATGCTCGACCGCCCCCCTTTGGTATCTGCCAGCCCTGACTAAATTCCACAGGCCACTTTTGAAATTTTGCAAAGTTCACAGCAGTTGAAAAAATGTCGTCTAATATGTTTTCGGGGCAGTAGCAGTTTACGCCGTTAAACGCCGCTACCTGCCGGCGGCCCGTAGCTACGACTGCTCGCTCCACAGAACCACCAGGTGAGACCCTGCCGCGGCGCCTTGGAGCGGCGGTCGTGGGTGTTGTAGGAGGGCCGCGCGACATGGATATGGCGTGCTGAGCTGGGCAGAGCACCTCCCCGAGCCTCGTCGAGCTGCGCATTTGCACCCACGGTTAAGATGGGAGCACCCACGCATCGATCCTGACATGTTCCCGCTCGTGGCCCGCGCAGGTGGCCCCACCGTACGACACGCGCAGAGGCGTGCCTCTCTGGCACGAGTCCGCCTGGGGTCCATCAGGGGCACCTTCCGCAGGCTTCCTCGGGTTAACCCTGTCATTCACCCCGGCTCGCTTCTCGACTGGGCACTGTTGGTAGCGGAGCTGTGGCTGCGGCTGCGGCTGCGACTGGCTGCTGCACCACTGCTCTGCTGACTGAACTGAACGCTTGCTGCGGGCTGTGGATGACGGCGTGCGCCGTCCCAGCCCTCCTGACACACGACCCGTAGGCGTGTGGGTGGCCGCTCCCCTGGTGTCTCCATGGAGCGAGCGAATGGATGCGTCTAGCGCTGTAGCCTCTCGGCGGTCATAGCAGTGGTCTCGATTGGGGCCACAACACCGCGGGGGGGCACCAGCACACGGGGCAAGAGCCCACCGCAGGGGGGGGCAGCACACGGGGCACGCGCCCACCATAGGGGGGCACACAACACCGCGGGGGGCCCGCAGGGGGGCACCACACCGCGGGGGGCACCAGCACACAGGGGGGTCCTTCCCACCCGCCAACACTCCCCCCACCGCGAGTCCTCTCTTGCAGCAAGTGAAGGACGCGGTGCAAAGACTGGCGGTGGAAAGAAACCAGCAGAAACTGGCCTGTCCTGTTGCTCGAGTTCGTCGATATCTACCGGGGCTACACACTCCTGTTGGGTTCCCGTACCTATTGAACCGTAAATAACAAATCGGATGCGGCGGTGATAACTTGCACGCACACCCGAGACGTATTCGAACCGAATAAGGACCCTTTCATCGGTCGAGAAGAGAATTACTATCAAACTGATGCGGCTCCAGCCTTTGTCGCACATCCGAGTTGAGAATATCGAGATACACCTGAGTTATTCCGTTGGAGTAGCGGCTAGTATTTTTTTGTGAGGGGAGACCTCGCGTTTTCTCACTACTAGCGTGCTCCGTTTATTTATTATTAACAGCACCGCGCGCTCGTCGCCGTTAGAGTCAGCGCGCGCCGAGGGCTCCCCCTGCTCGGGCTCGCGCTCCCCCGGCTCGGGCTCGCGCCCCCCAGGCTCGGGCTCGCGCTCCCCCGTCTCCAGCTCGAGCTCCGAGGGCTCCCACAGCTCGAGCTCCAATGGCGTGGCGAGCGCACTCTGCTCCAGCTCGTTGACAGCGGCGAGGGCGCACGGCCGAGGCGTCCTTTACGATGCACTCGACCGGGGACTGGTTGGCGCGCCGGCCGCGTTTGGCGCGTGCGCCCGAGGCGCGTGCGGCGTGGGGCGCCGAGGTGGCCTTGTCGCCTGGGGCCGCGGCAGCGCTGTTCCGGCCACGCGAGCCGCGCGCGGTACTGGGCGCCGAGGCGGCCTTGTCGCCTGGGGCCGCGACGGCGACGGCAGCGCTGCTCTGGCCACGCGAGCCGCGCGCGGTACGGGGCGCCGAGAATGCCGTGTTGCGTCGGCGCGCGGCGGCGGCGTGGGCGGCGACGGCGTGGCGGGCGGCAGCAAGGGCGGCTCCGCGGGCGGCGGCGGCGTGGGCGGTGGCGTCGCAGGCGGCGGCGTGAACAGCGTCGGCGTAGGCTGCGGCGGCGTGGGCGGCGGCGTCGCAGGCGGCGGCGTGAGCAGCGTTTGCGTAGGCTGCGGCGGCGTGGGCGGCGGCGTCGCAGGCGG
>Ga0209390_10009207_pt1 | contig 11924 bp, 8 predicted proteins | sample BON01_FD_187212 | JGI IMG/M metagenome (GOLD analysis project Ga0209390, IMG submission 187212) | Freshwater microbial communities from Lake Bonney liftoff mats and glacier meltwater in Antarctica - BON-01 (SPAdes) (version 2) | ecosystem: Environmental > Aquatic > Freshwater > Ice > Glacier... | reverse complement strand
CTTAATCCAAAACTTCAAACATAAAGTTCCAATTCAATCTAAATTTATAAATTTGAGGAGATCAATAGTTGATAAAAACACCATGGATGGGTTACAAAATTTTAAGAAAAAAAATATAAGTTGTAAATTAATGTTTAATTTATCTATTATGGGAAATAAGAGAAAATTTACTCGAAAAGAAATTTTGTCTGATCAACTTTTAATAAGGTTGAATTTTAAATATTTTTTTTATAAAAAATGCCCAACTTGTTCGAGAAATTGGAAAATCAAAATCAAAAGATCAAAAGATTCCACATGCCCATTTTACCATGGGATTGAAAAACCTGATATAAACCAAAAATGGTATAAGAAAACAAGAATTACAGAAAAATTTACTCCAGACTTTCTTAGAAAAGAAACTTTCAGTGCATACAAGCCGATTTTCAAATCTTTTTTGAAGAAAAATTTAGAAAAAAATGATTTTTTTCAAAAAGAGAGGACGTGGGTCAAAATTTTGGAAAAAAGTTTAATTTGATTTTAAGCAATTAATAAAGTAAAATAGTCAACTTAATTGTTAATAACACTATCATTCTACCAATACTTTTTTATTAATAAAAACTGATGAACTTTATTGTTCTGATATATATCAGAAGGCTCTTTTTTAAAAAAAAATGGATTTTTTTTTTTAAAAAAGGTTATATTATCAAAGATAATATTATCCCAAGCCATATAATTAAATTTTTGTGGATTGAGTTTCAAGAAAAAATTTTGCCTATTAATATGTCGCACAAAATCATTTTTTAAAAAATAATAATTATATCGAACGGTGAAAAAATACAATAAAATTAGTTGAGTCGAATAGTACCATCTACTTGATGAGGTTGAATCAATATTCCGACTTAGTCTAGAAACTTGTAGGAAAATATCTAAAGAAAGTTCTGATACAGCGACAGTACTATTCCAATATGAATCATTTTCTAGACATGAAAATCCAATTAAATCTCTGGGTATTTTAGAATTAAATTTTTTGGGAATACAATGTGATAATTCATCAAATATATAATTAACTTGTGTATTAATAGTGGTTTTTAGATGAAAATACGTTGAAAAAGGGCAAATTTTTAATGATTGAAAACAGTTTTCTTTAATCAATTGAAAAAACCAAACAAATAAACTTTTGTTGATTTCAAAAAAACTTTTTTTTTTCAAAAAAAAAATAACACTAGATAAAAAAAATCTGGATTTAAAAAAAAATCTCACTGAAGTTATACATTTCAAAAATCCTGAAGAGAAGTTCTTGAATTTATTATTTTTTTGGATTAGAATTTCTCTAAAACGTAATGGAAAGATTTTGAAATTAAAAATTCTATTTCTTCGTAACTCAATTAATTTAATATTATTTAAAGGACGGGAAAGTGCAAAAATAAATAGGGTTTTTTTTTTGAAAAATAGTTCAGTATCTTTAATATTATCTATTTTAATATTGCACAATTTTTCTATAATTCCGATATTTAATCTAGATTTGAAGTTAAATAATAAATGAAAATATCTTAAAAGATAATTTTTATTTTCTTTAAATGAAATAGATTTTATCAAAGATTTTATCAAGCTCGGTTTATCTTTTGGAATGTTTTTTATCGTTCCAATCATAAAAATATTTTTTCGGTCATATAAAAATATTTTTGTTAATGATTTAATTAGGATTAGACATCCAATTTTATAATAATACGTTCCGATTAAAACAATCGATTTTGTTAAATTATAATTTATATCAATTTTATTTTCAATTAATTTTAAATCACAATAATGATTTTCAAATATTTTCCCTAAGAGAAATTTTGAGGAATTAGCTGTTAAAAAAAAGGGTACAGTTAGATTTACTGAATAAACACCTTTAAGAGTTGCATCAAATTGGGGTGTAATAAAGAGGGTTGCTATTTTATTAGTATCTTTTGAAGGGAAAAAAAATTCATTTTTAAATTTTTTGCAATGAATCAATAAATATAAGGCTAACATTTAATTTATGGATTGTATGCTATTATTTTAGATTTTTGTAATTTTAAATATTTAAAAATTAAACATTAAAACTGATTTTGTATATTATTAAATATTCTGTTTTTTTATAAGCTATGAGGTTGTAACAATAATTTTATTAATCCATAGAATTCAAACTAGAATATATGATGAATATTCTAGTTAATTTTGGAGTCTTAAATGCTAAAGAGAGAGTAAAAATATCGATAGATAAATAAAACTTTCTATCAAGATTCACATCAGAGTAGTAATATTTTTTCTATTGGGAGTTTGTACATTTCAGCATATGCCAAATAATGTAAAATACAGGGGAAATCAGTCAGGAATAGAAAAAAATATAAGAGTGAGAAATATTTTAGATCTGCTTGGAATGCTGGTAAAAAAAGAAAAGAAAAACTAGCCTATGCTGAAGACAATTTTTCGCATTCTAACCTTGCCTGGGAAGATCTCCAACATCTTCAAGCCAAGTGTGTCAGTATATTAGCATACATTGAACTGTGCTTGTAAAGGTGTGAAGGTGATAAAAACACCGAGGTTGTTGGAAGCACAGATGATGATAATATTATCAAATCAATAATATGTAATAGTATTTTAAATATCATTTTTTTATAAGTTAGATATTTTTTCCTATTATAAATTTTGTTTTTAGGTGTAACTAATGTATTTTAAAAATAATAATGTTTTATACAAAAAAAAAATTATATTTAGTTTTGTAAGTGTTGTCTTTAAGATGGAAATAAAGTCCAAGGGAAATCTAAAAATTATCTTTATTAGGTTTTAAATAGAGTATTTTTAAAATATCTAAAAATTTGTTACGATCTGAGTAAATTTAATGGTCTTTTTTTTAAACTTTAATTAAAATTAAAGTTTAATCTTATCATCGTGTGGTATTTTTTTGGCCGGGAAAAAAATTTTTTTGGTAGTAGTTAAAAAATTAAATTAGAACAAAAAAAATGATACCGTTATTTAATCAGAATATTCGAAATTTAAGAATTGAGATAACCGGGAAAACAAGAATTTGCCAAAGTAAATTCACTAGAAGTAGCAAACTTGATCTTTCGATGAACAGTAATAAAAAAATTCTATTAAAAGTTTTAACCAGTTCAATAATTTCAATAACTCCATTAGTCTCAAACGCTTTATCTGAAAATAAGCCAGATTTTTCTATCGTAGATGATTCTGGTGTTTTAACAAAATCCTCAATTAGTTTTTTAGAAAAAAATACCCAAAAGATATTTGATATAAGCGGTACACGGCTTTATGTTATATCCTTACGTAGTTTACCATATGGAGAGGATATTTTGGAATATACCAAAAATCTATTTTCTAAATGGCAACTTAAAGAAAATGAAGTTTTAGTTGTTTTGGTAAACAAAATAGCGAAAGGTTCAATATTTACAGGCTCAGAAGTCAAAGGGTTAACAGAATCAATTATTAAATCAATTGGTGAAGAGACCTTCTCGTATAAAGCCAAAGATGAGCAATACAGTTCTGCTGCAATAGACGTTAGTAACAGATTGGTTTCGATTCTTACTAATAAGGGTGATATTGGACCACCATCTTTAAATAGATCTAATGATTCAAGTAACTTTAAATCTGCTAAAGTTACAGAAGAACGACGGTCTAAATATGTAGCCATTATTATAATTTTATTAGTTATTGCATTTGTAGTTCCAATGGTACAATTTTTTTACTATGTTAAAGATGAATAATTTTTCTATTGTTTTTAATTTAAAAACCTAAAAAGTATAATAGATTCTAATTTCTTTTGTTCGATAAAAATTTTTTGTAAAATAATTTATTTAAAAATTGATTTTTATTAAAAGAAAGGAAAATTACTAAAGAAGAATGTGCAGCATAGTGATGAAAAGTGTAAATAAAAAATAATTGAAGTGGAGTGGAATAAATATACATAACTCGGATTACAGTCTAATGAAATTGAACCATACTCAAAAGATTAATCTATAAATAAAAATTTTATCTAATATAAATTTTTATTTATTATATTGAAAATTTTAATAAATAAATGAAAAAAAAAAATTTTTTCATATTTTTACTCAAAGTATTTAATATTTCTTTTTATAATTTTAAGTGTAAATAATAATTTTAATTTTATCATTTATATATTTAGATTGATAAAAATAATGAAAAAAATTTTGGAATCTAAGGCTGTGATAAATAAAGTTTTATCGGGTACTCAAAGAAAGACACCAACTATAATCCATAAAAGGTTTCCAATTGAAGGAATTAGACGGTTTTATATTCGTAAAATCAAATTTGTTCAACATGGGTTTTCTAGTAATATCACAGAAATAATAGACATGTTCCCTTCTATTGATTATATACACCCTTTTTTTGGGAATTTGTTGAATTTAATGTTTCAGCGTCAACATTATAAACTTTCTCTATCTAAACTTTCAAAATCAAAACGTGTAATCGATATAATCAGCAGAAATTTTGTGAAACTGGTAAAAAATGGTAGTTCTTTGTACACATGCAAACAATTAAAAAAAGAAACCATAGGGAGAATATGCACAATAGTCCAAAAACTTAATAAATCTTTAATTTTCTTGGAAAAAGTAAGGAAACATCTAGAAAACTTGCCAGAACTAGATCCCCATCGAAAATCAATTATTTTATGTGGCTCGACAAAATCTGGGAAAAGTTCTTGTTTAAATAAAACTACCCGTGCAAACATTAAAGTTGGGGATTCAAGTAAAAACAACAATTTTATCTTACTTGGGCACATGCCAACAAATTTTTCCCGATTACAAATTCTTGATATAAGCTTTTTATCTGATCCCACCGATCTAGTAAAAAATTCTCTCTTTATACAATTATATAACACTTTTTTTAACTTGGATTGCATTATTTCACACTTTTTTGATATTAGTGGCTGTTTTTCTATACCCTTTTCTAATCAAATTGAATTTTTTAAGAAACTTAACAACTTTAATTCTAAAATTGGGAAAGTCTTGGTTCTATCAAAAGCAGATCTTGGGTGGGAAAAATTACTAGACAAGACTCAAAAAGCAGGAATTAATTTATTTTTAAAAAAAACGAACTATTGTGGTAGTATCCTAAAAATTTCTTCTCATGATGAAATAGGACTGTATTCTTTGAAACGGGTTATGTGCTCACTAGCATTTAATCAAAAAAATTGGATTGAGAATAATGGAAGTAAAAAAAAGATTAAATTTTCGAGATCATCTTTTATAAAAAATATCCAAAAAAATGATGAAACGAAAGACGAACAGTTTTTCCGAGATACCAATAGAAAATTATTGATTGATAAAATACCATTTGTGTATAGTTCTAGTTTTAATTCAAACTCTTCTGTACTAAATTTTTTTAGTAAGACCAAGATTGTTCTGAATGATACAAGTCTCAAATTGAAAGATATTAAACCATTGTTTTGTTCCAATAATGAGAGGGAACAAAAAAACAGAGAAATAAAAACCGAAATTTTTTTCTCTAATACCAAAATAAAAAATTTTAAGGAAATAAATAAACATTATGAAAATTGTCTATTTACAAAGAACAATTCGATTAATGTTTCTTTGGTTGTTTTTGGTAATGAGAAAAAACCCCCCCTTTTATTATAAATTTTGAAGAAAAATTATTTTTTTTGAACCTCTTTTTTTTTTTCAATATTTAATAAATTAATTTTTTTTTTTGATTTTATGATTATTATTATTCTAGATGATTAATTATTATTAAATAAAATCTAAATAAAAAGTTACAATTTATTAATTTTTTTTTTATAGATTTTTACCATGAAACCAAGTATCAATGATATGAAGTTCGGATTGGGTGGTTTTTTGCCCACAAAACGATTTCCAATCATTCACTATTATTCCACTTCCAAGATTTTCACTTCCTCTATTTACAGTGGCTGTTCTTAGGGGTAATTGAAGTAGTTCAGTAAAAAAATCTTGTTCCTCACAAGAAATATTTGGGTGTATTAAACCTCTATTGTTATTGAATATACAATATGATCCAATTAAACTAAATGGTCCTATATAAGATTTGAATACTTCGACTCCTAACGTATCAGAAATTAAATTTTCTGTTTTTTTTGATAAATCTGGACTCAAAATAGCTGAAAAATCATTTAAAGCTATACAATTTCCTAGGGCGGATAAATTTTCATCGGCATACCTTACTACAACATTATCGGGAACTGAATTTTTAATGAAAGTAAATTCTTCAGTTGTAGTCTGAGATGGTAAGATAACTCCTTTTGAATTGCATACTATCAATCTACCTTGACAGCTAGAACCCAATGTATGTGAAAAAACTATCGGAAAACTTTCACCTAATTCGTTTTTTATTTTAAATAAAGTTTTTTTAGATAATGTAGCTGGTACTATACAATAAGTATTAGTTAATTTGATAAAAGTACCTATTTCAGAACTTGATTCATAATTAATTTTGATTGTCATTGATATGCTCGTCTAGCTCAGTTGGTTAGAGCGTCGTGCTAATAACGCGAATGTCGTAGGTTCAAATCCTACGACGAGCAGATCTACTTTAAAGGCACGAATTTTGAAGAACTTGATGCACCTACACCTGGTCTCCCGTGTTTAATTGGTTTGTAGGTTATTGAAAATTCACCAAGATAATGGCCAATCATCTCGGGCTTTATTTCAACTTGTGTAAAGGTTTTTCCATTGTATACACCAATTAGATTTCCTATCATTTCTGGAACAATAATCATGTTTCTTAAATGTGTTAAAATTAAAGGGGGTTTTTCATTTAATTTTTTAATTTGTTTTGCTCGCCTCAATTTTTGTATTAATATTATGGGTTTCTGTTGCAACCCTCGAGAAAATCTTCTTCTTGCCCTAGATCCAAACGCTTCAATTAGATTTGATGATGAAAGTTCTAATAATTCCTCTATTTCCATTCCTCTGAAAGTGAACTTTTTAAATCTTTTTTTATTATCTCTGATCTTTTATTTTTAATAATTTAGTTTAAATTTTTCCCAAGATTGGGTATGGTGTTTTTATAAATACTTACCATATTTAATAATTATTTAAAATTAAAAAAATTAATATATTATATATAAATTTTTAAATTTGTATTTTTTTAAACGAGATCAGATTTTTTAACTAATAATTTTATTTTTGTATTTGAAATGACCATAATCAAAATATTTTGTTTTACATTTTTCCTTTTTAGAAATTATTCAACTATTTAGATTTCAGAAAAAATTTTTATCATTTCATCAATAACACGAACTAGATTCATCATCAATTTTTTAAGTATTTTACTTCACTATTAAAAAATAAACTTTCAACACTATCTTGTCAAAATTTTTTATAATTATATTGTAACAGACCGTTTTTCAGTGGTTTTGTATTTTGATCATTACTTTATTTAAACTTGTTTTGAATGGCATTTTAATTAAAAAATCATAAATATTTTTTGTAATATAATTAAAAAATGACCTATCATGATAAAATTTTAAAGAATTTTCTATTCTTTGAAATGTGAAGCAAAAGTGAACAGTAGTTTTTAATTTAAATTTATAAGATCTTAAAAAATCTGTTTTGTTAGATTTTCTCATACCATTCAATTGCTTATTTAGAAAAATCTGCATCAAAGCCCAGAATTTGGTTGATTTACTCGAAAATAATTGTATTCCATGATACAAAAATATATTTTTAAGGGAAATAAAAACCTTTATAAAGGTTAAAAAGTTAATGAATAGAGAATATTTTCTTCTAATATTAAAATCTCTGGCCTCAATATTTACATTTTTGGCAAAAAAAATTGAAAAATTTTTATATTCATCTTCTCTAATGGGAAATATTGAACAAATACCTGTACTAAAATTATTTTTTAATTTAAGTGGAAATAATAGTAAATTCATATATAAAATCAAAAAAGTTGGTATTTTAATAAGAATATTTGAACTATTCTTAAAAAAATGTTTTTTATAAAAAGTAGTATATTTTGATATTAGATATGCTTTTAGTGACTGGAACTGTGTTCTGAACAATAAATTTAAAAAAAACAAGGCTCTTAATTGAATAAAAGTTAGATTTATTTTTTTATTTCTTTTAAATATTTTAATTATCGAAAATATATTAGATGAAATCGTAAAAGCAATTCCCGTTTTCACACGAATAAAATAATAATTTAAAAATATAATGTTAAAAGACCTTGTGAGTTTCTCATATTTTGAAAATAAAAGATCAATACTATTTTTTAATAGATCGTTGTTTGAGAATGATAAAATTATTCCAAGTTTTTTCCAACTATACTTATTTTGAATAAATAAAGAAGATTTAAAATAAAATTCTGTAAAGATAGTAACAGGGAATTTTTTCAAAAGTTTAAGTGTCGTATTTTTTCTTTGTCTACCAATAAAATAATTGAGTTTATTGTTTATTTGAATTAAAAAATTTGGTTTTTGAATTAATTGTACAACTCGAGAAGTTGAACATTTGTAGAAATTTCTAAAAACAAGATACATGTAGTCATCATAAAAAGTAACAAAGCTGCAAAAGAAAAGGAAATAGTTTTTCCAGTTTCCAATTAAAGAGAGATATAGATTCTTTATAACTGTAACTTTATAAAAATTTTTTAAAAGAAATGTATTTAAGAAAAATTTTATCCAAAAACTATTAAAAATTTTCGAATTCAATTCCAATATTATAAATAATCTTACTATATAATTGGAACACTCTCTCAAAGTTTTATTTTTATTTGATACGTAAAACTTTTGATTTCTAATAAAATTAAATATTGAAAAATAATCATGAAAGAAAATAAAAAAAATAAAATAGTTTTTAAATCTTTTTTCTAAAACTTTTAAAATCAAATATAATGATGCTGAATATAAAAACTCATTGAAACTTTTTAAAATTTCTACATTCTTCAAAATTAAAATAAAATTCTTCTTTTTCCTTCTTTTTATAGTTTTTTCTGCAGTTAATTTGCCTAACTCAACACATTGTAAACTAAAAATAGTATTAAATGTATCATCATTAACACACCTTTCTTTTTTTAAATCAAATAATTTTAAATATTTACGTATTACCTTTTTTTCTAATAATATATCAATAAAAAATAATATTGAAGTCATACTAAAATTCATACGTATATCCAAAAAAGGTGTGGTTCTTGATAATCTTAACTTATTTTTTATTAAATTTAATTTCCCTAAAATTCCTAATTCTTTAATCGAATCTATACTTAAAATTTCAATAGCCTTTTTTTGGATATTTAAAGATAGAATCTTGTTCCCTTTTTCAATAATTAAATTTAAATTAATATAGATTATATAAAGAAATAAAATTGTCCCGGTAGATCGAATCAAATTGTTCGAGATTTTAAAGAATAAAAAAATCCATCCAGTTGAGATGTAATCGAAGTCAGTTTCCTCTTTTAAGTATATGGGAGTTGAAGTTAAAAAAAAAAAGAAAAATTTTTGAACTTTCATTCTTAATATATCATTATAAAGACCTTTTTCGATCGAAAGTTTAACAGTGTTACCAGAGTAGGAAAGAATAAGATGCAAAAAACTACTTCTTGAATTTTGAATAAAGCTAAAATTCAGTTTATTTTTTCTTACATCTATTAAAAGGTTTTTATTTTTGATACATAAAGATATAAGGATAAATTCCATTAAACATTGAGTGAAAAAAAGTTTTTTTTTTAAGCTTAATGAGATGCATTTTAAAATTAGTTTGTACATTTGAGGAATAGCAAGAATTTTTTTAATAAAAATAGTCTGAATTATTAGAAAAGACAGGTGTCTATCTCTATCAGAATCTTATTTTTGGTTTTTTTTTCTAATAGAAATTAATATTTTTAAATATAAAACATTGATTCCTAATTAATTTTGAAGTATAACCAATATAAAATTTAATTATTATAACACGACAATTCGTTAGATGTTTTGAGGTTAAAGTAAGTAAAAAAATAATATTTAAATCAATTATTGACTTCTTTACAATTAACAGGTTTTAGTAAAAAAAAGTTTTTTAAGAAATTGAAATAATTATTTCTAGACAAGACATAGAATTTTAGAATAGATTAAATATGTCAAAGAATGATAATTCATACAAAAAGTCAAATTTGTAATTAATTTAATTATAAACATAGTGTCAATTGATGTAATAAAGCAAGACTTTACCGTTGCAAATAAACGAAAAAATAAAAATCCCCCATGGCGAATTAATTTGTGGTTTTCATTAATCTTATTTATACTTGTTTTTTTATATATTGGGAGTCTAAAATTAAAATCATTGATTAAATAATTTCTATGGCTTATTAACACACTTCTTAAAGATAATAGAAAATATTCTTCTGATCTATTAATTCGAGCGATTAATTTATTTAAATTATAGGTTTTGTCTAAAAAATTTTCAAGTTTCCAAATTCTATTTCGATGGTAAGATTTTAAAATTCCTAATATTCTTAAAAGTTCAAGTTCTTTTAATAATTTGGAGGTATAATTAAATCTAAAAATTTTTTTTGTTATATTGATTAGATTATTTTGATACATAACGAGTTCTTTAAAAAAATTAATAGAATTCCAATCATAGTTTAAGACTTCAGGATAATATTGCTCATCAATTAACCCAAGATACAATGTAGAATAAATAGTAATATTTTTCATAATATTTGATAAAATTTCACTAAATAATTAATTATTAAAAACAGTCAGAACAATTTTCTAAGATTTTTCTATACTAGTAATTAGTTTTTATATTAATTTTTTTAAAGTAATTAAACTTCTACACAATTGAATATTTAAATATTTTTACTTTACAGAACGAAAAATTTTTTAAAATTTACTTTTTTTTATGAAAAAATAAAATTTGAGACATGATATTTATTTAGAAAAAATATTTTAGATACAGTAAAATTTTTGGTAGTATTTTATTTTAAAACCCTTAATCATATCTTTTCATACTCCTCTTCCCAATTTAAATTAAAATAAAGCCTTAACTATGAAAAAATCAATTATTATTCCACCAATACTGTATTTTTTTCAACCTTTACCTCATATGGAATTTTATTTTCTATAATGTTTACTCCATCTCTTTAGGCAACCGTAGTTAATAATACAAACTAATAATAAAATACAGCTGTATATTACTACCCATATCTTTAATTAAATTATGAAACCAGAATACCTACAAAATTGGATTCAAGTTTTTTTTGGAGCTCATAGGGTTATCAAAAAGCAAGGTAAATCCCAAAAAAGTTCTAAGATTACTAAAACTTATAAAAATTTAACAGTAAATCAACAGACACTTTCTTTATTTCATCGAATCATTTTTGAAACTGTTTGGAACATTGGAAATGCCTGTCGGCAAAATCATATATATAAATTTAATGTCCATGTAAATCATTATCATATCCTTAAAGGATTCATCGAGTTAAAAGCATTAAGTAAATCTGTCTGGATATTTAAATTTCGAAAATATTTTTCAAAATTTCATCTCCGACAAAAAAATATATAATATAAAGGAATTATCCCTCCAATATCAATGTAATTTAAAATAAATAGTGAAAAATGATTTATTTGAAATGGCCAAGTGGGTCGTTTTTTGGAAATGCGAATCTAATGGATAATTATCAAATCATTTAAACCGATAAACTTTTTTATTAATATATAACAACAACAAATATAGGAAATATATCTTGATTTTTAAATGCATACATTAACTTTTGTATTTAAGCAAGATCCCACTGGATCCAAGGACAAAACCCTGCTCGGTACCAAAGAATTTAATTTTATATAAATTACCTGGAATTTTACCAGTTTCGTTATCTTTAGACCAAGTTTTACCACCATCTAGGGAGTTATAAAGAAGGCCTCCACCGCAGGCCGCCCACATTTCATTAGAATTTTTATAAGCAACATCTAAAATTCCATATCCTCCGGT
>Ga0209390_10009206_pt1 | contig 11924 bp, 13 predicted proteins | sample BON01_FD_187212 | JGI IMG/M metagenome (GOLD analysis project Ga0209390, IMG submission 187212) | Freshwater microbial communities from Lake Bonney liftoff mats and glacier meltwater in Antarctica - BON-01 (SPAdes) (version 2) | ecosystem: Environmental > Aquatic > Freshwater > Ice > Glacier... | reverse complement strand
AAAAGGGGGTTCGAATCAGATTTTTGTATTTGAATATATATGTCCTTCAAGAATTAAGTGGTATGTTTATGTCGTATAAGATTGTGCGACATAGTTATGTCGCATAACCTTTATCCGAAGGTTTATGTCGTTTAAATAATTATGTCGTATAAGTACATTATGTCTTATAAATTTATTCATGTCCTTCAACACATTATGTTGTTTAAGAAATTATGTGGTTGGAGAATTTATGTCGCTTATGAATATATGTCGCTTAATTTTTAAGTGACATAATTATGTCGAATAAGACCTTAAACAACATAATCCAATTAGGAATTTACATACAATTATTATTATGTCGTGGAAGGGCTTAAATGACATAATAATGTAAATTAAACGACATAATATTACACGTGTAATTTCCTGATGTGCGTAGTGGTGGTCTCAGTCCAGGTCCTCGAAGAAGTCAATAAGCGCAGGCGTAATGGGTAGGTGAACTGTGTCGCTGTCAAGTTGTTGAGAGGATGGAGACTGTCCACCCGGGGTCATTGCGCACGTGTTTGAGACGCCTGAGTACGCGAGACTGGTAGGTTCTACCACACCCTGTTCAACATTCGTGTCTGGGATTCCTACTGTTGAGACGTGTATCATACTACCAGGGGTTTCAGGTTGGCGGCGCTCGCGTGTACCACTTTGAAAGTGACAGTCAGGATCGGAGATGGGCCTGAATTATTTTCCATGACTCTGTACCTATGAATTGTGGGGTGGTGAGGTCAAATGTAGGGAAGTCCATTGTTGTGTAGTCAGATTCTTGATCTGTCCCACCCAAAGCTGTAACTGAGGAGAACTGATCTCCTGACCACGGATAGGGTCAGAGAACCCCAGGAGACCCCAACTGCGTCCAAAGATTTTGTGCATGGCCTTGACCACTACCTCGATTGGGAGGTCGAAGTCAGGAGAGGCAGGTCCCGCAGTGTTCGCCATCACAGACGCTGTTCTACCATGGTGCTTTCCTGAACATGTCACGTTTTTGACGCTGTACACAGTGTTGGCAGGGAGGGGACACCAGCCTGGTGGTACCTGATTGAGTGGGAATGGAGGGGTAGTGTGCATGACTGGCATCCACATTCTGGCGCCAATCAGGTGGGAGTACTTATCCTACCATTGATTGTGTGTGCCAGATGTAACTCGACTAGATGTTTTGGTCAATCGAGGCGTGGATGATATGGTACCTGCAATGGTACGCAATTCCTCTAGTACAAGTTGTTTACTCCAGGATGAGGTAGGAATAGGCCAACAGGTTGGAGGAGAAGTACCACTGGCTGCTGACTGTGGAGAATCTAGGAGAAAGGGGATCCGCTTTGGTGGTGAATTCCAGTCTGGGACAGTGTACTTTTCTTGAGGGACATGACGTGGTTGTTTGAGAGGGAGAGATGGGCCATGTTTGACAGATTCAGTCAGATCTGATGAAACATCACACTGTCCTACTACTTGGTCGTGTTTCGAGAAGGTGGGGTTGTCCCCAGAGTCACCTGTCTTCATTTGTGTAGGGGTACTCACGGGTGTGAACACTCATGGTGGGCACATGTCTGTGAGAGAACGTGCGGCGCACCCGAAACATAAGTATAGACCATGGTGGTTACCTGCTGCGCGGGCCACTATCCTGTTTACTCTAGTTTGTCCATCTCCCTTCAATGACGCATTCACATCATCTTGTTGTTTTTGAAGAGTAACCTGTATGAGTGTCGCAGGCGCTGTCCTGTGTTCCTTGTGGATTTTGAAAAAGACAGTGCATGGTAATAAACACAATGGGTACGGGTGGGCTTTGGAGTGGGTCACCGCGTCCTCATTCAACGTCACTGCTTGTGTAATTATTAATCGAACATGTAGCAGTCCGCAACCCAATCCTGTTAAGAAGAGCTTTAATGCAATTGGGACCAATCCATCAGGCACAGGCACCTGGTCTTTGGACAGTTCAGTTAGTTCACGCAGGCAGGTTTGTGCAACCAGTAGGTCAGGTTGGTGTTCCTCAGACACAGCATCCACCGGCAATGGCTTTGGCTGAAGCCCACTCAGTTGACAACCTGCAATCTTCCAGGGAAGACAGAAATCAAATTGTTCACAACTGAAGTGGTCAAGCCAGTCCAGCGACACATGTACCAAATTGCGTGGTGGACAGTCCCAGTACCTCCCCCTCCTGTACCTGAAAGAAGATATGCCAGTTTCCGAAGTTTGTTGTGGTCCAGTTCCAGGATGTCAGAATTTCAGTCGAAACACCACAAGGACACTTGGTCAATGTTTGAATTCCCAGTTGTAGGTGCTGTCCAGTGTCGTGGGCACTGCACACCCCCGTTGTAGTCTATCAACCAGAAATGACCTTCAGCAGTCTTGAGTCCTGGGGGGCCATTAAATTGATGGCGTGAGGCATTGAGGATGGTGCCCAGAGGGAAAACAATCTGCAAATGCCATTGAGGTTCTGCTGTTTGGTTCTTGTACGCGTTTCTAGATCTCTGTTTACGGGGTCCTCAAGGAGCAACACCACTCAGTGTCCCGCTGTAACAGTTAGGTGGACCTTTTCCCACACAAGTTCAAGTAGGTTCCCATGTGCGGGATGTTGCAACGTAAGGAAACACGAGTTTGACCCAGGTTCTTTAGACCAGGGTAAGTGTGTGTGATCACCATTTCTGGTATGGAGGTTCTCCTGGTCAAGGTTCCAGGTAGACGCTTCCCCCCAGGTGTGTCCAAGCACTCCTGGTGGGACATTGAACAGACACGAGAGTGTCAGTGCTCATGTCAAGCGTTCCCCTTCAATGGTGAATACGTCCTGAAGCCATGCTTTGAGTTCGAGTTGACAGTCAGACACTATTGCCATTCCAGTGTCACTTGTTGGGTCTGGTGACAGTGCTTCCATCAACACCCTGTGCATATCTTGAGAAAAGGATTCATTGAGCGTACCTATCCAATGATGTTGAAGAGTCCTGCAGCGGTTGGCTGTAACAGTGGGCGTGGCGTTGTGATGACTGAGACCAGTAAGGTTCCATTCTGAACCTGTAGATTCCCCCATGATGAAATTGTGACTGGCCCACCAGGAGTGGTCGTGGTGTTCAGTCTGAGATGAAGCGCAGAATCTGCGAGAAAGGTCAAACCAGAGTGTGGGGTCAAATCCTGGCAGGACATGAGAGATAGCTACATACGTGTGAAGGAAACCGGGTTTGGATTGCGAACATTCATGACACCAGTGGTATCTGGATTCCAGACCCATCATACAGAAGGGACAACCTTGAATACCTGGCACTTTCTGGATATTATTGATGAAGGTAGCTCCCGAACAATGTGGGACACGGGCCAGTTCTTGACTTGTCAACCCCGAGCGTCCCAGAATAGATTGTACCACCGTGTCGTGAAGGGGCATTGACAGGGTCTTCCAAATCTTACTAGTTTTGACAGTGTCAACGTCTCCGCATACAGCCAAACGCATGAATCTGGTACACTGTTTCCTGCATTGTGGAGGGGTATTGTACTCCTGTATAAGGAGTGATTGGACTAACACTGATGTTGCACATTGTCCCACTTCTTTGTATGGGTCAGAGGTCATAGGAGCACCACCTGAGGTAATATAATCAGATGCGACATGTATTGTTGAGAAGGATTGGTGAAATTCGAGTTCAGTTTCCCTTCCAGTCATAACCGCCATATCTGCAAGTCAGTCACATGCGTGGTTTAGACGAGCTAGGTGGTGACTTACTCTGTCAGTACTGTGTCTTTTAACTCTACTGTGACATGCGGGTTCCAATGGCGCAGAGGACAGTACGCTGTTCAGCTGAGGTGCTGGATTCCACATGACATCCTCGAGAGGAGAGATGTTGTGTACTGGCGGCTACAACTGCTCGAAACACGTTTCTTCATCAACATCAAACAAAACCCAAGCAGCAGCCAGGCTGGTTCGGGACTCGGGAGCTATGTCATGATGAGTGCCCACCAGGCTGCTATGTACGTGGAGGTCGTGACCAAATATTGTATGGAAAGTTTGACCGCACACACATCCAACCTTGGGTTGGACAGGTTGGAACCCCTTCCCAGGTGGTGGGATCTCCGTCATGGAGATCTGTGATGGCCTGTTGGTATTTCCCGTCATTCAGGACTGTGTTGTTGAGGTTGTTGAGGTTGTGACGTTGTATACTGTTGTTGTTGTCCACCACAATACTGTGCGTTCTACTAGACTCTATACCCAGAAGTCTTATCCATCCATCCTTATACAAGTGTGACAGTACTGTTGCCGTGTCAAAGGCCTGTTTCCCTGTTACCACAACACGCATACTACAGATAGTGTGTGGACCTGACAGGGTTGATTGTCTTGTAACAGGTGCGGACGTTTGGGGGGCAAGTTCCTCCATGGGTCCTTGAAGTAGGATATCAGTCACGTCTTGTGAGAAGAAGGTTACTGACTGGCCCCCTGCAGTCTAGAGGTTAGAGTCACTACGTTGTTGTTTGTATTGTGGAATATGTGATCATTATTGTGCGTGAGCTGTGAGGGTCTCGCGGACAAAACCCTCGAGGTTGAGGAGAGATGGTGGAGGGATTGAAATGTGTACTACAGTGGCGTTAAGGTGCAATACGCAGTCTGGTATCCGAGAACTAACACAGGTTGGTTCAGAGATGAATTGTTGCAAATCCATAACATTTCTGTGGATAGAGGTTCTAAACAGACTGCTGATGCATGCAGTATGACCACTGGTGTCAAATGTGGACACATTGTCAACTGTCATGTCTAGATTGTTCAAGGTTTTTGATGTCGAGAATTTCACAGGGTACAATCACACCTCAAGACTTCCAGGTGTCTATGTTTTCGCATGGTACAGGTGACATTTCCCAGCGGAAGGTCCTGTTGGTGGACTGAACACCCACCTCAGGTTGATTGTTTCTGTCGAGATGTCCTTTAACATCCTTGTAGTGACGTCTTGGAGTGCCTGTTTACACTGTTTAACTGAACATGTTCCAGAGGACTTGACATCTGGAGGTTGTGAATGATACCCCTGTCACATCCCTCAATCCTGGAGACATCTGTTGACAGTACAAAGGTACGACGAGGTGGTTGAAACGTGTGACAGCCGGTGACGGTTGGCGAGTTATCCTGGCATCAAAGACTGTGACTACCAACTCATCGTCACATCTAGGATTAATTTGAAGTCACGTTGGGACCAACAAGCTGCCAGTTTGTCCAGTCCTAAGAACTTGTCCTGACCACTGTAAGTACTGAGGTCTGTGACCAGACCTCCCGTAGTGTTTCTCACAGTTTGGAGGTCAATCATGATAATTCCCCGGGGTGGACTGTGTCCCAGACCGTGCGCATAACGCATTGCTGTCATTCTGTCCCTGTTAACATGTAATCTCCAGTCATCTTGGAGCGTGTATTGAACAGATGCCAGGATGGTACATGTTGAGTTGCCTTTGGGAGAGACTACTCCCGAGGACTTCCAAGTCTCCTTCTATTCAAGTTCAGACCCATCTAGACTATGTCAGGACGCATGATTAGTACTTGGGCACTCGTGGGCTCATCTCTGCGTGGGCGTAGGGATGGAACAGGGTGTGTATCTGCAACAATGGTGGAAACAGGTTCGCGGGCCGTCAGTGCTGGGAATCTTGGGGTGAATGACTCGTTGCACTGACGGTTTGGGCACACTGAAGTAAACCTCTGTTGAGTGGATTCAGCCTGTAACCTGACCAGCGCATCAGACAACTTGCAACTGAGCTGACGTTGGGGCAGGTGAAAGGTGTCTGTCTCAATTAATCTCCCACGATCTTGCAATCTCTGGTGGAACTGCACTTCTGCAACATGTCAGCAGAATTCTACTTTACTCCTTTTTCCATCTACTGTGGTGAAGTCTGTAGTCTCATTCATGATGTAGTTGAAGGTTTCCCTGACAACAGGTGCCAGGTGTGTCAAACCACTCAGAATTCCAATTGACAAGTCCTGATAGATTCTTGAGGTTGGATTTTCCATTCCAGCACCTCCGATGTGTACTGGTGACAACATGATGTCTGTCAGTGTGTTGTGAACCTCAAGTGACATGACAGCAGGGATATTCAGGCAGCGTAGTCCAGCAGCAGTCACTTTGATACAAACAAATCATAGTGTACTGTGATCTGGTGGTACAATAGTAAACATGGTTTTCATTTGTTGGTACATGATTGATGAGGCCGTCATGCATGTGAGTCTGAATGATGGTAGAATTCGACTGACATCATCTCCGTATCGTGTGGTGACTGCCCATATCTTGGTAGTCTGTTTGGCCCAAGCGTCCCCTCCTTTTGGTGCCCCCCAGTCAAACCAAGCTCCTAGGTACTGAGCACTACTTGACTCAGGGTTGTGAGTCATACCACTTGTGTCTGTAGTTGAAGTCACAGTTAGGCCCTTTTCGCGCATGAGGACCTCCTCAGCATTCAGAGTGGTGAGCCATAGGGCTGGGAACAGTATGAGTTTCTGTGCCGACGGGGAATATAGGAGCAAACTCTTAGCATGGTTGGTACAAACTCCCACGACAGCCAAACTCATTGTCAATGCTTCAGCCACGAAGTTGGTCTCATTCAGAATTCTTCTGACCTCTTCTTGTGTGGTTGCTGCTCGGCCATTCAACCCAGCGTCATCATCTGCATAGTTCAGGAGACCCACACAATAACTTCGCAGGTCACCTCTAGGTGGCTGGCTATGTGCGCACAGCATGTAGTAACCTGGCAGATTCTCATCTGCGTACCTGTAGGCTGGGGTTGTTGCGAAAATGAACAGCGCTGGACTACTGTTTGCCCCTTGTGCGAGACCTCCATCCAATGTAACCCTGGTGTCTTCCTCTCCCAACCCGTAAACAGTGTTGACCACTCTCGAGTGTCCTCCCACATGCGCCAGAAACATACTCTCAATGTCAGTCTGCACTCCAAAGGATTTACAGGCCATTCTAATACCTCAGTGCTATACAGTATCATAGGCTGACGTAGCGTCAAGTAAGAACATGAATGCTGCATTGTCTTCCTGCCTGGCATGTTGTTGTACTGATGCCACACACTCGATTGGCCATTCGCAACTTCCCCCTGGGATGAAACCAAAAGACTTGGCTGGGAGAAGGCCATATTCTTGGCACACCAACGTCAGTTTGGTTCTGTCGGCTCTGTCCACTATCTTGAATATGGCATCCAGACAAGTGACAGGGCGTGCCAGTTTCAAGTCCTTCATCAGCGGTACAATATCTTCAAGTTTGATAATCTCGGGGGATTCACCAGCGAAAATGAGGTTGGTGATGGTAAGAATAGGTAGGAGTTGTTGGTCAGACATTTTGCAGATTTCGTCAATCGTAGTCAGTCTGCCAGTTTTTCCCTTTTTAAGTCACATCTGCAAATGGTTGGAAAATCCGTCGGAAACTTTCGTCCCAGAGTTGACAGGGCAGAGGGGCAGTGGAGAAGCTCGCAGACATTTTAATAGCATGGGTGCTCAACATCTGTTGTATAATGTCAGATTCAGTGCAAACCTGAGATTTCCAAAGTTTTATCACTTCCACCACAGTGTCATGCAACAAGGTCCAGGATTCATTTACAGGTCCCAGTGTTGGAAAATGGCCATGACAGCGCAGAGTGCTGCCAGTGGTTGTGTTAAAACGTTGAATGCGTGAGTAACTGCAGGGGTTCATGGAATTGATGATCATCAGATATCTTGACCTTAAAGACGTACAGTTGAGAAGGAAGGTGGCATTCCAGGTTCCAGGTGGAGTATCCTCGCCGTGCTGTACATGGTCCAAGAATGGTGTCAACAATGTCAGCTGTTCTGTGTAACATTGTACTGCTGACTCCACAACTAATCCCTTGTGACATGATACCATTGGTTTTCCTCTCTAGTCATGTGTATTAGAGAATAGACATTCGTGGAATGTTGCCTTGTTTACGTATGCTGATTTTCCGACACCTTTTTCGGACCCATGGTGTTGTACTATGTTCAGGATGTACTGCTCCAATTTTTCTTTGTCAGTTTCGGGTACTTCGACTCCATCTGCATCCAGTGCTATATACAACCCATCAATTTTACCTCCCTTTGTTTTCTAACTCAGAAGAGCAGTGTCCAAGTCAGTCTTTCTTGTTTCTGACAGGGTACATGAGAACTTTGTGTTGTTCCGTGGACACAGAATTGTGTCACACACCACCAGTATGTTTTTGAAAGCTGCCCAGGCTGTGAGGAACTTGATTGTTCTGGACGTGTCACCGCAACCGTGTGACCAAGCGCGCCAGGCTTGATCTGAGTCATTTATACGTGGAGTGACTGTATTAATACCAAGCCTACCCTCATTGACCAATTTGGACAGATTCCGCCTTATGTTGCAACCTTCAAGGCCCATCCAATCTTGTGTACATAGTCTGTCCACCTGATTCCAAAGTTGCAACACTCGCAAAATCTTTCCGCGTTGTAGGACTGGTTGGGCCTGACGATTGTCTGTGATTCCTGATTGTTCAGTGGCCCTACTACACGCCTTGCAGATACACGAGGAGGATTCTCTGAAGAACATCTCGGCTACCAGACGAATTTCAGCAAAACTGGTCGAGAAATCTATGCTATCCACAGGTCCCAGTGACAACAGTAACCAATTTGCAGCTTCATGTACCTGTATTTGGCGCAAGGAAGTGTTGTATGGCGCAGCGTTACTGAGATTGCAGTGTGTTGTCAAGTGCAGAACTGCTGCAGTTCGCGGGTGACAATGAGGTTGGGTAGTCCTAGAAGAGTGATTGCATTTGCTGTTCAGCACCAGTCATCCAGCTGGCAAGTCAAAAATGATTGTGCGGCTGCGTCATACGCCCCGTCCTGCGACAAGGCATCTCAAAATTTTGCACATGTGTTCTTGGTCAATTTACATCTTCGTGGGCGTACGGGGTTCACACTCATCATGGGTACAATGTGACGTATAGGTAGTTGTACTGTGGTACCTTCAGGTGTGGAGAACCATAAGTCAGATGAAATGTTGTCAACTACTGCCCTGTGGTTGCCGGACAGTGGTTCGACTTCAGTTGCTGTTGCATGTTGAGTACCGTTGTCTCCATCACTTTTTGTTGCAAGGTTCTGTTTACATGCACTGTATTGATCCGAGAGATGGGTATGCCTTGTTGTACGAATGAGAAGGTTGGTTCGTGTTGTCCTATTCTACCACAATCTGAGAATCATAAGGACTCGAGCAAGGAACCAAGGGCAAAGGCGTTGGTATTGTAATCTTCCATCTTGCCTTTTAAACGGTCTTGGTCTGGAGTGACTGTGTTGAAATCCCCTATCACAATTGTGCTTTCATTTTGGCTCGCTTCGCACAGTGTTTTCACAGTGTTGTGCACATCAGTATTGATTATTCGTTTGGGAGCAGTTTGGAGAGGACACTGACTCCATATATGGCAATGACATTCAACACCGGGTTATCCATGGTTCAGATGCGCATGTGGAGGACTCTGTCACTTCTGAAGTGCTTGACGGAAATCAAATTATGAAACAAGTCATTGCGCATCAACACCAGGATTCCTCCAATCGTGGTTCTAGTCACAGGTGATCCTGCGAAGATGTGTTCCATAGTACTGACAGCCGTCGATGTTGGTGCTATGTTTGTACCCACCATACCCCCGGATACGTGGGTGACAAAATGCGTGGCGTGTCTTGCGCGTTCTTCATCAAGATTGGCCTCAGGTGCCACCAAATATCCACTAATCCACTGGCCACCAAGGACACAAGGTGTAGCAGTCTACATCTATGTTTTAACTTGTCTGGGTTTGGACCAGGGTCAGTACGGCCGCGTGGGTTGACTGTCATTACCACGAGGCTCCCAGGATGTTGGGACAGGATATCCATGTCCCCAGCCCATTAAGGAGTGTTGTCAACTAGGTCTCTTCGCATAGCACTACCCCACCCGTCCGTGAGTTTGAGATGATTTTCTGGAATAGACATGTCCATCATAGACATAAATACGAGTGGATCACTCTCTGTACCCATACATCAAAGAGAGTCCCCCGTATCCAACATGTTGTCTAGGTCTTGTGAGATAAATTGGACATCTACCTCACCTCCTGCACGTGTCTCCCTCATTGTACCTGAGTCCAATCGTGAGTGGTCTACAATGAGTTGTGGTAACAACATGTCACTACAACTTTGGACTTGTACTGCACCATTGTGATTGTCACATTGCATACCGCCTGTGAGGAACGTCTTACTCTGGCGACTCTTGATATTCTGTAGGACCTTGTTCCCCGAAGTTCCTGTTCAAATCAGTTGAGGCATGTGAGGTGACACCAGACTATGACCTGTGGGGTCATCTATGGCATGGAGAGCCTCGTAGTGGTCATGGGAATAGTAAATACGCAAGACCTTGAGTCCAGACTGTAGTCCTGCTATCCCCATTAGGGTCGGCTGTCTGGAGTCTTCACAGACTCATTGGGGTTCGGAATAGTTGTATGTTTACCACTCAAGGGACCGCCCCGGGCCTCTCGTTCGGACGACCGTGCGGACAGTGTTCATAGTGTGCCAACGAGAGTACCAGGACTCGTCCAGATGATTATTACTTGGCGAATCGTGCTGACCAAAAAAAATGTGGGGTCATTTGGGAAAAAATCTGCACGGAAATCGAGAGATAGCTGGCGAGTGAGCGGTGGGGGTGTGGGTGCACAGGGACAGTTGACTCGGAGCGCAAATTGGCCAAAGTCCTACAACTAAATCCAAACCCTCAAAAATTGTCTTTGCTGTCACATCTATTGCGTTCACCTTGGCTACCCTTGGCAACAAACTGTTACAGTTTCCCGTGCAATCTCTAATATTGAGTCCCGGTACCCTCGTGCCAACGAATTTGAGCATGGGTCCTAGCGACCTTGTCCTGCCCTGCTTCTGGGCTATTCCGCCTGTATGCGTTCCTACTGTAACGCTTCCGGGCTTCCCTATTACTGCATCTCCACCTGTGTGCGTTCCTGATGTAATTGGCGCGCTAGCTGTGTGGATTCAAAACCAAAAAAAAAAAAGTAATCGGAGTGCCAGCTGTGTGGCCGCATAACAAACAAAAACCAAAAACTTGGCCTTGATATCTCCGAGGCTCCCGGATTTCTTGAAATTCGAAGGAACGAAAAAGTTTTACTATGGGCATAGTGCTAACACGTGCACAGAATACTGTTTTGACAGCAGAGACCATCTCAAAAAACCGCACTGTCAATGGTTTCCGACCTCCATTCGCCTCGAAACCTGGCCCATACTCTTCGCCGGTAACGACCTGGTCCAGACAATATCATGTCTCAACCATGGTCTAATGCAAATTCTCCCTGTACTGCTGATTTGTTGACTCACTACCGCTTGTCACGCTATTTTAACTAGAAAGGACAAAACAAAGTACTAGACGCGATGGTACGGAAACAGGTTGCGACAGACCATGGTTGAGTCGTCAGACTCTTCTAGACCGGGTCGATTGATTGATGTTGCTTTTATTACTTTTTAAGAAATAGTCTAGTAGCTTTGTTAGAAACTCTATGTACTCGAATCCTTTTCTTTAGATTCGTGAATATCGGTTTTTTTTCTGACATTTCCCCCCTCCCCTTTTTTGTGGTTTTGTTTTGTGCGCCTTTCTCTGTCTCTAACAAAAGCCTTTCTTCCGCCCCTCTCAACCAGGCTCCTGTGCCTGGTTGTCGCCATTCCTCTTGTGTGCTGATTATACATGTGTGCTTGTGTGTGTGTGCCTCTGTATGTGCATGTGAAAGTGTGTAGGTACAAAGATAAATATTTAGCAAATATAAGCCAAACCGTGACGACGTCACGTGCAGTATCAATATAGAAAACAGAAATAGATGTTCATAGTGACGTAAAACAAGCAATGAAGTGGCAAGTTTTTAGACACGTGACAGAATGCAATACGAATAAGTAGAATACTATAAATGTGTCCATCTTCCGGACTCTGGGGGGC
>Ga0209390_10009203_pt1 | contig 11930 bp, 9 predicted proteins | sample BON01_FD_187212 | JGI IMG/M metagenome (GOLD analysis project Ga0209390, IMG submission 187212) | Freshwater microbial communities from Lake Bonney liftoff mats and glacier meltwater in Antarctica - BON-01 (SPAdes) (version 2) | ecosystem: Environmental > Aquatic > Freshwater > Ice > Glacier... | reverse complement strand
CCGCTCAGTGGGGCTGTCTGCGTCAGCGTGAGCTGTGCGTCGCCAGTACCGGGAGGCAGGTCGATGACCAGATAATCAAGCTCTCCCCAATTGATGCCTGTGAGAAACTGCGTGATCGCCTTGTGGACCATCGGACCACGCCAGATCATGGCTTGGTCGGGGGCGACAACGAAGCCCATCGACACGAGCTTGAGACCGTACTTTTCGATGGGAAATGCGGTCGTTTTTTGGTCTATCATCCCCAAGCCCATCATAATGGGCACGCTCGGCCCATAGATGTCGGCATCCATCAGCCCGACCTGGTGCCCCTGCATGCGTAACGCCAATGCCAGGTTCGCGGCGACAGTCGATTTTCCGACGCCTCCCTTGCCACTGGCCACCGCGATCGTTTGTTTTACGCCGGGCAGAACAATTCTCTGCGAACTGCCGCCCGGCGGATTGGAAATGTTCATCAATGAATCCTTTTGTACAATTCTGCGTGTGCTGCAACAGGTACTCGTCGAAATCAGCCGTTGAGCGTTAGCTCACGGTTTTCACGGAACCGGACGCTAACGCGTTCCGGCTAATGCACGTCCAGAGCGAACAGAAAATTTCGCAGCTTGCCATCCGCAGTCAGTCGTGTGCGGTTACAGCTCATGCAGAAACGGCGGCTCACTGAAGCAATGATTCCAATCCGCCCCACGCCGTCGCTTAACATGAAGTCGCTGGCGGGAACCCGCGTGTCCTGATCCGGCACTGTCTCCAACGGGGCAATCTCAAATGGCGTGGACTTAAGGTGTAGCGGAAGTCGCCAAGACTTTCGGCACACCGGTTTTTGAAGGGAAAACCGAAACTCCTGGCGAGTTCCGCTACAAGAAAATACTAAGTTCACGCCATTGGAGGCAATCTCGCAGGACCACGTTTCCATTATCCTTCCCACATCATTCACCAGAAAATCAGCGCCCGATGATGCTCTCGCGAAAAGCGTCGCAGGCCTGGATGACGTTTCATGCCCCGGAGCCTTCGCTTGAGTACTGCCGATAGTTCGATCTGACTTGATCGGTTTCCCTTAGGCCCAGCAATTGGTCTGTATCGTGACTGACCTGGCGAAAGTGTTCCGCTGAGGAGGCCGGAGTAAGGTCTTCGTCCCATGTTGGGATTATCCGCCTCATCTCGTTGGCTCCCGCCTGACTTTCCAGGAGGTGAGGTAGGCAGGTCTTGACGACATCCAGCATCACGGACACGGAAACGGACGCGCCGGGCGAAGCTCCCAGAAGAGCGGAGATCGATTTGTCTGTGTTGGTGACGACTTCAGTACCGTAGTGGACGATGCCAGCGGCTCCGTCTTCCTTCTTGATGGCTTGCACGCGGATACCAGCGTCCACCAGCTTCCAGTCCTCACGCCGGGCATCGGGATAAAAGCCTCGAAGAACTTTCATACGGGCTGCCATGCTCTGCGTGCCTTGCCGGATCAAATACTTCACGAGTGGCAAGTTGTAGAGCCCAACCTTGGCCAGCGAACCAAAATTGTCGATCTTGACCGAGGACGGCAGGTCGCTGAAGCTGCCAGATTGCTGCAGGAATTTCGTTGTAAAGGCGGCGAAGGGACCAAACAACAGCGACTGCTTACCGTCGAGCACGCGCGTGTCGAGATGCGGCACAGCCATCGTTGGCGCTTCCGCCTGAGCCTGGCCATAAACCTTGGCCTGATGCCTGGCAACAATTTTCGGGTTGTCACACACGAGCCACTGGCCGCCAATCGGAAACCCGCCATAACCTTTCACCTCGTCGATCTTCGATCTCTGCAGCAATGGCAGGCTGCCGCCGCCAGCTCCGATGAACACGAACTGCGTTCGGTTGTTGAAACTGCGGTTGCCGGAAATATCTTTCACTTTGACATTCCAGCCATCTGACGTTCTGTCGAGATCGATGACGCGGTGCCCGGTGGCGACACCACAGCCGGGTTGTCGGGCCAGCCAATGAACGAGTTTCCGGGAAAGCGCGCCGAAGTTGACGTCGGTACCGGACGCCATTCTGGTTGCGGCGACCGGCATGACATCGCGACCTTCAATCAACAACGGAGCCCAACTTTTGATGACCTCGCGATTCGTCGTGAACTCCATCTCTTTAAAGAAATGATGGGCCGACATGGACTCGTAACGGGCCTTAAGAAAGTCAACCTGTTCCGGACCATAAACGAAGCTGATGTGAGGAATTTGATTCACGAATTCGCGTGGACCATCGATCATTCCTTCACTGATCGCATAGGCCCAAAACTGCTTTGATTGTTCAAACTGCTGAAAGATCTCGATCGCCTTTGATACATCGACCGAACCATCGGCGTTGCGATGCGGCGTGTAACTCAGTTCGCAGATTCCCGCATGCCCGGTCCCGGCGTTGTTCCAGCCGTCCGAACTTTCCTGAGCGAGTTCCTTGGTCACCTCGTAGAGCTGGATTTTCAGGTCCGGCTGCAGTCGCTTGAGCATAACCCCCAGTGTTGAGGACATAATGCCGCTGCCGATCAGAATGACGTCGGGATTGTCGATATGTGTTGAGTCTGGCAGCGATTTCATTTCATCTGGCTTTCGGATCCGACGGTGCTGTAGATCTTCCTTCGTACGTCAATCAAAATTCGCCGACGACTTCACCGCCGTTTCGTGTGATCAGGCTGTCGTAGAGACCGGCGTCGAGATTTTCCGACAGAAACCGAACGGAGCCGTCACACAACAAATGGTGGGCGCCACCTTCGTGAAAACTGGATGGGCCGAATCTCTGCCCAATCGAATTCGGGAACATTCCTCCGGGGAAGTAGGGTTCGTAGTTGATTGCGTTCGTATTACCGGCAAACATTGGCGGTGCCGTAAGATTGACCCAGCGAGCAGCCACGGACGCCGTGGTTCCGTCGATCCAGACGGCAGCATCCTGTTCTCGGGTTTCTGTGATCATCACAGTGTTCGAAGTGCCATCGGTAATATCGCGGAATCCGGTACGTGAACCAGGGAACAACACTCCATCCGCCGGTATCGCACCGGACAGTCCGAGTACCGTCCGGGCTCCCATGGCCACGTAATTCCGAATGGCAAATCTGCCGAAACCAACAGTCGTGGTGTACAGTGGGTCCGCACTGAAATCGTTGCCCGTGAAGCTGGGGCAGCGATAGAAAGAAAGGACCTGCGACGCCATATTTCGGTTTAAGGGATCCAAAGATGAAACGTTGTAATTGATGTTGTTTTGAACGTTGGCTCCGTCGATGTATGGCAAAATCAGGCTGGCAAAACTGTGCAGATGTATGGCCGGATCTGACGGTCCTGTTCCCGGGTAGTTCCACACACCGCGCCCAAAGCCACTGGTGCTGCTGGGCGGAAAAACTCTCATGGAGCTTTCGTAGTTGTGTATGGCCAAACCGATTTGCTTCAGATTATTCTTACATTGAGTTCGACGAGCGGCCTCTCGGGCCTGTTGCACGGCTGGCAACAACAACGCAATCAGAATCGCGATGATCGCAATGACCACAAGAAGTTCAATCAAAGTAAATGCACGGCGATAGTGATGTGGACGATTCATTGAGGATAGAACTCCGGAAATCAGGGAGGTGGGAGATCTGTGTTCGCTGGACAAATCGGTCGATGATCCGTCAGCGTCTTAACATTAGGATGACGAGTGAGACGCCTGTCAGTGGCCGGTCATGGACTTCGATTTCGCCATCGCATCTTCAGCCAGCTGGACGTAACTCTGTTCGTTTGTTCCCGCGAAGGCTCGTTGATAGATCACGCTCAAGGCGGTCCAGGAGAAAGAATCCTCCGGCGCCAACTCGCTCACCCGCACAGCATTGGCAACCGCTTTGTCGTGCTGGTTCAGTTTGCCGTACAGAACGGCCAACGCTGAATACGCGAGCGCATACGTGTCGTTTTCAGCAAGCAGTTCGCCGAGCTTCTCAATGGCGGCTTCCGGCTGCCCGCTGTCTTTGAGTTTCATGGCCGCATTGTAAAGTTCGTTCGTCGTAGCCAACGTTGCTTCCCTATTATTTCAGTGTTTAAGTGGAGTTGTTGATCAGAGTCATTTGACACGGATTATTCCGTGCTGCTGGCCCCGTCGAGTTTTCTGTTCAAGGCGGCTTCCAGCGTATGCCAGCATAGAGTAGCGCATTTGACTCGAATCGGAAACTGTTTCACGCCCGAGAGAAATTGCAAGTCCCCCAGGTCCACGGGCTCAGTGGTTAACGGCTTATCGCCCGGAAGGCTTCCTATGAGCAGTTCACGAAACTGCTTCGCCAGAATCTCCGCTTCGGCTCGCGTTTTCCCCTGCAGAGCTTCCGTCATCAGCGACGCGGATGCAGTGGAGATCGCACAGCCAGAACCCGTGAACTTCACTTCCTGAATGCGATCATCGTCGAGCTTCAGAGACAGATGAATCAGGTCTCCACAGCTACGATTGAACCCGTCAGCTCGGTGAGTAGGATCCGTCATCGGCCCAAAGTTGCGAGGGTCCTGCTGATGATCGAGGATCAGATCTTCATAGATCTCGCGAAATTCCTGGTCTAACATGGAAACACCTTTATCACTTTCCGAATCGCCAGCAAAGCCCGCTCAATCCTGTTTGCGGGGATCTTCCCTTTCAGACATTGTCGAGCCCATGATCGGCCAGCAGAATCGTTTCCAGATGCTGTCTCAGAGCCGGAACTTCCACACCACGCACGACATCGTTGGCAAACGCAAAGATTAACATTGTCCGCGCCAGATCTGAAGGAATGCCGCGTGATCGTAGATAGTAAATGGCCTGTTCATCCAGTTCACCCACCGTGGCGCCGTGAGTGCAGCGGACGTCATCGGCATAGATTTCCAGTTGCGGTTTGGTGTCTACAATGGCATCGTCCGACAACAGTAGAGCCTGATTGCTCTGCTTTGCGTCCGTCTTCTGAGCGTCCTGATGGACGTAAATCTTGCCGTTGAAAACGCCTTTCGACCGGTCGTCCAGAATACCCTTGTAGAGTTCAAAGCTGTTGCAATGCGCCCTGGCGTGATCGATCCGCGTGCGACAGTCCATGTGCTGATCGCCGGCGGGCATGTACAGCCCGTTGAGAGTACACACGGCTTTTTCCCCGTCGAGCCTGCAATTCAACTCGTTGCGACTCAGATCACCGCCAAAGGAAAAGTAGTGCGAACTGAAGTGACTGCTCGCCCCCTGATAAACCTGAGTCGTTGCCACGTGCAGAGCGTTAAGCTGCTCATGTTGCAATTTGTGATGATCCAGATGAGCCGAATCGTGAAGTTCCACTTCCGTCACTGCATTGGTGAAATAGGCGGCCCCATCCAGTCCGTGATAGCTCTCAATCAGCGTGGCTCGACTGTTCTTGCCGACGGAGATCAGATTCCGCGGATGACTGACCTGACCACGGGTTCGTCCGCGACGGAGAGAAAAATCAGATGAAACGGTCGATCGACGATGACGTCATCCGGTACAACAATGTTCGCTCCGTCTTCGACAAAGGCCGTGTTCAACGCGATGAACGCAGAATGCTCGAAAGCGACATGCTGCCCCAGGCGAGACTCGATGGACTGCGGACGCGTGATAATCGATTGCGCCAAACTCTCGGCGATCACGCCGTTCGTAAGCGGATGCAGATGAGACCATTGAGGAGCATAGCGGCCGTTGATGAAGACCAGCCTATGAAAGTCTGGGTCCAGAATGGCTTCTTTCACCAGGCTCTCGATGCCTGACGCAGCGCCTTCCGCCGACTCAGCAATCTGGAATGACCGCGCGGCGAACGGTGCGATGTTGGTGAATCGCCAGTCTTCATCCTTCGTTGTCGGGATGCCGAGCTTCGTAAACCGGTTCAATGCGCGTTCGCTCAGCGCTCGCAACGACACAGGAAAGGTGTCAGCGCGAGCGTCATGGAACCGCTGGTAGGCATCCAGATAAGCATCTGTTTCAGTGGCAATCATTATTTAGTCGCAATCATTGAAGGTTCTCTCAAAATTACGGAAACCGAGTGATCCGTCGCACCGCAAACGACTCGACCGGATTCTTCCACAATGGCGTGGACTTAATCCGCCGCAGGAGGCAAGCCCCGGTTTAGGACTTCTGATTCGCCGAGAAAACCGGGGCTAGCGTCCTTCGGCAGTCACTTTCCCATAGTAGACCTCACTCTCCGAGTGAGGCAGGCCGCAAAACGCGGCCCTTAGCATTCGTCACTCGGAGAGTGACGGCTACTTTAATCGCAAAGTAAGTACCATTAGGCTAGCGCCGTTCGGCTAATACTGATTCTGCCCTAAGTCCACGCCATTAAGATTCTTCCAGGCGGGGTTATCTTTCAACAGTATTCCCTACACGCTACACAGCGGCTGCTGATGCGGTGGTCGAATGTGTCTCGAGGAACCCATAGCCCTTGTCTTCCAGCTCGAGAGCCAGAGTTCTATCACCGGACCGAACGATGCGTCCTTCAGCCAGTACGTGGACTTGATCCGGCACGATATAGTCGAGCAGTCGCTGATAATGCGTCACCACGATGATCGCTCTGTCAGGGCCACGCAGCGTATTCACACCATCGGCCACAATTCGTAACGCATCAATGTCCAGGCCCGAATCCGTTTCATCCAGCACGGCCAGCTTGGGCTGCAGCATCGCCATCTGCAGGATCTCGTTCCGCTTTTTCTCGCCACCGGAAAATCCTTCGTTGACTGAGCGTTCCATCATACTCTTGTCCATGCCCAGCAACTGCATATTGTCCTTGAGCAGTTTCAGAAAACTGGTCGTGTCGATCAGCGGTTGGCCATGCTGCTTGCGGATTGCATTCATGGCGGCCTTGAGGAAATATTTGTTGCTGACGCCAGGGATTTCGATCGGATACTGGTAGGCCAGAAAGAGTCCTGCGGCGGCGCGCTGTTCGATGTCCATCTCGAGCAGATTCTCGCCGTTGTAAAGGATTTCTCCCTGAGTCACCTCGTAGTCTTCACGACCGGCCAGAACGTGGGCGAGCGTACTTTTTCCGGAACCATTCGGTCCCATAATGGCGTGAACCTCGCCAGCATTCACCTGCAGATTGATGCCACGCAGGATGTCCTTATCTTCGGACTTCGCGTGTAGGTTTTTGATTTCCAGCATGTTTATTCTTTCGTATAAAATGTTCAGTGGGCGGGCGGGAAACCAGTTGCCCGAGCGGCAGGCTTTCGCTGAACGAAAATCACTGTCCGATTCTAGTCCGGGTTCAATTCTAGTCCGGGTTCAATTCTCGTCCGGGTTCAATTCTCGTCCAACCTTACCCAACGCTGCCTTCGAGACTGACGCTCAGCAGCTTTCTCGCTTCAACCGCAAATTCCATTGGCAGCACGTCGTAGACTTCCTTGCAGAACCCGTTGACGATCATATTGACCGCGTCCTCAGTCTTGAGGCCGCGCTGTCGACAGTAATAAATCTGGTCTTCGCCCACCTTGGACGTCGATGCTTCGTGTTCCACCTTCGCCGTGGTATTGCGGACCTGGATATACGGAAACGTGTGAGCTCCGCAGCGGTCGCCGATCAGCAGCGAATCGCACTGAGAAAAGTTGCGAGCGTTCGTGGCCCCCTTCAGAATCTTCACCTGGCCTCGGTAGCTGTTCTGCCCGAATCCAGCCGAGATCCCTTTTGAGATGATCGTACTTTTCGTATTCTTGCCGATGTGAATCATCTTTGTGCCGGTGTCGGCCTGCTGATGATTGGCGGTCACGGCCACCGAATAAAACTCGCCGACAGAGTTGTCGCCTTGCAGAATGACACTCGGATATTTCCAGGTGATGGCAGAACCGGTCTCCACCTGCGTCCATGAGATTTTTGAATTGTCGCCACGGCAGGCACCACGCTTCGTCACGAAGTTATAGATCCCGCCTTTGCCGTCCGCATCACCGGGATACCAGTTCTGGACGGTAGAATATTTGATCTGAGCGTCTTTCATCGCGACGAGTTCTACCACCGCGGCATGCAGTTGATTTTCGTCACGCTTCGGAGCTGTGCAGCCTTCGAGGTAGCTGACGTAGCTGCCTTCCTCGGCAATGATGAGAGTTCGCTCGAACTGTCCGGTGTTCTGCGCGTTGATTCGGAAGTACGTTGACAGTTCCAGCGGGCAACGCACGCCCTTCGGGATGAAGCAGAACGATCCATCGCTGAAGACGGCTGAATTCAACGCGGCGAAGAAATTGTCCGAATAGGGAACCACCGAACCAAGATACTGCTTCACAAGCTCCGGAAACCTGTGGACGGCTTCGGAAAAAGGGCCGAAGATGACGCCATGCTCTTCCAGCGTGGCCTTGTAAGTCGTGGCCACGGATACGCTGTCGAATACCGCATCGACGGCGACTCCCGCCAGAGCTTTTTGCTCTTCCAGCGGGATCCCCAGCTTCTCATAAGTCTCAAGCAGGCGCGGATCGACTTCATCGAGACTGTTGAGCTTCACTTGCTGCTTGGGCGCGGAGTAATAGATGGAATCCTGATAGTTGATCGCAGGATACTTGACGTTGTGCCATGTGGGCTCCTTCAGCGTCAGCCAGTGCCGGTAAGCTTTCAACCGCCATTCCAGAAGCCAAGTGGGTTCGTTCTTCTTTGACGAAATCAGCCGCACGACGTCTTCGTTCAGGCCAGGGGCAATCGCATCCGCTTCGATGTCCGTTACGAAGCCGTGCTTGTACTCGCGCTGGGAGTATTCTTCGAGCAATGCGTTATCCGTTGACATGTCCGTTTCCCCTGTTGTCGATCATTAGCCGGAGTTACCGCTGGCAGCGTTCAGATCCCAGCGGCAAGTCCACAGCCGAAATTTCAAATAATGTTTATGCCGAGAAAGAACTGCCGCAGCCGCAGGACTTAGTCGCATTCGGATTGTTGAAGACAAAGCCGCGCTTGTCGAGGCTCTCGTGAAAATCAATTTCAGTGCCCTCCAGAAATAAGGCACTCTTCTTATCGACCGCCACGCGAACACCATGCATCTCAACCAGCATGTCAGCGTCTTCGTTTACTTTGTCGTCGAACTCCAGTTGGTACTCAAAACCGCTGCAGCCGCCGCCCTTCACACCTACGCGGAGCGCGATCGTATCAGGCATCTGCTGCTCGACAATGACCTTCTTGAATTCGCGTGCGGCACTTTCCGTAATTTTGACTGACATCTTGAGATCTCCTGACTTTCTAAAGTGGCTTCATGACATTTCGGGGTTCAAGGATCGAAGGACTCTGCCGCGCCATCGTGGCATTCAGATCACGAAATGGAGCCCATTCCAGTGGCAGACGATCTTCATGAAAAATCGCGTTCGCCGGACAAGCTGGCACGCACGATTCGCAGTCGATGCATTCCTGCGGATGGATATACAGCATCCGTCGACCTTCGTGAAAACAATTGGCAGGACAAACGACGACGCAGTCGGTGTATCTACAATCGTAGCATGGTTGAGCAACAACGTGAGTCATGGGATACTTGCCCTTGAAGTGTTTGCGGCTGACTCTCAGTAAAGCAACCGCTGTGCCGCGAAGCTGATTTTACGCCGCCACTGCCTGTAAACCGTTTCTATTAAAACACTTAACACGAATCCTTTTGTCTGAGAAGATCGTTCGGGAGTAACCATATTTGGTCGTTTCTGATTCAATTCCAATCACTCTCTGGGTATCCTCAGTCCCATATCACTGGCTTAAGAGCCATAAACACGCTGTTTTTTAGCAGGTCGGGCTGATAAAACGCGGAAGTGACCATATTTCGTTAGATGGCTGTATTTCGATGACATCACTCACATTAAGCGAGCCACGCGAGCACGGCAATTGCGAGCACGGCAATTACGAGCAACTTGTCGAGCAGATGCTCGAACAGCTCAACATGGGGCAAAGCTTCAATGACCTGTTTGACTCGGTGTATAACCAGTTGCAGGGAATCGTGCCGTACAATCGAATCGCGGTGGCTCTACGCGAAGAACCGGGCGACCTGCTGCGGCTTGCGTCCTGCCGGTCCGACGGTGACGTCACGCTGAAAGTCGGCTATACGGCGCGACTCGCTGGCTCAACGCTGGCCCCGCTGCTGGCCACAGGTCAGTCGCGCATCATCAATGATCTGGACGACTACCATTCCCGGAAACCTCAGTCCGTTTCGACAGAGTTGATTCGGCGGGAAGGCATGAAGTCGAGTCTGACTTTGCCACTGCTGGCGAATGGCAAACCGATCGGTGTGATCTTCTTCTCCAGCCGCGAAGCTGGCATCTACACGGAACAGCACGCGGTCTTGCTTCGTCGCCTGGCGGGTCACATCGCCATCAGTCTGGAGAAGGCTCAGCTGATCAGTGAGCTGCAGCGGAAGAACGAGGAGCTGGCTACGGCGAACAGATCGAAGGACAGATTTCTGGAAACTCTGCAGCAGGAGGTTGATAAACAGACGCAACAACTGCGACATTCGGAATCCCGCTATCGACTGCTGGTGGAGTTTGGCGATGTCTTCAATTCCAGTCTCAACATTCGCACGATCTTTGAGCATGCGGCCGATCAGATTCATCGACTGCTCAAGTGCGACCGCGTAAGCCTGTTGCTGGCCGGAGCTGAATTCGCGCGCAGCGAACTGGCGGTGGAGATTGTCTCCGATCGCCGCAGAATGACGGAAACCGCAGTGCAGCCACACTTGGAGTCGGCCTTTCAATGGGTTATGCAGCATCGAGTGCCGCACGTGGTTCGTTCATTGAAAAGTTCCCATTCGTTTCCGGACGATCAAAAACTCTGGGAGGCAGGTTATGCTTCGAAAGTCTTCCTGCCGTTGTCGACTCGCGATCAATTCCTGGGAGTGCTGGGAATCGCGTCGCGTCAGTCGGAGGCACCCGATCACTGGGATCTTGAGCTGCTGAATGAAGCCTGCGGACAGTTGGCGATTGCGGTTGACAATGCCACAGCCTATGGCGAGATCGATCGTCTGAAAGGAGAACTGCAGCAGCAGAATATCTACCTGCGAGATGAAATTCGGACGGATAAGGACTTTGGAAACATCATCGGCGACAGTCGTGCCATGCAGCAGGTACGTGTGGCCATTGAGCAAGTCGCGCAGACGGATTCCACCGTGCTGATCCTCGGCGAGACCGGCACAGGAAAGGAACTGATCGCCAGAGCCATCCATGATTTCAGTTCCCGGCGTGATGAACTTTTGGTGAAGGTGAACTGCGCTTCGCTCGCTCCGAATCTGATCCCCAGCGAGCTGTTCGGACATGAAGCCGGCGCGTTTACGGGGGCGACCGAGCGTCGTCGAGGTCGCTTCGAACTGGCTCACCGGGGCAGCATTTTTCTGGATGAGATTTCCGAAGTTCCGGCGGAAACCCAGGTGCTGCTGCTGCGAGTGCTTCAGGAACGCACAATCGAACGCGTCGGTGGCAATGAACCGATTCAGATCGACACGCGTGTGATCGCGGCGACGAATCGGGACCTGAAGCTGCTCTGTGAATCAGGCCAGTTTCGAGAAGATCTGTATTACCGGCTGCACGTCTTTCCTATCCGCGTTCCGCCCCTGCGTGAGCGGCGGGAGGACATTCCTTCGCTGCTGAACCATTTCATCGGACGCTTCTCTGTGCACATGAACAAGTCGATAACGCAAGTGGACCGTCGCACGATGGAGCTGATGATGAATTACACCTGGCCGGGCAACGTGCGCGAGCTGGAGAACATCATTGAGCGGGCCATGATCATCAGCCAGGGAGACATTCTGGCGATTGACGAATCGTGGCTCTACGGCCGCCCTGCACTCAATCCGTCACTCAATCCGTCACTCAGCCCTGACGCGGGAGCTACGTTTGCCGGAAAGTCCCTGGCGGAGATCGAGCGTCAGATCATTCTGGACGCACTGAGCCGTTGTCAGGGAAAGATCTACGGTCCTGACGGCGCTGCAGCGGAGTTGAAGCTCAAGCCCACCACGCTCTACGGCAAAATGCGAAAGCACAAAATCAAAAGCACCCGGCAGCACGTTCCCGAGGAAT
>Ga0209390_10009202_pt1 | contig 11930 bp, 10 predicted proteins | sample BON01_FD_187212 | JGI IMG/M metagenome (GOLD analysis project Ga0209390, IMG submission 187212) | Freshwater microbial communities from Lake Bonney liftoff mats and glacier meltwater in Antarctica - BON-01 (SPAdes) (version 2) | ecosystem: Environmental > Aquatic > Freshwater > Ice > Glacier... | reverse complement strand
ACCGGCTAATAGCGTAAAGGACCAGCTTCGGGCCGGCCGCGTAAACGTTGAGCAGCCAACCGGGGTAAATAGGCAGGCAACCGGAAAAACTGAGCTGCACAAAACCATAGGAAAAAATATTTTTTTCATAGGAAGGGGGGTCCGTTCGCGAGGGGGGTGGAAATGCTGCGCTTCAGGGGGTGTGTCGTGACCGAGGTGTGTCCGAGGCTGTGTCGTGACCGAGGTGTGCACTGAAGTGTCCGAGGTGTCCCCTCGGATGCACCTCGGCCTGCCATGGTCCGATGTGTGCCATGGTCCGATGTGTGCCACGGAGTGTGCCATGGTCCGAGGTGTGCCACGGGGGTGCCATGGTCCGATGTCTGTCATGGTCCAAGGTGTGCCACGAGGTGTGTCATGGTTCGAGGTGTGCCGCGGCGTGTGCCATGGTCCGAGGTGTGCCGCGGGGTGTGCCATGGTCCGAGGTGTGCCACGGGGTGTGCCATGGTCCGAGGTGCCCCACTCCAGTTACACCGAGTCTAGCCCACAACTCTAGCTCCTGGCCGCATATGCACCCGTGCCACTGGGCCGTGCACGCACAGTCCTGGTCGCACGCGCACCCCTGACCGCTGGGGCCCAGGCGCGCGCCACCGTGCCTTGGGTTGCGCCTGGATGCGCTCGCTGCGCTCGCTGCGCTCGCTGCGCTCGGCGCTCGGCCAGTCTTTGGGGAGCTCCACTCGAGTTACACCAAGTCTAGCCCACAACTCTAGCTCCTGGCCGCATATGCACCTGTGCCCATGGGCCGTGAACGCACACTCCTGGTCGCGCGCGCACCCCTGGCCACCCAGGCGCGCGCACACGTGCCTTGGGTTGCACCTGGCTGCACTAGCTGCACTCGCTGCGCTCGCTGCGCTCGCTGCGCTCGCTGCGCTCGGCGCTCGGCCAACCCTGGGCGCGCCCCACTCGAGTCTATTCCACAACTCTAGCTCCTGGCCGCTTGGGCCCAGGCGCGCGCGCCCACGCCCACGAGACCTTCTAGGGGGGGCGGCCGAGGTCGCCTTGCTGCCCTGGGGGGGGGGGGAGACTCCTCGTCCCACCCCAGGGGGTTCTAATTCACCCCACAGGTGTCGCGTGCCCAGGCCACGGTGGTGCAGCACCCGGCACTCGAGCTCCGCGCCACAGCCCCTGGTGCAAGCCAACTTAACCCAAAAATCTCACACTAGACCAAGTCACATGGCGACGTCCACACCATGGAAGCCCAACACGGATTGGCAGCTCTCCGCGACGAGGCCGGTGTCCACAGAGACCCTCGCGGCCATCGACTCGGCGAGGGGGTTGATTCACCAACCGTCGGAGCGTGACCTGTCCGAGACGATGCACGAGCTCTTGCACGGGCTCCAGGGCACCGCGCTCGTCGCCGGTGGGGCCCGCCACATCTACTTCCTGGAGAAGCGCACCACGGAGCCGATCGTGGCACTGGTGGACGAGCACAAGGGCCGGTTCACGCGGGTGCTCCTGGCACAGCTGCCCTATCCCTGGTCTGAGCTCCGCAAGCAGTTCCTCCCGGCCACCGCATCCCACTGGTAGTCCTCTCCGGCGATTCCAGGAGGCGGCGCTTCCCGTTGTCCTTGGTGCCGCGAGCCTCGGCCTGGAACGGCTCCGATGGCGTTCCGGTCGCCCTGGCCATCTTCCGCGGGAACACCTCCGATCATCGGACGGTCGATGTGACATTGCGCGCGCGCCTGGCGTCACGGGCGGCCCCCCGGGCGGCCCCCCGGGCGGGGGATGCCGATGTACGCGGCAAGGACTACGACAGCGCCGCCAACCGAGCACTCCTACGGCGTGTGCATGCAAAGAGCAGCTTGCGGCCCGATCGGCCACCCCCCCAGTGCCCCGCAGCTGTGCAGTCGGCGGCCTAGGCCGATGGACGGTGACGGCGGGGGGGAGAGTGGCGGGGGCGCGACGGCCGGAGCTCCGACCGGCAGCTCCCGGTACACACCCTTGGGTGGCATCTCGGGCGGCGGTGCCTCTGGTGGCCGCGGGTACGGGGCCGACGGGGTCGGCATGAGGCATGGCGGCACGCGGATGAGACGCCCCATCCCCCTACCCACCGGATTCCGATTTCCCCGCCCGTGCTCCCAACGCACATGGCTACTGGGACATCATGCCCCCCAGGACAGCGCCGCCGGCGATGGCTCCCGTCTGCGACCCCCCGGTGGCAAAGGTCTCCGCAGTTTATAGCTGGGTGACCTGCGCGAGCCGATTGCGCTGCTCCGGTGGCATTGCCTCAAGCGCGGCCATCTGTTGGTCCACCGCGCCCTTGGCGGTGACGCTCGAGTGCACCACGGCCACCCGGGCCAGCGCATAGAGCCCGAGCAAGGCGCCGACCGCGATGGCAACCACCTGCAGGCCGGATAGGGCGCTCGGCCCCCGGGTGAGCCCGTTGGGCGGCTGCAAGTAGGTGTAGACGAAAAGGCCAACGAAGGCTGTAATGACGGCAAACGCAATGTTCACGTTGAGTACGGCGCACCCTGATACATCCGCATGGGGCCGGAGCGCGAGGGGCACGCCACATGCCGCCCGCAGATAGGACGCCATCGGCGATGTGCGCCTGGGGGTCGCTACCCGGGGCCTTTGAAAATAAACGGGCGCTCGGGTGCGAGGTGTGGCTGGGGTACAGGGTCGGAAACCACCCCCACTGGACAAGGGGGGGGGGAGCACGCGCGGATGCCGTTTGCAGGGCCGCCGGCGCCGCCCACGCATGAGCCGACTGCCCCACCGCGCCCGGGCTCCGGGGTAACCCGGGGCGGCGCCCGCGCCGGCGCCAGCCCGGGCGGCGCCCGCGCCGGCGCCCCGATCGGGGGGGTCCCAGCCCCGGCCCCGGCCCCGGCCCCGGCCCCGGCCCCGGCCCCGGCACGGGCCAACCCTGCCGGCGCGGCCAGCCCAGCCAGCCCGGCCAGTGTGGACGGGCCGCTCAACCTGCGCGTCGCGCTCATCGGGTGCCGCCCGGGGCTGGCCGCGCGCCTGCCACTAGAGCTGAGGGCCGCGGTCACCTAATACGACGCCGGCGTCCCCGTACTCACGGCCGCCACCGAGGCGCTGCGCGGGGGGTACTCCCACCTCACGGTGCTGCAGAGGGACGTCGAACTGGCCCAAGGGTTTGCCGCCCGCTGGCACGCAGTGAAGCGGGCGCTGCGGCGGGCACCGGCCGTCGACTACATGCTGCTGGGCGGTGAGCACTATGGCCCGTTGCTGCAGTTGGGCGCTGGCGCCGCGCGCACCCCGGCCGCGCCGGCCGCGCCGGGCATCGCGCGCTGCAGCTGGAGCACCGGCGGCTACGCCTTTGTGGCGCGCTACGGCCGGCTCCGGCGGCTCGCCGGTGGCGAGTCGGTGGACTGGCTGCTCCCCTGCGCCGCGGTGGTGCCGTCGATGGCCTACCGCCGCAAGCCCGCTGCCGCGCCGCTGGCCTTGCTCGCGGGCCTCGCCTCGGGGGGCGCGGGTCGCGGAGGCAGCCCGCGCGGCGCCCAGCGCTGGATTGAGACGCACTGGCAGCGGCTGTTGCAGGGTCTGCTCGCCTACGCGGTCTTTACACAGCTGGCCGAGTTGGCCAAGCGCCGGCTGCACGCGGTGGCGACCTGAGCGCCGCCGCGCGCCGCGCGCCGCGCGCCGCGCGCCTTCCGGCCGGTCAATTTGGCAGCCGGCGCGGCCCGTTCTGCAGCAGCAGCCGTGGCAGGCCCGGGCACCGGGCGCCGCAATGGCGCGGTACCAGGTCAAGACGGTCCAACCACAGGCCGGGGCCCTGGTACAACGCGCGCACGCGACCGGCGAGCAGGGCGACGCGGCGCGCGTGGCCTCGCGGGCGGGCGCCGGCCGACGGCCCTTGCGCGCGCCGTGCTGTCGCACGCGCGGGTGCTGGGGGCAAGGCCAAGGTTCAAGTCGCGGGGGAGCGTATTGAACGCAACTAGAGGAGCCCCTGGCGCCGCGCGCCGTGCTACCGCACGTGCGGGTATATGGCCAAGGTTCGAGGCGCGGGGGACTGTGCTGGGCGCAACTAGAGATGTGAACCGAGCCCCTTGTGCGCGCACCGCGGTGTAGCGCGCGCGGGTGCTGGGGCCAGTGCCACGAGGCGCGCGCACCCGTGCCTTGGGTTGCGCCTGGCTTTGCTCGCTGCGCTCGCTGCGCTCGCTACGCTCGGCGCTCCCTTCAGGGCCAGTCCTGGGCGCGCCCCACTCGAGTCTAGTCCGCAGCTCGAGCCCCTGGCCGCACACGCGCCTGTGCCCCTGGGGCGCGCGTGCACACTGGTCGCCCAGGCGCGCGCACCCGTGCCTTGGGTTGCGCCTGGCTTTGCTCGCTGCGCTCGCTGCGCTCACTACGCTCGGCGCTCCCTTCAGGGCCAGTCCTGGGCGCGCCCCACTCGAGTCTAGTCCGCAGCTCGAGCCCCTGGCCGCACACGCGCCCGTGCCCCTGGGGCGCGCGTGCACACTGGTCGCCCAGGCGCGCGCACCCGTGCCTTGGGTTGCGCCTGGCTTTGCTCGCTGCGCTCGCTGCGCCCGCTACGCTCGGCGCTCAGCCAGTCCTGGGCGCGCCCCACTCGAGTCTAGTGCGCAGCTCGAGCCCCTGGCCGCACACGCGCCCGTGCCCCTGGGGCGCGCGTGCACACTGGTCGCCCAGGCGCGCGCACCCGTCTCTTGGGTTGCGCCTGGCTTTGCTCGCTGCGCTCGCTGCGCTCGCTACGCTGGGCACTCAGTCCTGGGCGCGCCCCACTCGAGTATCCTCAGCTCGAGCCCCTGGCCGCACACGCGCCCGTGCCCCTGGGGCGCGCGTGCACACTGGTTGCCCAGGCGCGCGCACCCGTGCCTCGGGTTGCGCCTGGCTTTGCTCGCTGCGCTCGCTGCGCTCACTACGCTCGCTCGGCCAGTCCTGGGCGCGCCCCACTCGAGTCTAGTCCGCAGCTCGAGCCCCTGACCGCACACGCGCCCGTGCCCTTGGGGCGCGCGTGCACACTAGTCGCCCAGGCGCGCGCACCCGTGCCTTGGGTTGCGCCTGGCTTCGCTCGCTGCGCTCGCTGCGCTCGCTACACTCGGCGCTCCCTTCAGGGCCAGTCCTGGGCGCGCCCCACTCGAGTCTAGTCTGCAGCTCAAGCCCCTGGCCGCACACGCGCCCGTGCCCCTGGGGCGCGCGTGCACACTTGTCGCCCAGGCGCGCGCACCCGTGCCTTGGGTTGCGCCTGGCTTCGCTCGCTGCGCTCGCTCCGCTCGGCGCTCCCTTCAGGGCTAGTCCTGGGCGCGCCCCACTCGAGTCTAGTGCGCAGCTCGAGCCCCTGGCCGCACACGCGCCCGTGCCCCTGGGGCGCGCGTGCACACTGGTCGCCCAGGCGCGCGCACCCGTGCCTTGGGTTGCGCCTGGCTTTGCTCGCTGCGCTCGCTGCGCTCGCAACGCTCGGCGCTCCCTTCGGGGCCAGTCCTGAGCGCCCCATTCGAGTCTAGTCCGCAGCTCGAGCCCCTGGCTGCACACGCGCCCGTGCCCCTGGGGCGCGCGTGCACACTGGTCGCCCAAGCGCGCGCACCCGTGCCTTGGGTTGCGCCTGGCTTCGCTCGCTGCGCTCGCTGTGCTCGCTGCGCTCGGCACTCCCTTCAGGGCCAGTCCTGGGCGCACCCCACTCGAGTCTAGTCCGCAGCGAGTCTAGTCCGCAGCTCGAGCCCCTGGCCGTACACGCGCCCGTGCCCTTGGGGCGCGCGTGCACACTGGTCGCCCAGGCGCGCGCACCCATGCCTTGGGTTGCGCCTGGCTTCGCTCGCTACGCTCGCTGCGCTCGCTACGCTCGGCGCTCCCTTCAGGGCCAGACCTGGGCGCGCCCCACTCGAGTCTAGTCCGCAGCTTGAACCCCTGGCCGCACATGCGCCCGTGCCCCTGGGGCGCGCGTGCGCACTGGTCGCCCAAGTGCGCGCACCCGTGCCTTGGGTTGCACCTGGCTTTGCTCGCTGCGCTCGCTGCGCTCGCTACGCTCGGCGCTCCCTTCGGGGCCATTCCTGGGCGCGCCCCACTCGAGTCTAGTCCGCAGCTCGAGCCCCTGGCCGCGCACGCGCCCGTGCCCGCGGTGGCGGGTGGCTCGGGGGCTAGTGCGACTGGCCAGGCGCTGGAGCCGGCGGGTGACCAGACGCTTGACCGGGCGATGTGGCCGGCAGATGACCAGGCGACGAACGTGGCGCCTGGCCAAGGGGGGTGGCCGGCGCCTGGCCAGGCCAAGTGGCCGGCGGGTGGCCAGGCGACGGAGGTGGCAGACCTGGCGGCAGCTGGCTGGTCGGCGTCTGATGGGACGGTAGACCCGGCAGCGGCCGGGTGGGTGGCGTCTGTGGCGAGGGCAGACCCGGCGGCGGTTGGATCGGCGGCAGCGGAGGCGACGGAGACGGAGCGCATCGACTGGGTTGCCCTCGAGTACGCACTGGCGGGCGGGTGTGCGTTCGACGATTCCGTGGTCCTCTTCGACCACACGGTGCTGATCTCTGGCATGTTTCCGTCCGACCGCGCGCAGCGCCCACCAGCCCCGTGGGACGAGCGCACCTGCCGCGCCGCGGCCCAGGGTCGCCACGCTGCTGCAGTGGGCTGCGCGCGCAGCGCCCACCGGCCCCGTGGGACGAGCGCACCTGCCGCGCCGTGGCCCAGGGTCGCCACGCGGGTTAACCCTTAACCCGGCAGTGGGCTGCGCGCGCAGCGCCCACCGGCCCCGTGGGACGAGCGCACCTGCAGCGAAGCGGCCAAGGGCGGCCAAGGGCGGCCAAGGGCGGCCAAGGGCGGCCAAGGGCGGCCAAGGGCGGCCAAGGGCGTCCAAGGGCGGCCAAGGGCGGCCAAGGGCGGCCAATGGCGGCCGCCTCGCGCTGCTGCAGTGGGCGCGCGCCCACCCGCCCCGGGGAACGAGTCGACCTGCAGCGAAGCGGCCAACGGCGGCCGCAACGGCGGCCGCAGCGGCGGCCAACCCCAAAACACCGGATTTTTGGGGGGGGAGGGGGTGCTACGAAAAATGGACCCCCAGCCAGGTGCCCCCCCCCCCCCCCGGGCATGCGCGCGCGCGTGGCCAGGGGTGCGGGTGCAATCCGGAAGGCACATGCACGGCCCAGCCCCCGGGCATGGGCGCGCGCGTGGCCAGGGGTGCGGGTGCGATCCGGAAGGCACGTGCACGGCCCAGCCCCCGGGCATGGGCGCGCGCGTGGCCAGGGCTGCTGCAGTGGGCGCGCGCCCAGCGCCCGCCCCGTGGAACGCGTCGACCTGCTGGGCCGCCCGGGCGGCCGAAGGCGGCCACCTCGAGCTGCTGCAGTGGGCGCGCGCCCATCGCCCACACACCCTGTGGGACGAGGGCGCCTGCCGGGCCGCCCGGGCGGCCAGCGGTGGCCACCTCGCGCTGCTGCAGTGGGCGCGCGCCCAGAGCCCACCCCCCCTGCGAGTCAACCTGCAGCGTCGCCGCCCGTGGCGGCCAAGGGTGGCCACCTCGCGCTGCTGCAGTGGGCGCGCGCCCAGCCCCCACCTGCTCCATGGGACGAGGGCACCCGCGTTGCGGCGGCCAGCGGGCATCACCGCGAGCTGCTGCAATGGGCGCGCGCCCAGCGCCCGCGACGCGGGCCGGCGAGGGCTGATGCGGACCGAGGCCGAGGCCGACGCGGCGGCGGAGGGGTGACCGGCGTGGTGGACGCGCGCGCCGTCGCGCGGCGCTCGCCCCCACGGGCACCCACCCGTTGCGGGCGCGGTGGTGACGCGTCTTCCGCGATGCACGGGCCGCGCCAGCACGCGCGGCAGGCCCGCGCCCGCCGATGCACCCCCCCCCCGCCCCACTCTTTTTGCGGAGTTGATGCCGAGGGAACCGCGCACGGACCCGCAAGCTGGATGCGGGCAACCTGGCCGTCGCACACCCCGGTGCCGTGTCGCGGGCGCTCGCTGGGCTGCCGCGTGAGGCTTTCCATTGTACCTGCACACGACGCGCGCGTGCGGCGCCAACCGCGCGACAAGGGCGCACTCCTCTGGTGTGTCGCGTGTCCGTAAACTCGGGCACACGGTAGTTGCGCCGCCTACGTGGACGGTGAGCGTGCGGTCGCGGCCGGCGTTGGGTGGCGATGGCGCCGTCGCCCGCGGAGGCGGAGTCCTCCAAGTGGAGGGGGGGGGGGTGGCGGCGTGTGTCCACGCCGCCGCCGCGCTTTTGAGCGCGGAGCAGCAAGCGAGCGCATGGCCGGCGCCGGGGCGGCCCTCGCGCGCGCACCCGATGCGGCCCCGCCGGCGGCCGTGGCGGCCGCGGCGGCCGTGACGCTGCTGCAGCTGCCGTGCGACGTGCTGCGCGCGGTGGCCGAGCGCCTCGACTGGCCCACGCTCGGCGCCTGGCTGCAGTTGGGGCCGCGGCTGCGCTGGCAGCTGGTCGGCGAGCTGCCGCTCCAATACGCCGCAGTGGCGGCGTACCGCGCCCGCGTCGGCCGGCTCGGCAGCCTGGCATACGCGGCCGAGCTGGGCTACCGCGGCCTCCTCCCAGCGCTGCGCCGATCGGGCGGCATGTGGGGCCACGGCGCATGCGCGGCGGCCGCGCGTGGCGGCCACCTCTCGACGCTGCAGTGGCTGCGCGCCGCGGAGCGCGCGCCGCCGTGCGCCTGGGACGCCGCGGTGTGCGCCCAGGCGGCCGCGGGCGGCCACCTCGAGCTGCTGCAGTGGGCGCGCGCGCACGGCTGCGGCTGGGACGCCGCCACCTGCGAGCGCGCCGCGCGGGCCGGCCACGGCGAGCTGCTGCGCTGGGCGCGGGCGCAGGGGTGCCCGAGGAGCGCGGCCACGTGCGCGGCGGCCGCCGCCGGCGGCCACCTGCGGCTGCTGCGCTGGGCGCGCGCGCGTGGGTGCGCGTGGGACGAGGCCACCTGCGCGGGCGGCTGCCGCGGGTGGCCACCTGCGGCTGCTCCGCTGGGCGCGCGCACGTGGCTGCGCGTGGGGCGCCGCCACGTGCGCAGCGGCCGCCGGCGGCGGCCACCTGCGCGTGCTGCGGTGGGCGCGGGCGGCGCCTCGGCGGCCGCCCTGCCCTTGGGACCGCCGCACCACCGCCGAGGCGGCGCGGGGCGGCCACCTCGCGGTCGTGCGGTGGGCGCGGTCGGCGCGGCGCGGCGCGCCCTGCGCGTGGGGCGCCGGCCCGACCGGCTGCTGCGCCGCGGCCGCCAAGGGCGGCCACCTGGCGGCCGTGCGCTGGATGCACCGGCACGGCTGCCCCTAGGGGGATGAGCTCTGCGTCGGCGCCGCAGAGCACGGGCAACTGGCTGTCGTGCGGTGGGCGCTGCGCCACGGCGGCGCGTGGACCCGCCGCGCGGCCGCCGCCGCCGCCGCCGCCGGCCAGCTCGGCGTGCTGCGGTGGGCCCACGCGCATACCGGCGCGCGGACGGCCGCCCCCCGGGGCGCAGGGGTCCCCCTGCCGGCGGCCGGCCCACCGGCGCGCGAAGGGGGCTCGGCGCTCTCGCTGCAAAGAGTGTGCCTCGACGCCGCCCGGGACGGGCGCCTCGCCGTGTTGCAATGGGCGCGCTCGCTGGCGCCGCCCTGTGCGTGGGACGAGCGGGTCTGCGCCGCCGCGGCGCTGGGCGGGTGCCTCGAGTTGCTCCAATGGGCACGGGCCCAGGAGCCGCCGTGCCCGTGGGACGGCACCACCTGCGAGTGCGCCGCCGCCGTGGGCGACCTCGAGCTCGCGCGCTGGGCCCACGCGCGCGGCTGCGACTGGGACGCGCGCGTCTGCGACGCCGCCGCCGGCGGTGGCCACCTCGAACTGCTCCAGTGGGCACGGGCGCAGCGGCCGCCGTGCCCCTGGGACGAGGGCACCTGCACCCGGGCCGCTCAGGGGGGGCACCTCGCGCTGCTGCGCTGGGCGCGTGCGCAGCGGCCCCCGTGCCCGTGGAACCGACGCGAGCTCCAGGACGCGGCGCAGCGCCTCCGGGCGCTCCCGGGCCAGGGCCCGCCAGAGCTTGCAGGCCTGGTGTGGCTGTGCGACGCGACCCAGGCCCATGGGCCCTAGGGGCCGGCCCCGCCGGTTCGCATCGGGGCTGCTGCCGGGCGTCTGTTGTGTGTGTGTGGGGGGGGGGGGCGCACGCGCGCACATGCGACGCATATTCAGACGATGCGCGTGTACGCGGCGTACCGTGTGTCCGGACACGCGGTAAGAACAATGGGAACCGGTCGATTCGCCATGTGTGCGAGTTTCCTGTTTTCGCCAAACCATCCTGGTCCTTTGGAGAGGAGAGGTGTTTTGGTCGAAAGGGGTCCGCGCCGAGTCCAGCGGCCGTGCATTGCAGGATGCAAATGCAGGCGAGCTCGTCGCCATGGCGGTCCGCCCCCTTGTCCGAACAGGGTAGCATCGCACAACACGGCGCCGGCCCGCCCTTTTCAGGGACCCGGTGTGACGCCCTTTCAGGGGGACGACGGCTTGCGTCAGTTGGACCGAGGCATGCCGCCGCTGCGGGCACGTTCTCGAGTGGGTGGCCACAGGGGCACTTTGGGGAGGTTAAGGGGTTAAGGGTTAAAGGGTTAGGGTTAACCCGAACCCTAAACCCGGAAGTACTCGTCGCTCAAGCTCTGGATCCCAGCACGGCGCCGAGCCCGCCAAGGGCTCCACGGACGGCGCCGGGCGCTCCGAGGGCCCCCAGGACGGCGCCGAGGGCCCCAAGGACGGAGGCGAGCGCTCCCAGGGCCCCCAGGGCGGCGCCGACGGCTCCAAGGGGTCCAAGGACGGCGCCGCGCGCCCCCAGCGCTCGGACTCGGACGCCGGCGAGGCCGAGGGCAAGGGCGGTGCATCGGCCTCTGGCACAGACTCCAACTCGGGCGATGGCGATGGCGATGGCGCGGCCTCTCGCACGGACTCGGACTCGGACTCGGACTCGGACGCTGGCGATGGCGAGGACTCGGACGATGGATCAAGCGCTGGCTCCGGCTCGGACTCGAGCTCTGGCTCGAGCTCTGGCTCGAGCTCTGGCTCCAGCTCAATCTCTGGCTCAAGCTCAAGCTCTGGCTCTAGCTCTAGCGCTGGCCGCAACAGACTCCAGGCCGTCACCGACTGCTCTCTCCTCGCCCATGAGGTGCTCGACGCGGCTCCGGCTCCGGCTCTGGCTCCGGCCCAGGCTCCGGCTCCGGCTCCGGCCCCGGCTCCGGTTCCGGCCCCGGCCCCGGCTCCGGCCCCGGCTCCGCCCGCGCCCGTGCCCGCGCCCGCCGCGTCGACCGGCCCACCCGCCCCTACCCCCAACGCCCCGCCCGCCACGCCGCCTGGCCCGCCCAGCGCACCCGGCCCGCCCGGCCCACCCGGCCCGCCCGGCCCACTTGCCACGCCACCGCCGGCCCCAACGGCCCCACCGGCCCCACCGGCCCCACCAGCCCAACTCGACCCCACCACGGTCCGCGACACTGTGCCGGCCGACACCATTGCCGCAGCCGCGCTCGTCCGACTCGAGCGAGGCGCACCCCGCAAAGGCGCCGCAGCCGAGGGCGGCAAATGTGCACCCGCAAAAGGACGCGTGCACCAGGCCGAGCGGTATCCGGTGGAACAGCACGCCCGAGAGGGGGCAGTCGCGGAGCAGCAGCACGCGCAGCGACCCGAGCGGGCTCAGCGCGGGCAGCGCGCGCAGCGCGGGGCACCCGGCCAGCTCGAGGTGCTCCAGGCGCGGCGGCCACAGCAACGGCAGCGCGACCAGGTCGCCACACTCCAGGAGGGCGAGCCGCGCTAGCCCCGGCGGCCAAGGTGGCGGCGCTGCCATCCCGGGGCAGCCGAGCAGCTCGAGGTGCTCAATGCGGGCCGGCACTGGCCAGGGGGCGGCGGCGTCCACGCCGCCGCGAATCAACAGGCGCCGCACCGCGCCGTCGAGGCGCCGCTTGGTCGAGGGAGACATCGCAACCGGAGCGGTTCGCACAACAGGAGGGGTGGGGGGGGGCACTTTGACCCCCCCCCCCCCAAACACTTCCCCGTG
>Ga0209390_10009193_pt1 | contig 11935 bp, 10 predicted proteins | sample BON01_FD_187212 | JGI IMG/M metagenome (GOLD analysis project Ga0209390, IMG submission 187212) | Freshwater microbial communities from Lake Bonney liftoff mats and glacier meltwater in Antarctica - BON-01 (SPAdes) (version 2) | ecosystem: Environmental > Aquatic > Freshwater > Ice > Glacier... | reverse complement strand
TGTGTGTGTGTGGGCGTGTGTGTATGTGTGTGTGTGTGTGTGTGTGTGTGTATGTGTGTGTGTGTGTGTGCGTGTGTGTGTGTGTGTGTGCGTGTGAGTGTGTGTGTGTGCCCGTGTGTGTAAGTGAGGTGGGAGGGAGGAAGAAGTTTGTGTGTGTAAGTGTGTGTGTGTGTGCGTGCGTGTGAGTGTGTGGTTGCATTTGTGCGTTTGTTTGTGTGTGTGAGAGAATGAGAGAGAGAGAGGATATTTGCGTGTGTGTGTGTGTGTGTGTGTGCGCGCGCGCATGCGCACGCGCACGTGTCTATGTGTATCTGTGTGTGTGCCTGTGTGTGCATGTGTGTGCGTGTCTCTGTGTCTGTGTCTGTGTTTGTATGTGTCTGTGCGTGTGCGCGCGTGTAGCGTGCGTTTGAGCGCGAATATGTGTGCATACTTCGTGAACGTGCGGGTTTTTTCTATCGTAGGATTTGCCAGCACATTTTTCAGTGTTTACATGTGTCTATGTGCATGCCACTCACCACGTTTGAGGCAACCATATTTCGTTGTCGCAAAGCTTCCAGCATGCCATCACGCTGTGGAAGGTACGGCTCGGGAGGCAGTGCGTTTCTCTGAGCCCTGGGATCTAGATTCGGCGACGATAGCACCTGCCTGATTGCAGCACCCGCCGGACCGCACTCCTTGAGCCAGCTGTCGATCTCTGTCGTCACAACTTCCGGCCGCATTACGCGGATGAGGTCGCGCAGCAGCGCACGCCGGGAATCTGCTGACTCGGGCACGGCAGACCTCATCGTTGCTGGCACAGCTTGGTGGCACGACCCCGTCGACGACGAGCCGGCAGGACCTGCATTGTTTTGAGTTGGCTTCCTGAATATGTCCGGGTCGTCCAGGGACTCCATATCTCGGGTTGGAGGTGCAGCCATCGATTTTTCTACCATCGCACCCTTTTCTCGTGTGAAATAGAGTGAGACAAGATGGTCATCGCAGTGGATGATCGATAATTATTGACGAAATTAGGCGGGAAGAATCAAGCCATCTAGAATTTCAAAATCCGGTGGCGTCGACGCCACTGGGCAGCGGGCCAGATTTTGAGGCGCTCAATCACCGGGGCAGGGGGCTCACCAGAGTTCGTCAGCACGAACCCGTCGGACTTGCTGTTTGCAGTCGACGCGCACACGGCGCATCCTCGAGGGGGGATCTTTATCGCAAATAAAGACCCCGTAGGAGAGCTTTGACCCGGTGACGCTTGCATCGCGTTCCAGCCGCTGCACGGCTGCCCGTGAACCTCTGCATCCGGTCAGTGCAATTTTCAACCCCATATCACGAACTCATGCTGCATGAGCACATCAGACTTGAAATGTTATAGTGCATTTCAGCGCACGAAAAGGACAGGAAGAGAGGGAAACACATGGGCACAAATGCATGCGCATGTACATACATGAATACACGCATACGCACACGTACTGCATGCAAGCATAGACAAACGTGTATACTATTCTTGCATGTATGCTCGTTCCCTCTCTTGCTCTGACTGGATATTGTGTGTGGCAAGGGGGGTGGGGAAGGAAGTGTTGTGCGTATATGAATTACAAATACAAATACATCTAAACATACCAATGCGCATCTGTAACCCGCGCGCATTCATCCATAACGCGCACGAATGCACACGCACAACCCACACACACACACACACAAACAGAAAAACGCACAAAAACGCTTTGTGTATGTGTACAACACGCACACAAACACAAACACACATGCACACAAACACACGCACATACACACACACATACACACAACTTGCACACAGAAATACACACGCGCATGCACACAGACACACACACAAACACATACAACACACATACAAACGCACACAAATACACACTCTCACACACACACACACACACACACTCACACTCACACACGGGTGTGTCGCTGTCGGCAAGCCCGAGCTTTTCCTTCGAATCCCCAAAGTTGGCTTTATTCCGTGGGCCCTCACTGGTATTGAGTGAGCATTGCGAGCTTTAAACATCTTCTTACCGTTGTATGTCTCAAGACTTTCACTCACTCGTTTGCCGCTGCTTCTCCTGTTCCGCTTCCCTCTGCTCTGACATCTCCTCTCTACGTTATTTCATGACTATCGCTGGTGCCATTGATTATGGAAACTTTACTTTCTCAGGGGGTCGCATGCCGCCTTTTTTTGATGCAACCCCCTTCGACCCGACGAACTTTCACCGTTGGGCGCAAGACGGCGATGTGATTATCGCGTCGGCTATGAAATCGGGCACGATTATGCTGCACCAGATCGTGTATCTTCTGCGAAGTGGCGGGAAGTACGACTTTGAGCGGCTGATAGACGAGGTAGGCAACATGGAGAACATGAAGTATCCAGAGCATTCATTGGAGACACGTATTACTGAGCAAAATGTTCGCCGCGCACGCGTCGACCTCGGCAACCAGCAATGGTTTACGCACCAGTCTCCTGGAGGTAAAAAGAATTTGTACGGCCTCGACCCAAAGAAGCACCCAGGTATCAAATACCTTTGCATCTCTCACAACGGGAAGGAGGTGGTGCGTTCGGCGTTCTCATACATCAACGCGTTTACGAAAGAAGGGAGGGACGTATGGGGCGGCTTTCCTCCCCCGATGAAAACGCCACAAGACCTCCTTGATCGTCTATTCGCTCATCCCGAGATCTATTTTGAACATGGTGCGCAGTGGTGGAACGTGCGCAACGCGCCAAACGTTTTGCTACTCCATTTCATAGATGTCGTTTCAGACAAAAAGGGCACGATCCAAAACATCGCGAAGTCCTTGGGCATCGAGCTCATAGAGGAGCTGGCTGCAGTGGTTTTCGAGAAATCGAGCCACGAATTTATGCAACAGAATTCCAAGAAATATATTTCTTATATTGGTTACCCGGGCAAGGAAATGATGCGTGTGAAAGAAGGGATTCACATCAGGAAGGGTGGAGACAAAAATGAATGTGAATCTGCTCAAAAATATGTAGAAAGATGTGTGTGTGTGTGTGTCACGGTGTGTGTATGCATACTACGATATATCGATACACGGAATATGAATGTACAGCAGATTGTGTTGCAGTGTGTTGCAGTTTGTTGCAGTGTGTTTCAGTCTGCCTAGCCTGCAACACACTGCAACAAACTGCAACACACTGATGTATCGATATACGGAATATGAATCTCGAGCAAACACACTGCTCAAGTGCGTTGAATTACGTTATATTGTGTTGTGCTGTGTTGCACTGTGGTGCGCTTTGGTGCACTGGTGTTCATTGCAGTGCACTGTGGTGCACTGTGTGACGCAGAATATGAATCTAGAGCAAACACAGGCACACGCACACGCACACACGCACACGCTCATACATACATACGCAAACACACAAGGAAATCTGACGGCGCCAATGACTTCTTCACCCCCGAAATGGATGGTAGAAAATATATGCAACTTGAAACATTCATGTACATGAAAATCTTTAATCGCCACAAATCATCGACCAAATTGCTTTTTGAAACCGACATTTCAGAATCATATTGAGGCTGTATTCTGTTTTCCAATGGTTCTGATTCCGGCTGGAATGTTTCAAAAGTGACTGACTTTTCTTGTTCATGTTTCGCTCTTCAGCACAGTGGGATGCTGCTGTCAAAAAATACTGGGGGGACAAGCCTGGGCTGATCGAATGGGCACTCAAGAGTGGAAAAGTCGGGTAAACCTGAAATCGTATGTCACGTGCATTTCATCCTCTCCGGCTTCCAACAGCTCAGAATGTGGCGGGAACGAAGCGAAATGGAAGAAGCATCTCAACGAGTGTCGACTGCTGCGCTCTCGTCGCGTTTCGCATCACATTGATGGCTGTGCTCTCATCGTGGAGCACATTGCAGCAACGGCACATTGCAGGACTGCACCCGCATCGTACAGCGCATTGCTAAACAGCAGCGTTGTTCGCATCCTGCAATACATTGCATCGACGTGCGAATGTCGACAGGTGTGCTCTCATGGCGCCTCGCATCACGTTGACGGCTGTGCTCTCGTCGCGCAGCACATTGCTTTCGCATTGTGCAGCATATTGCTGGACGTGGCAGGATGCACAGGAATGAAGCGCAGCAGGGACGGGGTGGCAGCTGCGACGGTGCAGCGGGCGGGGCCAGCAAGCGGCAATGCCAGGGCATTGCAGTAGTGCAGCTGTGTGACGGCAAATCCAATCTGCGCCAAGCATCGCTTTGGTGGCAGGGAATGCTGTGCGATGTCCAGCTTCGCATGGACACAGAGATAGAGGTCTTCCCCCCGGCGCACGAGCTGGTGCTGGTGGCAGAGTCGACGTTCCTCTTCAGCCTCTTTACCGGGCAGTCCAAAGACTTGCTCGCGCCCATCATATCGTGGACATCCACGAGATGGAGCCGCGCATCTTTGCGCTCGCCCTTGAATACACGTGCGACTGCACATGTATTGTGCACGACGTGACTCTTCTCCGGAAAGTGCTATCCGCAGTGGCAGTCTTGCAGATTGATTCGCTCTTCGCTGTCGTTGCGGCAGCGCTCGAAAAGAGTCTCACCGCGGACAAATGCGCCTCCATGCTTGCCTGTGCCGACCGGCACCACGTTCCCCAGCTGGCGATGGAAGAAGAGGAGATTCAGAGAAACGCCTTTGTCGACGTCGCTCCTTTCCGTCCTCCAACCATCCCAATGCCAAGCATGGTGGCCCTCCTCCAGAGCTGCCATCTCGATGTCATATCTACAGAGCAGATGTTTGAGACGCTTTCCAGGTGGCTAAAAGGGCAAGCAGAGCACCTTGGCGAGGAGGAACATCTGACAATGTTTGGCCTCGTGCGCTTCACACTGCACTCCCAATACTTTTTGAGTTGCACTGGCCATGTCCGCGCCCGTGTTCTCGACGCTGCGCACTCGAAAGCTCGTGTTCGCCCAATTCCAGCAGGCTTTTCTAGGCAGCGACAAGCTTACACAGCGTGGAAAGCCCTCCTCGGAAATTCCAAGGCACACTGGCAAATCCTTTCGCGGCTGGACACGGCGGCCACAACTCAGCTGGAGCTGCTGTATTGCACCTCAAGCGACGGATAAGAGGGTCAAGACTTGCACTCGAGGTCTGACAACAAGGGCCAAGCTGTATTTGTCATCACATGTATGGACAGCTATGTTTTGGAAGGGTTTACGAGCGCACCGTGGCACTCAATTAACACTTATGGAGCTTGTGCCAACTCGTTCATCTTTTGGTTATATAGCCTGGGTGGAGTTGCGAGACGTTCAAGATATGCCATTTTTGAAAAAAACCTTGCGCGTTCCATTTTTTGGAACGTTGGCTATGCACGTGGAACCTAGTGTCAATATTGACGCACTAAGCTCCACTGGCATCCGGTGCCATGAGCTCACACTGGGCCGTCCACCAGCAAACATTTTTCACGGGCTCTAAGATGTTTCGAGTGGCGGAGTTGAAGGTGTTGAGAGTACTTGCATAATAACAAGCCGCAGCAAACACACGATGTGCAGCACCCGCGCCATTCACTGAAAGGTCAACTGTGCGCTGAATTGGGAAATTGGGGATGCCTAGTGTGTCAGGCAGTGTAAATGAGGCGTTTTTTATGTATACTGTGCGCGTGTGTGTCCATACATGTGTGAGTGTAATGTTGCAAATAACTGTGTAATAACACAGAAACATGTAAATCGAAAGTGACAAAATATTCAATGAAACCGTGACAATATCAAATTTTGAGTCGAAGTAGAAATGTAGAAGATTACTAGAAAAATATATATTCAATCAGACGTAAAATATGAGCAGAAACGCGACAAGTTTAAAGGTGTGTGATGGAATTGAACAAATACGAATTAGTAAAATACAATGAATGTGCCCATTAGCAAGTTCTGTGGTGCCTTTTTCTGTGTTCCTTGCTTGCTATGTCGCTCTGTTGGCATACTTGTGCTCATCTCAGAGAAGCCAGGACCCTAAAGCGCGCGGCGGCATTGGGTCTAGAGGTGCTCTGGTCTAGAGGTGCTCTTTGAGCGCAAGCAGGTGTCAACCAGACGGTAGGCATGCTGTGAGCATAGCTGAATGCCAGGGATGGGCGCGCTTCAAAGACGGCAGACTGTCATTTAGTTCCCGTTCGCTGTAATTTCTCTTGATCAGCGCTGGTGCGCATCCTCCACACCTATGTGTAGTTACACGTTCTCTCACACGTTGTGTATATGTGATGTTCTGTTACATGCTTCTTGGTCTATGCATACACGCACATACACACACGTGGTAAATGACGAAGGCTATGATCTAAAACAGAAAGCGGTTACGTCTTTCCAAAGACGGCCATCTTCCCTGGAACGAGGGAAGGAAACGTTTGCAGTTCCAATGAATCTGCACGGAGTTGGTCGCTCCGCGAGGTCAACGTCTAGGTGAGCAACAAAGGCGCACTGCACGATGGGCAAGACACAGTAAAGACACTGAGAATGATCATTTGGTATAAACGTGCTTGTATTAGGCAAACTACGCGACAACTTTCTCTCGCCGTCCCAATTTCTTGAAACAGGACGAAAATGTCATGATAGAACAAGTTCCAAACGAGAAAACTCAGACTAGAAATCAACCAAGTCACGAACGTGACCACAGTTCTTTATGAGACCAAAGCCTCAGATAGGGTATCTCGCTCTCCCCCATGCACAATATTACGATTAAAAAAATAGGACTGTTCAACCCAAATAAAATGTATATGCGTACTAGCCAGGTATTTCATGACTTCACCTCTCGTTCATACATCAAAAATTCAACGCATGTTAAGGGTGAACAAATAAGATTTAAAGATACGATATGTGCACTCGCGCGTTTCAGGTAGGGGTCCCATTGGACGCAACACTAATCTTTATCACGCCACGCGAAACGATAGATACACGTACTCTCAAATATACAAAGATGACACACATGCGAACAAATGGATTACTAGATCGAATGGGTTCTTCTGCGAAATTCCATGATCATGGCAGAGCTCCCTCGTGGACTCTCCATGGGCATGGGAATGAAAGAGTCGACTAGCAGCCGATCTCCATGATGACAACAGAGCTCCCTCTGGACACTCCATCATCTTGGAAAGGCCTTGATCTTGGAAAGGAAGGCTGCGCTCCTTGGCACACCTTGAAAGAATCAACGAGCAGCCGATCCCCATGATGATGGCAGAGCTCCCCCTTGGGCTCTGTATGATCTTGGGAAGGAAGGCTACGCCCCTGACACACCTTACAAAAACGAAAAAATTAATGACTCTGAGACCCCAGCCTGAGATGGGGTATTTCGCTCAGAATGACATGGTTGTAGGCGAGCGTGCATACAGAGTTTCGCACTACCCAACCCGCTGTCATCATCTGCTGCGGAGCCCATGGCCAGCGTGACTGCCTCTGTTTCACTATGTCTGGTTCTCTCTGTATCACTTACTAGCTCTCTCAAACTCAAAGCCAGCAAAACTCAGTCGCGTCCTCCTCACTCGTGCATTCTCTGTTTACCTATCTCTGTCTGTATCTCTTGCACTCTCCCACGCTCTGTTGCACAAACACGCACGCACGCGCGTGCGCTCAATCTCTTTTTGATTATTTGTATACACACACGTATGGTAGGTGGCGGGATATATGACCAGACACGACGCACCCGCACAAAATGCGCCTGCGCAATCTGCTACACGCCCATGGCCACAGCATCTGTCTCCAGGTTGAAGCCCCGACCAGTATTTTGAGTCTCTTGTTTTTGTTGTGGGCTTCTGGCAAAACAACCCTAGTGGTGTTGACGAATTTTTCACTTGTTGAGGGGCTGCAGTCATCCAAATTGGCACCACGCCGCCGAAAAATTGGCACGGTGCCGTTGCACGCTTCCCAAAAGACAAAAGGCATACAATAGTAACGCGCCAATCTGGATGAACCTTTTTGTTTGGGAGTGCTGATGAGAGACCGTGACATACCAAGTTTCAAAATGAATGGCGCACGGCGACATAGAGTCTATCACTCGCCAAGGAAAGGAGAGGCGGGTGGGTATTAATATACTGTCACAGTGACACGGTGTTATAGTAGACCAGTTGAATCAATTCAAAATACCCATCCAAAATAGGTCCAGCGCACCAATCTGAGTCTTTTGTTTAATGCAGACTATGTGGTGTAATATGTGACTTATTGCACATTAAGGTGTCAAATATGTAATAAAGTCTACTGACTTTGATAGATTTTGTATAATGCTGAATCAACTATTTGTACAATATAAGAAGCTGTATGGCAAAACATGTGATTTGATTAAATTTGTGATACAAGCAAATATGCGATTTAAGCATACATTTGATTTATTCACATATGTGTTTTAAGCAAATAAATGTTTAGAGCAAATATGTTTAATCATTATTCGGCGTAACATGTAATTTAGATAATAGCATCACATAAATCAAGCAGATCAAAAATACAACACATAGATATTTTTTTTAAAAAATTGAACACTTGACCATCCAACCAGAATCAAAAAAATGAAATGGAAAATTGACGAGAAATGCACCTTGAACAATTAAAATTTTAATTGGAAAAGTAGGGGATCGAGAAACAGCTGCAAATTGAAAGTTGGGGGTGTGGGCGTCAAGAGCATGATCATGTTACAAGAAGTTGGAGCACTTGTATGAAAAAAACATTAATACGAGCGTTTTTGTTGAGTACATAAAGCAAATATGAGTCGTCTTGGAAACGATTGATCATCAGTCCAAAATAATCATTTTATCGACATACGATGAATCTTGAAAACGGCGCCTCCGTTTTGGAAGTTTGATGTGTCAACCACTGTTGAATAACTTTTGAGGCGCATTTGAGAATCCGCATGATTTTTTGATTTTATTGATTCGATTGGAATCATTGCCAATTTTTGTTGGATTTCTTACCCCGGTGACATCCTTTAGTTTGATTTGTAACTCTCTAGCATTTTGGTTGAACCTCAACTTGGCTCAGATTATTATTACTAGTGGTGACGCATTTGTGGTACCCAGCACTGGTCTTTCATTATTTCAGGCTCGGGGGTCCCCAGTGAGTTGAATTCATTAATTAAATATATACACACACACCAGCAGGACAAATCCTTGGACTATAGGTAAAGATTCCTCAGTAGGTATGTCAATAGGAATCGTACAGTACTTAAAATGTGGGTGTACATTTTTGATTGTGCCCATTGTTTGTTGAACTTTGAAATAGGCGCAGGTCGCCACACCGCTAACTCTCCTGATAATTTAGCACATGGGAATGGTGACAACCATTGTGCTGGTAAATATCAAGTTCCGTTTTAAGAGTTGCTGACGTTCTATTTTTAGAATCTGTTTGAAGGTTCGAGTACAACTGTTTTTTGTGGCCCGGGAAAACGTTTGTCCTTTTCCACAAAAACGAATTCGATGAAATGCCTTGTTATATGGATTCCAATGAGAATTCACATTCATTAGAGAAATTTCAATTCCATTTTATCAAGGGTGGACCTGGAAAAAGACATCAACAAGATCTGTGTGTGAAATGTGAGCCAGTAATGAGGCCCGTGACTAACTTTCCAACCCTTTGTTCGAACAAAGAGTTCTGCCCTTGATTTTAGTTGCTTTTATTACTGGAAACAGTAGTTTAGAACCCTTGATTGAGGGTCTATATGCTCAAATCCATGTGAATCTGAGTGTTGCTTTCATCTTTTACTAAGTTCAAATGATTAGAAGAGGGCCCTGAGTCACACAAACTAGAGGGTTACAGTACTCAAAGCAAAGCTTTTCGTTTTGTACTGGTGACTTAATTGTTTGTCAAGTGGAACCTGACTAGATCTGTGTAATTTTTTTTGAGAATCACTGGCACATCGAAGAAGGTGTTCGCGAGATTCTTTGGTTATTTTTTTGGATATTCTAGTCTTTCCAAAATCAGTGTGTGCAAATGGACAAGATGTGAAATTTGATCGTGACATGACTTGCTACCCTTTATCTTTTTCACGGTCTAACGGCAAATAGTCACGAACTGGCGAAAGTAGTAAAAAGACAATGGGGATATAAAGAGAGAGAGAGAGTAGGAGATTCAGTCATCAACGTTGCAGAGCATTAGATTCTCAGTAGTAGTCAATGATTTTAGAGTCACAGTAGTATATATGTTTCCGAAATCCAAGGTAATCGACATGACAAGTGTTTTCGAATTTTGAGCATGAATCAAAACAAATATTCTCGTTCTCAGGTCAGAAAATTTGTCTTTCCAAGATTTTTTTTCACTTCACAGAGAAATTCTGCTGAAAAGTTAAAACAGTTCAAACCCCAATTTTAATGAAATCTTTTTAAAAAAAAAATTGACCTTTATTTTTTCAATGACAGTGACCTTGACCCCTCCCCCAGAACTCCCTGACTGAGTCGTGTTGCTTTTGGGACAACTTGTTATTTCTGTAGGATGGCCTTACAAGTACCCTTTCAAAGTCCGGAAAGAACGGGTCTGGACAATATCACGAGTTAATCATGGTTTGATACAAATTATTTTTGTACCACCGGTGCCTGTGCCTTACTGCTGCTAGTCACGCTCTTTTGTCTGAAACGACAAGATAAAGTACCAGAAACGGTGGTACAGGAGCAAGTTGTGTCTAGTTGAGTCAGACCATGGTTGAGTGTGTCATTGTCTTGACATACTGGGTGTGTTTTGGAGAGGATGAGCCAGGTTTCGAGGTGATCAGAGGTCGGGAACACTCTATATTCAGCCTATTGCCAACAGGCAGCAAATGTAGTGCATCTGGAGTGTCAGTCAATCATGTTCACCATTTTCAACCTAATTGGTCTCTTTTCAACGGAACATGGCAAAAGAGATCAAGAGAACTAGACAATCAATTGAGTTTTGAGATTGGAGAAATGACACTCCAAATGCAATAATATGTACATACTATGTGCTCCGCGCTGTGTAGCCTTGACTAGCAACTCTCCAGCATTGCTGTTTGAACCTCAACTCAATTGTTATCGCAAAATACTTCAAAACGGCAGGGTCCGACCCCAACCAGACTTGAAAATCATAGTAAATGAGATTGAACTGAACTGAACTGAATTTCGACTTGTGTTTTGTTCATGACTGTGCTTGACTGCCCTGCAAAACACTCTCACTGAATCGTGTTGTTCTTGGGACACCTTGTCATTTCTGTTGAGTGATGTTACAAGTTCCCTTCTGGAGTCCGTAAAGAAACAGTCTAGACAATATCACGAGTCAACCATAGTCTGACGCAACTCACTTCTGCACCACCTGTACTTGTGCCTTCAAAAATAGTACTGCCTCTAATCACGGCTTTCTTTTGGCTGAAAAGAAATAGAAGTGGTGGTACCGGGACAAGTTGTGGTTGACCCGTGATATTGTCTAGACTGTTTGATTCCCGAGAGGAAGAGACGATCAGAGGCTAGGAACACTCCATATACATATGCACGCATCACTTTTGTTGGGTTTCCGATTTTTTTCTCCTTAGACACGGACAATTTTACTGCAAGGAATCCTGTACAGATCCATTGACTTGACGCTGGAGGGAAAAGGCAAGGGTGATCCCTTCAATGATGCGTCAGAACCTGATACTGCACCTTAGCCCAAGTCTGGCCAGCACGTAGGCCCTGCCCAAAGATTCAGTTTACGACGCACAAGGGATGAACCTTGTCTCTTCGGTCTAGGGCCAAGTGGCCCAAGTCCATGGATCCCTTGCAGTGAAATTGTCCGTGTCCAAGGGAAACAAATCTGAAATCCAAACAAAATCCCTTGGACATGCACAAGGCTAGCCCTCCCTTGCTCCACACCTCAAAAGGTGAAACCACCTTCACTCTGGTGTAGGTGTTGTAGGAATCACTCAGAAGAAGGTGTGGGCTGCAGGCAGCCCACTGAGTGAACGGTGAAATAAGGTGCGGGCCTTTGAGGAATCACTCAGAAGAAGGTGTGGGCCTACGGCCCAC
>Ga0209390_10009190_pt1 | contig 11938 bp, 8 predicted proteins | sample BON01_FD_187212 | JGI IMG/M metagenome (GOLD analysis project Ga0209390, IMG submission 187212) | Freshwater microbial communities from Lake Bonney liftoff mats and glacier meltwater in Antarctica - BON-01 (SPAdes) (version 2) | ecosystem: Environmental > Aquatic > Freshwater > Ice > Glacier... | reverse complement strand
AGTGCTCAAGAGTCTCTTGAGCCTGGATTTGCAGAACCTACATTAAGAAAAATGTACTGTAGTTCTCAAAAAACTTCCTATGCTTGTAAGTATTTGTCTGAAGGCGAGGATTGTCCTCTTTCCCACACAACTACTTGTAATTAAAATTTTTAGGGGAGAGATAAAGCTCTCCCCATTTTGACTTATGCAAAAAACAATCTTTATCATTTGTCTTTCTACGATAATTTCGTGTCAATCAAAAAAGAAAAATTCATTTGATTATTCCTTGGAAACGACCAGTTATGATTTGGATGGATCGGCGGATTTAATAACCGAAAAACCTTACCATGTTTTAGATGACACGTTGTTCAGTTTTGATTCTTATCAAAGAAAAATCACAAAAACCCCACTAAATGGGGAGGTAGGATATCATATCGATCTATCTTTTGATTTTGATTCCCAACCATACACTTTTTACTATATTAATTCGGATTCCATAATTTTTTCAACCGGAAATACATTAATTCTGACAGATCAAAAAGGAAATCAAAATCACTCAATTAAACTTTTTAATAATCTGGATAAAATCAGAAATGAAGTATATGCTGAATACCCATTTGATGGATTCTCCCATCATTTATTTTATGATAGATCTTCAAATTCGATCTTATTCTACTTTGCCAAGAAAAGCCAAGTTGAACAGAGGAAAGTCTTTGCTAAAATCAATTTGAAAACTGGTGAATGGGAAAGTCTTCCTGCCTATCATCCAACAGATTATATTAATATCCCTTTGAATTATTCTACTTACCCTACTGTGACCTGGGCACCTAATGGATTGAGCTTTATTTATACGATTTCTCCAATAATTGTAAATATTGATACAGCTTCAGAATCTCAAAAAGAGTACCGAATTTCAAGTTTTGAGGGGAAGCAGTCAGCTGAGCCTCAAACAAACAGGGAGGAATGGGCCTCAGATTATTTTGAAAACTGGGTAATGACATCGCCTAACTACATAAAAATAATTTATGATCCATTCAGGAAATTGTATTACAGATTTTCACAATCTTCGCTGAATAGATTCCCAAATGACGGAGAATATTATTATGATTTCCTTATTGAAAATAGGGAGCTTTATCTTACTGTTTTGGATGAAGATTTCAATTTGATTCTTAATCAATCACTTCCAAAAGGGAAATACGATCCATCAAGAAGTTTTGTGTTTTCAAAAGGATTGTGGGTGCCTCATGAAATTTCCAACGTGCTAGATGAGAATAAACTTTATGGGGATTTATTTCAATTAAGCAAATAGGCATTAGATATAGTCAGCTGTTCAGGATTTGTAATCCTGAACCTAGCTCATAGGATTTTCAATCCGAAAAGGAAGAATACTAATTAGGTTGTGGATGTTGGTAATTTTGAAGTTTACAAATTTTCGTAACGATCTTGGAGATTGCAAATCTAGAGGATCGATAAACAAAGGGATCGGATTCGGTGGCTTTTTTGATTTAACGATTTCCTAATCTCTGTTTCCCATTTCTTTTGTAAAATCCTCCTATTTTTAAGCTATGAAGAAAATGATCTTTTTCCTGATAGCCTGCTTGCCGATGATCTCCTGTGCCCAAAATTCATATGATCTCCAAGGCCACCGTGGCAGCCGAGGACTAATGCCTGAGAATACGATTCCGGCGATGATCAAAGCGCTTGATTTGGGTGCATCAACGCTCGAGTTGGACTTAGCGATCACCAAGGATGGAGAGGTGATTCTTTCCCACGAACCGTACATGAATCCACAGATTTGCCTGACCCGGGAAGGCAAGGAAATAGACCCGAAGGATCATTCTTACAATCTTTATCAAATGACTTATCGGGAGATATTGGCATTTGACTGTGGGAGTAAAGTGCATTCGGGATATCCCCAGCAAGTCAAGTTTTTTGCTGCTAAGCCTCTGCTGAAAGATGTCTTTGCTGTAGCAGAGAAGTATGCGAAAGACATGAATCTCTCCGCTCCACACTATAATATAGAGATCAAAAGCAGTCCTGAAGGCGATGGAATCTATCATCCAGAAGTAGCTGAGTTTTCTGATAAGGTGGTCAAGCTGATTGGCGAATCCATAGGTTGGGAGCGAGTGAATATCCAGTCATTTGATTTCCGGGTGTTGAAATACATCCATGCAACCTATCCAGAAGTGCCGCTGGCGATGTTGGTAGAAGATGCAGCGAAGTTTGATAATTATTTAGGAGAATTAGGTTTTCAGCCTCAGATCTATTCTCCTTATTTTTCAGAATTGAATCCAGAAATCGTTAAAACGCTCCAAAGCAAAGGGATGAAAGTAATCCCTTGGACTGTAAATACTACCGAGCAAATGCTAAAGCTTTTGGAAATGGGAGTAGATGGCATTATTACGGATTACCCAAATTTGGCACCTAAGCGGTAATTTTTGCCCTTTGCCTCCCTTTCCCTAATTTAGCCGATCAAAATTACCCCGAATGAAGCTAGTCGAAGTCAGTACTCCTGTCCAACAAACCGAATTTATCGAGATGGCCGTAAGGCTGTACAAAAATGAAAAAAATTGGATTCGACCATTGGACAAGGATATCGAAGGACTTTTTCATGCAGAGACCAATAAGCTTTTCCGCAATGGAGCAAAGTCCAAGCGTTGGCTTTTAGCGGATGATAATGGTCAAACAATTGGCCGAATTGCGGCTTTCGTCAATCCCAAAATGAAAGAAAAGCAACCGACAGGAGGACTGGGCTTCTTTGAATGCATTGATAATCAAAAAGCTGCTTTTTTACTTTTTGATACTGGAAAAGCTTGGCTGGAAAGTGAAGGGATGGAAGCAATGGATGGTCCGATCAACTTTGGGGAGCGCGACAAATGGTGGGGTTTGTTGGTGGATGGATTCACTGAGCCGAATTATAACATGCCGTGGAACTTTGGCTACTATCAGAAATTCTTCGAGGATTACGGTTTCCAGATTTACTTCAAGCAATTCACCTATGCCAGGAATGTCCAGAATGTAGGAGGCTATAAAAAGTTGATCGCGCGGGCAAATGTGATTTTGGCAAATCCGGATTATACCTTTCGCTATATCAAGGGTGCAGAGTTGAAAGAAAAAGCGCCTGAGTACTTTATGACTACCTATAACAAAGCGTGGTCGAGGCATATGGGGAAAACACTTTCCTTAAAAGAAGCGCAATTGATGTTTGGGAAGATGAAGCCGATTATCGATCCAAAGCTGATCTATTTTGGTTTTTACAAAAGTGAACCTGTTTCCATGTTTATACAGATTCCTGAGATCAATCAAATTTTCAAGCATGTCAACGGGAAATTGGATCTGATCGGAAAGCTGAAATTCCTTTGGTATAAGACTTTCTCTCCTCCCAATAAAATGCTTGGTCTAGTATTCGGTGTGGTGCCCGAACATCAAGGCAAGGGAGTCGAAAGCGCTATGGTTGTGGAGTTTGAAAAAATGAGCGGAAAAAGTGATTTCCAATACAAGACCATTGAGATGAATTGGGTTGGCGATTTCAATCCCAAAATGATGCGAGTCTGCGAGCAGCTTTTAGCCGATATCTATAAAACACATCACACGTATCGGTATTTATTTGATCGGATGAAGCCATTTGAGCGGCATAAAATCTTTGATTGATTTATGGTGTTGGATGCCCGATGTGCGATGTGCACCTTTGAAAACGAAATATCAAATGCCGATTAACCGCTCACTGACAACCACAGCATCAACGAAAGAAATTACAACTTGCTAAACGCCGAATGTTGAAGTGGGCTAAATTTTACAATTTTTGAATCGAAGACATCGAATGAAGAATGTTGAACTTCGAATAATGAAGTAACTCCAAACTCTGAACCCAATCTTCCTATCCGCCATGGCGGACCATAAATTTCAATTTCAAAATATTCCAATTTTCCAATACAGAAAAATAAAATGAAAAAATACGACGTAGCAGGCATTGGAAATGCCTTAGTAGATATCGAATTCAAGGTTTCTGATCAGTTCTTTGCCGATAACGGTGTGGAAAAGGGACTCATGACTTTGGTTGATGAAGAGAGACAAAATGCACTGTTGAAAGTGATCAATACAGAGGAAGCGAAGAAGCAATGTGGAGGATCTGCAGGAAATACCGTGATCGCTGTAAGTCAGTTTGGTGGCAAGTCTTACTATTCTTGCAAAGTTGCCGATGACGAACTAGGACATTTCTATATGAATGATATGAAAGATGCCGGTGTCACTCATAATCTCAACGAGACTAGTCTTGCAGAAGGGATCACTGGCAAATGCCTAGTGATGGTGACTGAAGATGCGGAGCGAACTATGAATACCTATTTAGGTATCACAGAGACTTATTCTACTGCAGATGTAAATGAGGCAGCGATCAAGGACTCAACCTATTTATATATAGAGGGCTATCTGATCACTTCTGAGAATGGCAAGCAAGCGATGAAGTATGCAAAAAAAATAGCTGAGGATAATGGCGTAAAAGTGGCTATGACCTTCTCAGATCCTGCGATGGTGAAGTATTTTAAAGAACCGATGACAGAGGTAATCGGAGCCAGTGTGGATTTGCTATTTGCAAATGAAGAAGAAGCGATGTTGTTCACAGGCAAAGATAATCTAATTGATGCTCGAGAGGAATTGAAAAAAGTAGCCAAACGATTTGTAATCACGCAAGGTAAAAACGGAGCGATGATTTTTGATGGAGATACTTTTATTGATATCGAACCCTATCAGACCACAGCAATTGACAGTAATGGCGCAGGAGATATGTTTGCAGGAGCATTTATGTTTGGAATTACTAATGGGCACAGCTATGCCTCCAGCGGGAAACTAGCCTCCATGGCAAGTTCGAAGATCGTCAGTCAATTTGGCCCTCGACTACAATGGCATGAGGCAAAAGAGATTTTGGCAAGATTAAATCCATAGTAGAAATAACCCGAAGCAATATGTTTCGGGTTATTTTTTATAAAAAACTCACTAAATACTTTTTAGTATGATTAAAATGTCACTTTTTAGTGAATTAATTGTGATAAGGGGTTTTAGGAAGAGTTAAGGAGTTTAAAACCGCTCTTTGTAGGCGTTGTTAAAGCAATTTTATTTTAGAATGAATTTATTGAAAACAAACCCAATTTGATTATGATGAAAAAAATCACCGTTTTAGGGTTGGTTGCCTGCATGTTGACCTTGCCAGCACTGGCCCAAAAGAAGATCGAATACAATGAGTTCGATTTAGACAATGGCTTGCATGTAATAATGCACCAAGATAATACGACGCCGATCGTAATCACTTCTGTATTATATCATGTGGGCTCAAAAAATGAGCAGCCTGATCGAACAGGATTTGCCCACTTCTTTGAGCATTTGATGTTTGAAGGATCACCAAATATCGAGCGAGGAGAGTACATGAATATCATCCAAGCGAGAGGAGGCACCCTTAATGCCTTCACCTCCAATGATATCACCTATTACTATGAGCTGCTCCCGTCCAATGAATTGGAGCTTGCGCTGTACATGGAAAGTGAGCGAATGCTACAATCCAAAGTTGATCAAACAGGGGTTGATACTCAGCGAGAGGTAGTGAAAGAGGAAAAGCGTCAGAGCTACGATAATCGTCCTTATGGAAGTATTCTGATCGAAACGTTGAAGCGCGCTTATACTGTACATCCTTACAGATGGGCACCAATCGGTTCCTTAGATGATCTGAATGAAGCTTCGATTGAAGAATTCCAGCAGTTCTACAAAGACTTTTATGTGCCAAATAATGCAACTCTGACTATTGCCGGAGATCTTGATTATGCACAAACTGAAAAGTGGGTAAGGGAATATTTTTCTGCAATCCCTAAAGGTGCTAAGCAGATCTACAGACCAACTGTGGTCGAGCCTAAGAAGACAGCTGAGATTCGAGATATTATTTATGATAATATCCAGATTCCTGCGGTGATCCAAGCATATAATTTACCGAAGCAAACTGCTGCGGACTCTTATGCACTTTCGATGCTTTCCACCTACCTGACCGGAGGAAATTCTTCCTTGATGACCAAAGAACTGGTGGATAAGCAGCAAAAAGCGCTGGCCCTTGCAGCGATTCCATTGGAATTAGAAGATGGTGGTGTCTTCATCATGTATGGAATTACTAACATGGGAGTGGAGCCAAAAGACTTGGAAACTGAGATTGATAAATTGATCAAGCAAGTGCAGGATGAAGGTATTTCTGATCGAGATTTTGCGAAGCTTCAAAATATTATCGAAAACAATTTAGTCAGTGGCAATTCTTCGATGGCTGGTATTGCTCAAAATCTGGCAGAATCGCATGTGATTTTTGGCGATACAGACTTTATCAATAAGCAAATGGAACTTTATAATAAAGTAACCAAAGCTGATCTGCAGCGCGTAGCAAAAGAATACCTGGATCTAGACGGACGGGTAGTATTGTATTACCTACCTAAAGCTGCTCAGCCTACTGAGTAATTGTTCTACCAAATCAATCAAAAAAGATATGAAAAAAATAGCAATAGCATTTGTATTGACGCTTTTGGTCGCTGTGGGGAGTTTTGCTCAAGTGGACCGAAGTAAACTGCCAGAATCTGGACCTGCTCCAGAGATTAAAATCGGAGAAGCAGAAAGTTTCACACTTGACAATGGACTGAAAGTATTTGTAGTAAAAAATGATAAACTTCCAAGAGTTTCATTCACACTGGTATTGGAGCGAGACCCGATCATGGAAGGCGATAAGGCTGGACTTCTAGGCTTAACCGGTCAGATGATGATGGCGGGAACAGCAAACCGTACCAAGGATCAATTGGATGAGGAAATTGATTTTATCGGTGCTAGCCTGTCGGCTGGATCAACTTCGATCTTTGCTTCTTCGCTGAAAAAGCATCAGGATAAAGTTTTGGAGCTGATGGCAGATGTGCTTTACAATCCAAAATTCCCACAGGAAGAACTAGATAAGCTACAAAAGCAAACGCTGACAGGACTGGCGACAAGCAAGGATGATCCAAATTCGATCTCCAGCAGAATGTCTTCTGCGCTAGTCTACGGCAAAGACCATCCATATGGCGAAATTGAAACTGAGCAGACAGTGAAGAATGTTCAATTGTCAGATATCAAATCGTATTATGAGACCTTCTTCAAGCCAAATGTGGCTTACCTAGCTATCGTAGGAGATATGGATAAAGCTGAAGCCCGAAAAGTAGTGACTAAGTATTTTGCAAAGTGGGAAAAAGGCGAAGTGCCTAAGTTCACTTACAATGAACCAGCTCCTGCAGCAAAAAATGCAGTCGGTTTGGTAGATCGAAGTTCCTCTGTCCAGACGGTTATCAATATCGCGCAGCCAATCGATTTGAAGCTAGGAGACGACGCGTATATAGCTAGCCGTGTGTTAAATCAAATCTTCGGTGGAGGTTCATCATCCCGCTTGTTTATGAATCTTCGAGAAGATAAAGGCTATACCTATGGGGCTTATTCGTCATTGGGAGCTGATAAACTTGTAGGACAATTTGCTGTAAATGCTTCGGTACGAAATGAAGTGACAGATTCTGCAGTGTATGAATTTATCTATGAGATCAACAAGCTGGTAGACGAGGGAGTAACTCAGGAAGAACTGGATAAGGCGAAAGCGAATTTGGCTGGGTCTTTTGGCAGATCACTTGAAAGCCCTTCAACAGTTGCGAACTTTGCCCTTAACATTGAGCGATACGATCTTCCAAAAGATTACTATGCGACTTATCTTCAGAAGATGAATGCGCTTACGGTGGATAATATCAATCAAACTGCTAAAAACTTGATTGATCCTGACAAGCTATACATTACTGCTGTAGGAAATGCTAGCGAAATCAAAGATAAGCTAGCTCAGTTCGGAGAAGTGACAATGTATGATAACATGGGCTTTCCTGCCAAAGAAATGGCTGCTGTATCTGCTGATGTGACTGTGGAGTCAGTCATGGAAAACTACCTAAAGGCAATTGGTGGAAAGGATAAAGCAAGAGCTATTAAAACTGCCAAGTTGACTTTAGAAGCAGAAATCATGGGTAATTCCTTAGAGATTGCTGCAGTCTATGATGCTGAGACTGGTGGCTACGGGCAAAAAACATCCGTAATGGGAAATGTGATGCAAGCCACTACGATCAAGGATGGTAAAGCTTCGATCAGTGCTCAAGGACAGAACATGGAGCTTGCAGGAGCACAACTTGAGGAGGCTCAAATCAATGCTTACTTATTCCCAGAAGCTTGGTATGTTGAGAAAGGCTACACAGCTGTACTTGATGGTCTCAAAGATGTGGACGGAACTCCAGCATATAAAATAATTATTTCCTCTTCGAATGGAGCAAAGCTGATCAACTATTACGACCAGAATACTGGCTTGAAAATAAAGAATGAAAATGCTGCTTTAGGTGATACTTTCTACTCCGATTATCAAGTGAAGGAGGGAGTAATGTTTCCAATGCTTTGGACCATTAAATCACCAATGATTCCAGTTCCTTTGGAAGCGAAAGTGACTAATTTGGAGATTAATCCTGTACTTACTGACGCGGATTATTAATTTGAAATTTGAATTGAAAATAAAAAAAGGGAGCTTAAAAGGCTCCCTTTTTTTTAGCTCATCCATTTTTCTCTAAGCCCTATTTTAGAGGTTAATTTTAGAGAATAAGTCGGGAAATAAACTTCCTCCCCAAGTGGGAAGATAAAAGAGAATTCATTTCCGTCTGACTGTACTCCTTGAATAGCAATACTTTTTTCGGCCAAATTGTAATAAATTTCGTCCCCGATCATGAGCCTGCGGTAGGTAGGGGATTCGGGGTGGACTTTGATGATTTTATTTTTTAAAGTCATAATACCAAATTTCGATTCTAGTGGATTTGATTCTAGGTCTTGAACTAATTCTAATCCGATAACGGGGAGGAGTTGTTCGAGTTTGTGGAAAATATTGGATTTGCCGTTGATGAAATTTTTGTAGAACAAATCTAATTCGCTTTGATCCTCCATTGATCTTAAAATTATGTTCCAAAAAGAGTCGGTGCTATACCCTTGGTTAGGCTTGCCAAATTCTTGCCAAGCCTCTCGCATGATTTTAGTAAGTGAGCTTTGTTTGGATTTCAATAAAATAATATCCAGACAAAGTGCGATTACGGCTCCATGTGCGTAAATATTTACTTTTCGTTCGGGAATCCCATTTTCATAACCATCTAGCCAAAGGTCAAAACTTGATTCCAATATGGAGTAATTCTGCCAACCCAGGTTTCGCGAAGCGCGATTTATAGAATTGCTCAAGTGCTTTAAATAGACTTCCGGCTCATACCCCCCAGATTTCAATAAATAAAGATCACCCATATAGGTCGTAATGCCTTCAAGTATCCAACCAGCTCGGGTATAAGTTTCTTGAGAGAAATCGTATGTTAGGAGCTCATTAGGCCTTATTCTACAGACATTCCAGGCATGATATAGTTCGTGGGAACTTACCCCCAACAGTTCCTCCATTTGGCTTGGCTCGGCAAGACTGTCTGCGGGGCCAAAAGTGATGACAGTTCCTCGCTTGTGCTCTACGCCATGATAGTGTGGGAAAGGAAGTAATAGGAATATAAAATGATATTCTTGTTCAGGAAACTCTCCAAAATCTTCGATTTGCCTTTGACTGAATTTAAGAAAGGCCTTCAGGAATTTTGCTTGATCAAAATGTATTTCCCCTTTAAACCAGCAGTGAAACTCCACAGAGCCAACCTCATATTTCCACTGAGTGAGCTGACTAGCGGCAAGAAAAGTGGAGTCAGCAAGCTGTTGAAAAGAATTAGCAATAAGCTGACCTTCGGAATCTGAAGGAAGCGTGCTCATTGATTGGAATTCTTCCGGTATTTCCACATTTAATTCATAAGTCAATTGAGGGAAATCGATTACCTCTAGGCAACAGTTTATGAAATTCAGATAAATCTGTGTTTCATCCACCCAGCAAGATCCTGCATCCATTTTTGCTGCGTAATAATCATACCGTACTAGAATTGTTGTTGGATTTTGAATTGAGATTTCCCAACGATTTTTTTGAGACTTTTCAAATGGAATGGGTGAATCCTGTGCATCGGTTAAGGAAAAAGACCTAATATTCTTAGCGTAATCCGCGATTTGGTATCTTCCTGGCCTCCAAGATGGTAGTTGCAGCACTAGTTTCTGGGGGCTTTCCAGATAGATAGATAGCTCAATTTGAATAAATTGAGAAGCTCGGATGGTACTTTTAATATGATAGTATGCTTTCATGAGTAATTCTGTTAAACAATTTTATTCTTGAATTTGTAATTGACGAAATGGTACTTATATTTGCAGTCCTTTTTGGAGGGTAATCCAAGGGAATTTAATCAGGCAAGTAATTAGATAAAGATATTCGATCATGAAAAGAACATACCAACCTTCCCGTAGAAAAAGAAAGAATAAGCACGGTTTCAGAGAAAGAATGTCTTCTGCAAACGGAAGAAGAGTGCTGAAGGCAAGAAGAGCCAAAGGAAGATATAAGCTTTCTGTTTCTTCTGAAAAAACATTGAAGAAGTAATTCTAAGTATTGATTTTCGTATGTTAACGTGCGAATTCGAGCTCTCTGATGAATTATCGACTCCCAAAAAGTGAGCGGCTACACGCTGACAAACTTATCAAGGAACTTTTTAACGAAGGTTCCTCTTTTTTTTTGTACCCCTTCAAAGTCCTTTTTTATGTTAAAGGGGAAGTTGAAAAAGGAACTGTTCAGGTGCTTTTTTCCGTTTCAAAAAAGAAAATCAAGAAAGCGGTTGGTAGAAATTTAGTACGTAGGAGGATAAAAGAAGTCTATCGATTGAATAAATCACTCCTAGGGTTAGGTGAAAAACAAATTTCCATTGGTTTGATTTACGTAAGCTCCGATTTAATGGAATTCGCAGCCCTTCAACCTAAAATGATTGCTATCTTGAAGAAGCTTTCCCCACTACTTAGCCAAAATGATCCAAAAAATGACAAAACCAGTTAAGAAACTAATACTAATTTCTCTTGTAGGAGTTCTCATTATAGTAGGGCTCTTTGCATTCACTGCAAAGAATGACAAACTATTTGCCATCGCAAAAAACATTGATATTTTTGCCACTTTGGTCAGAGAGCTTGATTCTTATTATGTAGATGAGATTGATCCTGACGAGTTGGTGACCATTGGGATTAACGCCATGCTAGAAGAATTGGATCCTTACACGCAATATATCCCAGAAGAGAATTCAGATGATTTTAGGATGCTCATTACAGGCGAATACGCAGGAATTGGTGCATTGATAGGAAATCGAGGAGAAGGTAACATGATCATTATGCCTTATACAGGTTTTCCAGCCCAAGATGCAGGGCTGAAGATCGCAGATTATCTTCTTCAAATAGATACCACTAAAGTAACTGGACTTGGAACTTCTGATGTGTCTACCTTATTAAAAGGACCTGCGAATACTGAGGTTTTGCTAAAAGTAAAACGAGATCAAGACACCCTACAGTTCAAAGTTGTTCGGAAGAAGATTACAATTAAAAATGTTCCTTACTACGGAAAACTTGATTCTCGAACCGGTTATATCAAATTGAGTGATTTCACCACCAATGCTGCCAACGAAGTTAGAAATGCGATAGTAAATCTAAAAGCTCAAGGAATTGATCGCTTGGTACTGGATTTAAGGGATAATCCGGGAGGACTAGTGAGTGAAGCCGTTGAGATCGTCAATTTGTTTATTCCCAAAGGAAGAGAAGTAGTAAAAACAATTGGCAAATTAGAGAATGTCAACTATACTTATAAAACATCAAAGACACCTTTAGACAAGGATATCCCAATGGTTGTTTTGATCAATGAGCGCAGTGCCAGTGCATCTGAAATTGTAGCGGGAGCTTTACAAGATTATGATCGGGCTGTTTTGGTTGGAAGAAAATCTTTTGGAAAAGGATTGGTCCAAACTACGGTTCCTTT
>Ga0209390_10009188_pt1 | contig 11942 bp, 9 predicted proteins | sample BON01_FD_187212 | JGI IMG/M metagenome (GOLD analysis project Ga0209390, IMG submission 187212) | Freshwater microbial communities from Lake Bonney liftoff mats and glacier meltwater in Antarctica - BON-01 (SPAdes) (version 2) | ecosystem: Environmental > Aquatic > Freshwater > Ice > Glacier... | reverse complement strand
CTTTTTTGCCGGGGCATCCCTGGATTCTTTCTGCTCCTTGGATTCTCTGCGCGGATAGGCGACACGCGAATGCATCATGTTCCCCAAGGTGGATCGGAAACTTTCACCGATCCGGCGTAATTGTGCCAATGTGAGTGGGCACTCATCAAGCTGATGGTTGGCGATCCGGCTATCGATCATATCTGTGACTAATTCCTCAATGCGCTGCGGGGTGGGTCGCTCAATCGATCGGGACGCGCTTTCGATCGAGTCTGCCAGACTCAGGATGGCTGCCTCGCGGGTCTGCGGCTTTGGACCTGGATACTGGAATGATTCCTCGCGAACGTCCGGGATATCCTCGGCCCGCATCTTCATGATCTTTCCGCCAAGCCGCGCATCTTCCTGCTGTTGGCGGGCGCGTTGGTAAAAATACGTCACCAGCGACGTGCCGTGGTGCTGCTGGATGGCATCCACAACAAGCGGGTTAAGTTTATTTTTCAGTGCCAGATCAACACCCTCTTTGACATGGGCGATGATGATTAGCGCGCTCATCGTCGGAGTGAGACCGTCGTGGGGGTTGTGTCCCGGCGAGAGGTTTTCAGCGAAATAATCGGGCTTCACCAATTTCCCGATGTCGTGAAAATACGCCGACACGCGACAGATTGTCGGGTTCGCTCCGATGGTCTCGGCTGCGGCTTCCGCGAGGTTAGCCACAGCGAGGCTGTGGTGGTAGGTGCCGGGTGCCTCCATCGATAACCGACGCAAAAGCGGATGGTTCATGTCCGACATTTCCAGCCATGAAATATCCGTCGTTATGTTAAAGGTACTTTCAAATGCGGGCAGTAATCCGCTCACGACAACTGCGGTCGCCACGCCAATTCCTACGGCGGCCAGACTCTGCCATCCGATCATCGGCCAGTTGGTAAGCGCCATTGATTCCCATACGACGGGGCCGATCAACCCGAAGGCTGCTGCCATGAGCCATGTGGCAAAACCAATGAAAATCCCCGCCCGGATCAATCGATTGCGCCGCCGTACTTGGAGGGTGACAAAAACGGCAACAAATCCCGTGATTAGCGACATCACCATGAATACGGGATCAACCTGCCGCGGGAGGAATGTACCCCAGAGCGAGCAAAATACCGCTGCATAAAGCCCATGATTGCGGCCAAGGAGCACCGAGAGCACGAGCGGGGCGAATGCATACGGAATCAACAGGGGAGCCAACCGGGGGTCCAGTGCTCCGTCCGCTCCGCTTGCAATGACAATCTTAACGATGGCCAACTGGGCAAAACACGTGCCCAACACCAGAAAAAGGCGCGAGTTGCGCAGGAATGTCTCGGCGTGGTTGATCCATAGCTGCGTGATCGCTGTTGCGAAGATCAGAATGCAAATCAGCAGTCCTTTGACCGGTTCGCTCCGCTCACCCGAGAAGAGAAGGACTGCAAGGCCAAAAATAAATCCGATAAGGATAGCGTTGCGTGTCGGCCAGCCGGTTTCGAGGGCTTCAGTGAGCGGGTTTTCTGTGATGCGGCGCCGTGTTTTACCACTGGCAAGTCCCTGACTCACAAGGCGTCGTCGTTGAATGAATTTCCACATGGGCGTGTTCGTGCTGTGCGGTTGGTAGGACAGCGACCTAGGTCAGGCTGTCCTGTAGTCCGCGGTGTTTTCGATACGCACGCAGGATGCGTTGGACGAGCGGATGTCGGACGACATCGCTCTCCATGAAAAAGGTGAATCCGATGCCATCTACGGGCCGGAGAGCATCCACCGCCTCAATCAGGCCGCTGCGTTTGTTTCTGGGAAGGTCAATTTGTGTTCTGTCGCCGGTGACGACACATTTGGAATCCGCGCCGAGCCGGGTCAAAAACATGAACATCTGCTCCATGGTCGTGTTTTGGGCTTCGTCCAGGATGATGAATGCATTGCTCAAGGTGCGACCGCGCATGTATGCGAGCGGGGCAATTTCGATGACGCCGCGCTCCATGTATTTTTGGAGTTCATCGGGCTCCAGCATGTCTTGGAGGGCGTCGTAGAGCGGGCGCAGATACGGGAGAAGTTTTTCCTTAAGATCTCCAGGCAAAAACCCGAGCGCTTCGCCTGCTTCCACTGCTGGACGGGTCAGCACGATCCGGCTGACTTGTTCCTGTTTGAGAGCGGATACGGCGAGGGCCGTCGCAAGGTAGGTCTTGCCGGTGCCTGCCGGGCCGACGCCGAATGTGACGTCGTGCCGGCGGATCATCTCGATATATGAACGCTGACCCTCAGTTTTCGGAATGATGGGTGGCTTGCGCTGTGAGCAGGTGATCTTGGCGTCAATCAATCCCGCCAATCCACCGCGTGCCTTTCCGTTGACGTTATTCAGCGCAAATTCAAATTCATGGCGTCGGATCGTGAGGCCCCGGCGTCGTGCATCGTCGAGTTGTTGAAACACGCTGCGGACGCGATCGATGGCATCGGGCTCCCCCTCCACACGGAGCACTCCATCACGGGCGACCACGCGCACGGAAAGATCGGCCTCCAGCTCACGGAGTAATTTTTCGTCGTTTGCGTAGAGCGACTGCAACGCCCGCGCGCTCTCAAATTCGAGGCTGACTACTTCGACTGCGGGATCAGGCATGGTAGTTATTTATATCCGTAAACGAGTGCCCAGTGGGTGCGTTCGACTGGAGACTTGCGGACTTCGACGATGGCGTAATATGTCCCGGATTGTTTAGGAGTGATCCGGGCACCCGCAAAGCGGCCTTTTTGCCAGACTTCCGATTGCGCGAGTTTGCCGTTGGAATCGTACAAATTCACACGCACAACGGCATCGTCCACATCGGTGCCCAGACAGAACCAGTATTCATTTCCGCGGAAAAGCTGAGCGAGCACGGCCTTTTGGTCGCCCACCCCGAGGTCGCCGCCCCAGGCATCCTGACGAAACGTAAATCCGCGCTCCACGTAGGGCGTCGCCGCCTCGTAGGCAAATGAAAGCGCGTCATCCACCGTGGCAAATACCGTGGAGCTAGGCATGGCCACGAGGGCCAACGCAAGAAGAAGGAACTTTCTCACAGGATCGATTGGGTTTTAGGCTTCGGCGGACGTGATGCTGATGACGAGCTCATTGGTCATCGTATGGATTTTTTCTACACTCTCGATGCTGATATTACGGCCGCCTTTTTCCTGAATCAGGGGTTCGATTTCGACAAGCATGGCGCGAATCCTCTCGACGAGGGCGCTGGATTTAAGGCGGGGGTTCATTCCGGCTAGGCGGCGGTTGAAGTAGGTCACTAAGTCCGGCTGATGCAACAACTCTGCGCGTTGAGGTTTGTAATCTTTGCGAACGATCGAAGTTAGGACTTCGGTGCCACGGATCCAGCCGCCGAGGCTCACCAACTGGGCGAGGTCTTCGTCATTGAGTTCTGTCATTGCCGCGCGCACATCTTGCAGCGCACCGTCCAACTCCTGGCGTGCAGCGCTCCAGTCGCGTGCTTCCGCTTTGTCTACAATGCTCTTGCTCCGCGCAACGACAGCTTTTCGCACATTGATGGCGCTGGCGAGCGTGAGGACTTCGCGTCCGATCTGTTTGACGCTTTCAGCATCCTCCGCCTCGACGGCGATGAAACCTTCAGCGATCACTGTTCCCAAGAGGAGGGCGACCTGAGCCCGATTGCCGGAGTTTTGCCCTAATGAGCTTCTCAGCTCCCCTTTCCAATTGGGAGATCCCAGTTTATCGAGCACATTAAAAACTTCGCTGGGTGTGGGGACGACGACATTATCAACCGTCTCCGCCGGGAAGCTGGTGAGGTCGATCTGGGTGGCTGCTTTGTCCGCGTGGAGGAGCTGGGCACCAAGCGCTGAGATGGAAATAACAAAAATCAGAGTTCTCATATTTAAGAGGTTGGTCATAAGATACCCGACTTCAAGTCCGCTGCCGAGTCCTTACTCCTTACATCATTGATGAATCAGACCAGAATACAACAACTTCTTAGCGCCGCCGCCGGGTGCCGACTCCTCGTGATCGGGGATGTGATGCTCGATGAATTCGTGTGGGGCAGGGTCTCACGGATCTCGCCAGAGGCTCCGGTGCCGGTCGTGGAGGTGGTCAGCGAGAGCTGCTACCCCGGTGGCGCTGCGAATGTCGCGCGCAATCTGGTCGAGTTCACGCCGTCCGTGGATGTCCTGGGAATCATCGGCTCGGACCTGCATGGCCGGCGGTTGCGCGACTTGCTGCACCAGGAGCGCATTGGAACTGGGCGGTTGATTGAAACGGATGAAATGCCCACGATCGTCAAGACCCGGATTATTGCCCGCCAGCAACAGGTCGTGCGGGTGGATCGAGAGCGGCGCTTTGTTTGTGATCAGGCGATGTTTTCAGAAATTCTCCGCATCGTTGAGGCAGCGTTGCCGGAATTGGACGCCATCATTTTCGAGGATTACGGCAAAGGGCTCATCACTCAGGCGCTCAAAGACGCTGTCGTCGCACTGTGCGAAGATCGGAATCTCATCATCACCGTTGACCCCAATCCCAACAACCCGTTGGACTGGTCTGGCGTCACCGCCATCAAGCCGAACCGCAATGAAGCCTTTGCCTCCGCTGGCGTGCCCGCAACGGAACCTGTAGACGATCCATTGTTGGATGAACCGCTCTTAAATGTGGGTCGAATCCTTTTAGACCGCTGGGATGCGGGTAATCTCCTGATCACTTTGGGCGAGCACGGAATGCTCCTGTTTGAACGCGGGGCGGCGCCGCATCATATCCCGACGCGGGCCCGCGAGGTATTTGACGTTTCGGGCGCGGGCGACACCGCGATCTCGCTGTTCACGCTGGCGCTCGCGGCCGGAGCTTCTGCGAGGGAGGCTGCCGAACTCTCGAATCTGGCCTCAGGGATTGTCGTCGGAAAACTGGGAACTGCCACAGTGACCGCACCGGAACTCCTCGGGACGACACCGTAGTCAGGCCAGGAAGCGGAGCCGCTATGCTACCGACCGCTTTTCCCACCACGTGGAAAAACCGAAGCTCGCTGCGAGCAGGCTGATAAATAATCACGGGATGAAATGCATTGGTGTGGGAGGCACCGGATAGACAGATCCAAAGAGGACGTATCCGAGGATTCCGAGTGCAGCTATAGAAAGCACCCCATTTCGAATTCGGAACTGACCGGACCTGCGAAGAAATACAGGAGCAGCCACGCATGGGAGTGCATACGCGGTCACGCATCCAAACGTGCCCAAGGTCCCGAGCCAGTCATAGACGTCAAGTGGGTTGGCGAAGCTCGTCAGAGCTAACAGGAACAATAAAATAATCGCGGACGACATCGCCCGCTTGGGCACCGCGTGCCGACCGCTGACGCGCCCAAAAACGGGCGGGAGCCCACCCTGCCGGGCGATCGAGAGCGCAAACCGTGACCGCAAGCTAACGACAGTTTGTTCGATCTGCCAGGAATCTGCCTGAGCTGTCACGTCACAACCACAAAGCCGGATGATTACCGCCTGTAGCAACAGGTGCCCTACAAGAACCCCCGGGCGGTGAAATATCCGAATGCGACCCGCTCTGGATATGGGATTGATAAGTGACTGGAAATCGCGTTTTCTTTGCGCATGAAGGCCAGACGGAAGTGGCGCTGGCGGGGAATTTCCCTTTGGAATCGTCCGAGGTATTAAGAGCCCGGCGGGATTTTGGATTCTGGTTGACCGCGACCGCCAAGATTATTCATTTGGCGAGGCCTTGGGTGCGCTTGGGCTTTTCGCCTGACGCGATGATATGCGGTCGACTTTACCGAAAAGTTCCTTATTTGTCTCATCGAGTTGGAGCGCTTTTTGCCAGTAAAGGAGTGCTTCGGAGTCGCGATTTAAGGCATGGTAGGTATCGCCAATGTGATCGAAAACGATAGGATCGGGGCTGGGGATCAGCGTTGCCGCGCGCAGCAGTTCGTGGAGTGCGCTTTCAAATTCTCCGCGCCGGTAGAGGACCCATCCGAGGCTGTCGATGATGGCACCATTTTCAGGTTCCAATTCCAAAGCTCGACGAATCAACGTCTCTGCTTCCTCGAGATTTTCATTTCGATCTGCCCACATGTATCCGAGCGCATTGAGTGGCAGGGCTGCGTTAATGGGATCGAGTTCAATCGACTTCTTAAACATGTCTGCTGCCTTCGAGTGCCGACCGGCTGCCTCGGACGCCATGCCGTAGTCGAAGTAAAATGCGCCGTCCAGCAGGTCGGGCTGCATCACGGATGCCTCGATTTGGGCGCGTTCAAACATCTCCATTGCCGAATCGTGGTCGCCGGCCATGCTTAATGCCTTGGCATGCAGTTGGGTGAATAGTGCAGCCTGAGGAAAAATCTGTCGCGCTTCGGCAAGTCGTTGCGCCGCCCGTCGCGGCTGACCGGAGAAAAGAAGTATGCGTGACAGGTGCTCGTGGCGGTAGGGGTTCGTCTTATCAATGATGATCGCCTGCTCAATGGCTGCTGCCGCCTTGTCGAAGGCATTGCGCTCAGTGTGAATGCGGGCGATTTGATCGTAAGCGCGGATATCCAGCGGGTTGGCTGCGATAATGGCTTCGAGCACCGGTAGTGCATCGTCAAATCGTCCAAGCTGAATTAACGTTTCCGCCAGTTTCTCGTTCAAGTTAGGTATCGTATCCTTGATCAAGAGAACCCGCTGATATAGCGCTGCCGCAGGTTCGTATTGGCGGTTGATCGCGTAAAAATCCCCGATGCGCGTCAATAACGCTGGGTCGTCGCCCGCTGTGTCAGTTGCGCGCTCAAGACATTTTGCAATCTTTTCGGAGAATTTTTCATCCGTGAAGGCATCCCCGTCGGTAGATGTCGTGTAAATTTCGGCCAGCTTGAGCCAGAACCCAGACGACTCACTCTGCGACCGCAGCGCGCGGTCCAGAGCTTTGATGCCATTGGTTGTCGACCCCTCCGTGAGAGCAATTTCCCAGAGCATTTCGTAGCCATCGATCAGCGTGGGATTGGCGCTGACTGTCTGTTCGGCATATCGCGCAGCCAGATCCGGTTTGCGCAGGTGGCGCAGATAGATCGACGACAGCGCGAGTGCGATATCGTTGTCTTTGGGCTTTACCTTCAGTGCATCCTTGAGCACGCCGATTGCCTCGGTCGACTCGCCACGGCGCAGATGGTCGTGCGCGACATCGATCGCGAGCTTTGTAAAACCGGGATCAATTTCGAGAACCCGCCGGAAGTTTTCCATGGCCCGCTCTGGTCCAAGAGATTCTTCCTCGAAGATCCCTGTGACAAACCGTGCCATTGCTTCGGCTTGGCGTTCGGCCGACTCACCCAGCTTTGCGGGCTCGGGACGCCGTTGGCTCTCGTCGAGAATAAAGTCCGACGAGGACGCGTGGGCAATCTGGAGAAAGAAAACCGACCCGAGGAGCAATACGAACCCGCGAGAGTTTCGAGGGATTCGGACGACTGCTTGGGCCGGGTTCATGCGAGCAATCTACCCGCTAGGATTTGTAACGCAAACGCTTCTTGTGGCGGTTTTCTTTCATACGTTTACGCCGCTTATGCTTTGCAATCTTTGCTTTTCGCTTTTTTTTGAGTGAGCCCATGTAGTTACTTTTTAATAGACGACCTTGTTGAGGGGATATTCGATTATTCCCTCAGCTCCCAATGCTTTGAGCTTGGGAATTATTTCTCGGACAGTCTTTTCATCAATGACAGTTTCAACCGCGACCCATCCGTTATGGGCGAGAGGCGAAACGGTAGGATTCCTGAGAGCGGGCAGGGTCTCAAGCAAATTCTGCTGTGCCGAGGCAGGAAGATTCATTTTCAGCCCGACGAGACTACGGGCAGCGAGCGCACCTTTGAGCAACAAAACGACATTCTCTGCTTTATTCCGCTTCCATGCGTCCGTGGCTGCCGATGGATTCGCGATGAAAACCGGATACGACTCCATGAGCGTTTCGATGATGCGCAGCTTGTTTTCCCGGAGTGACGATCCGGTCTCCGTGATGTCCACGATTGCGTCTACGAGGTCCGGCACCTTGACCTCGGTCGCACCCCAGGAAAATTCCACTTCGACGTTCACTCCACGCGTTGCGAAGAACTGCTTCGTGATACCGACTGCCTCGGTGGCGACCCTTTTACCTTCAAGGTCTTCAGCTTTTTGGAATGGGGAATCTTCCGGCACGACGAGGACCCAGCGTGTGGGATTGGCGCTGACTTTGCTGTAGGGAAGTTCAGCGATTACTTCCACTTGGGAATTGTTTTCAGCCACCCAGTCTTTGCCGGTGATTCCAAAATCCAGGAATCCGCCTTCGACATAACGGCTGATTTCCTGGGCTCTGAGGAGGCGGATTTCAATCTCCGGATCATCAATGGACGGGCGATACGACCGCTTGGATCCCGAGATGACAAACCCCGCCTTCGAGAATAAATCAATCGTGGAATCAAAAAGACTGCCCGACGGCAGCCCGAGAGTAATTTTTTTCTGGCTCATGAAAAGAATCAAGATCTTAACCGCCGATTTGGCCAAGATCAAGCTCCGCATCCATCATCAAAGAGCGCGAGCGTGAGCGACTTGCGCTTGATGTGATATCTCCGGCGATTTGCGGGGTTCTGTGTGCAACTCTCGCGAAGGTGTGGTATGGTCGAATTTTATGCCGTTTCACCTTGCTTCGCAATACACGCCTTGTGGCGACCAGGGCCAAGCGATTGACAAGCTTAACCGATCGCTGAAAGCAGGTAATCGCCATCAAACGCTTCTTGGCGTTACGGGATCAGGCAAAACCTTCACCGCGGCCAATGTGATTCGCGAGTTGGATCGACCGACGCTCGTCATGTCTCACAACAAAACATTGGCCGCGCAGCTCTACAGCGAATTCAAACAATTTTTCCCAAATAATGCGGTCGAGTATTTTGTTAGCTACTTCGACTATTACCAGCCGGAGGCCTACATCCCGCGCTCGGATACCTACATCGAAAAAGACAGCTCGATTAACGAAGAAATCGAGCGTCTGCGGCTGTCGACGGTGAGCTCGCTCCTGTCGCGGCGCGACGTGATCGTGGTGGCCAGTGTGTCATGTATTTATGGTCTCGCATCCCCCGAAGATTATTTGCAGATGCTGGTGACGCTAAAAGAAGGTCAGCAACTCTCGCGCGAGGCATTGCTTTCACGGCTCATCGACATGCTTTACGAGCGTAATGACATCGCGTTTGAACGCGGGAAATTCCGGGTCCGGGGCGACACCGTGGAGGTCCACCCGGCGGAGTCGGATAACAAAGCGATTCGGGTGGAATTTTTCGGGGATGAGATTGACCGGATCAGCGAGTTTGACCCGCTTACTGGCGAGGTCGGGTCGCGGTTGACCAACCTCACGTTGTTTCCGGCGAAACAATTCGTAACTCCCTTCGACAAACTCAATCATGCAATGCGTGCGATCCGTGAGGAACTCGATGCACGCGTCACGTATTTTGAAAAGCACGGACAGCTTATAGAAGCACAGCGAATCAAAATGCGCACCGAGTTTGACCTCGAGATGATGCAGGAAATGGGGTTTTGCAATGGCATCGAGAATTACTCGCGGCATTTGAGCGGCCGTCCGCCAGGCTCCCGGCCTTACACGCTCATGGACTTCATGCCTAAGGACTTTCTTCTCATAGTGGACGAGTCCCATGCGTCGATTCCGCAGATCGGAGGGATGTTTGCGGGGGATCGATCCCGGAAGCAGGTGCTTGTGGACTATGGATTTCGCCTTCCGAGCGCACTCGACAATCGCCCGCTCAATTTCTCCGAGTTCATGGAAATGACCAATCAGATGATGTATGTCAGCGCGACGCCGGGGCCATTTGAGATGCGCAACAGCGTGGTGGGCAATGAGACGTATATCGCAAATCCCGAAAAGGGCAGCTTTCGTGAGTTGCCTGACCCAGCGAGAGCCGCAGACGCGTATGCAACCAATCGCACATCGTCGGAGCTGGATGTCCACTCGCCTGGTTCGGTGCTCGTGGTCGAGCAAATCATCCGCCCGACTGGATTGCTGGATCCCAAGATCACAATGCGCCCGCTCAAGGGGCAGATCGACGCCACCATCGAGTTCTGCCGTCAGCGCGTGGAACGCGGAGAGCGAATCCTTGTCACCACCTTGACCAAGCGCACCGCGGAGGATTTGTCGGATTATCTACGGGACGTCGGGCTCCGGGTGCGGTATCTACACAGCGACATCGATACGATCGAACGGGTCGAGATTTTGCGTGCCCTGCGAGCAGCGGAGTTCGACATTTTGGTCGGCATTAATCTCCTTCGCGAAGGTCTGGATCTGCCGGAGGTGAGCTTGGTTTGCATTCTGGATGCCGACAAAGAAGGCTACTTGCGAAGCCAGACATCGCTCATCCAAACCGCCGGACGGGCTGCGCGACACGTCAATGGCGAGGTCGTTTTATTCGCGGATACGATCACGAAGAGCATCCGCGCCCTCATTGAGATCAGTGACTACCGCCGAAACCGGCAAATTGCATATAATACCGAACACGGAATCCAGCCGAGGAGTGTCGTGAGGGCCGTTCAGGAGAGTCTGCATGTGATTCTAAAAGGAGCAAAAGATAGGACGTCTTCGGTGGCAGAAACTCCTCCCGGATTGGATTTGCATGAGCTTATGGCCGAACTCGAAGCCGACATGGCCGGGGCCGCAGCCAATCTCGACTACGAACGTGCCGCCCTGATCCGAGATCAGATTCGCGAATTGAAATCCGGGGCAGGCATCGAAAAGATCACCACCTCAAAAACTCCCGTCCGGTATCCAGCCAAACCGCGAGGAAGGAAAACCGCTCGCGCCTGATTAACCTATGCCCCCGTACCTTCTTGTTGCCACACGCAATGCCCACAAGACCCGTGAAATTTCCCAGATGCTTCGCGGGTGCTTTCGCATCGAGGATCTCACGGCGCATCCCGGCGCGCCGGAAGTGGAGGAGACCGGTGCGACTTTTGAAGCCAACGCCATCCTGAAATCCTGTGCAGTATCGGCGTTTACTGGCGGCTGGGCGTTGGCGGACGATTCCGGACTAGAAGTTGACGCTCTCGGAGGAGAACCTGGTGTGCGGTCCGCGCGCTACGCTGGCGAATCCGCTGTTGATGCCAATAACAATGCGCTTCTGCTCAAGAATTTATTGCCGTTTCGTGGGAAACAACGGGCTGCCCGGTTCCGCTGTTGCCTTGCCCTTTCCAAAAAGGGTGAGGTCATCGCTATCTTCAATGGCGCCGTGGAAGGCGTCATTCTCAACGAACCTAAAGGTGACGGCGGATTTGGATACGATCCGTTATTTGTGCCTCGCGGATATTGCGAATCGTTTGGCCATCTCCCCTCAGACGTGAAAAATCAGATCAGCCACCGCGCATCCGCACTGCGTCGATTCTCGGCATGGGCGGAAGCTAATCCTGCGCTCGAATAGCGGGCGATATTTTCCGTCAACTATTCCGTGCCATCATCTGATATGGCGGGTTCCGGCAATCGCGGGGCTGGAAGCGGTGAGGCAGTTTTATCGCGCCGGACTCCTGGTAATTCCTGAATCACCTCGTCTTGTGGCAGCAGGGATTTTGCCATATTCAGCAGCACATCCCGTGTGGGTTGATCAAAGGAATACAACACCTGTAACGGCTGTCCGCCCGGAACAATTCCAATTTCATCGCACGCGAAACACACCAGGAGATCGATCTGGTCCTTGCCCGCACCGGCCCGCAAGGAGAGGCCGGGGTGGAACTTGCAACGGTCTGTGCGGAGGGCACCAAAGCCACTGCTATTGGCCAGGGTCTCCTTGAGCGTCTCCCGTGCAGTCGGTGGAATCTCGACGGGGCCGGTGCCAATCACTTCGTATTGATCGATGTATTCCGGCGCGTAGCGAAGGTGTGTCGGTGTCTCGCCCGGCATGACACGCAACAATTGCGTCGGCATATTGCCGCCGAGCCATTGTGCAAATGGCTTGTCGCTGACCGGCACCGCGGGAGTCGTTACCTCT
>Ga0209390_10009185_pt1 | contig 11944 bp, 12 predicted proteins | sample BON01_FD_187212 | JGI IMG/M metagenome (GOLD analysis project Ga0209390, IMG submission 187212) | Freshwater microbial communities from Lake Bonney liftoff mats and glacier meltwater in Antarctica - BON-01 (SPAdes) (version 2) | ecosystem: Environmental > Aquatic > Freshwater > Ice > Glacier... | reverse complement strand
ACTGAGTCTCACCCGGCAGTGCGAACTGTTGGAACTGCCGCGCTCGACCTACTACCACCAACCCAAAGCACCCGATGATCAGAACCTCGCGCTGATGCGCGTGATCGATGAAACCTATCTGGCCTATGCGTTCTTCGGATCGCGGCAGATGACGCGCTGGTTACTGCGCCAGGGTTACGCGGTGAACCGTAAACGCGTGCGTCGGTTGATGCGCTTGATGAACCTAACAGATACCGCGTTCGGGTTCCGCGTCTTGCCAGAAGTTATCGCAGCGCTCGCCGTGTTTGGTGACATCGGTAATTTTGACACTCAAATTGCAAATCTCGAGCAGGCCATCGTCGGTATCGGTGGAGCGAGTGGAGGAGGTCAGCTCGTCTCGGCCAATTTTATTTTGTGCTTTGACCGAGTCGAGGGCACACTCGGATGCGACTTCTTCGAGCCACAGGGTAGGGGGGGCTCCATCTCGGCAGCGTGAATAGCGGTGGAACGGAGGGAGGAGATTGCGAAAAAACATAAAGGGCGAAAAAAGGTGGAGCATTTCACGGGGTAGAGAGTTCATAGCTCAGCACACTTAGCGCGTAGATTGCCGCCGTTTCGCAGCGCAGAACGAGCGGACCAAGGGTGATCGGTTCGAATCCGGCGCTTTGGGCAATGTTCATCTCGGCAGGGGTAAAATCGCCCTCGGGTCCAATGACCCAGAGCACTTTGCGCGGGAGGGCACCATGGGATTGAGCGTAATGCTGAAGGACTGTTTTTAGAGATTTGGCCCCAGCGTGCAGGCTGGCGATGAGCTTGAGATCGTAGTCCCCTGGTTGTTCGAAAAAAGTCGCGGCGTTCTGGACGGGTTCGATGGCAGGAAGCCAAGGGTTACCGCATTGTTTTGCCGCCTCGAGGGCGGTCGTCGCCCATTTATCGGTTTTGCGGTCAGAACGATTTTGGTTGAGCTGCACTTGAGTCCGCTCGCTCTGCAACGGAATGATTTTGGCGGCACCGATCTCGGTCGCTTTGCGCACGATGGCCTCCATGGTGCCACCCTTGGGTAAGGCTTGGGCGAGAGAGATGCAAAATGGCATTGGTGCGGCGTGTTGCGTCGACCGCACGGTGAGTTCAGCAGCGCGTTTAGAGTCTTTCGTGAGCTCGCAAATCCACACGGTGCCTTGGCCGTTGAAAACGACTACCGTTGATCCGGCCCTTGCTCGATTGACGGCAACGAGATGGTGGGATTCACCCGGTTCCAGAGTGATTTGGGTCGGCTCATTTTGCGTGGGGTGATTAAAAGCGCGGTAGTCGGACATGGTGATTTTACGCGAAGAACGGTTAGCTTAGGTGTCGAGTTATAAAAACAGTAAGGGCGCCCGTGAGTAAATCACTGACGCCCTTGCCAACTTATCAAACTACAAACTATAAACTAAACAAAAGAACATGAAGACTAACATGGGGGAAGACGTCGCCCGGCGATTTACGTTCAAAATTATCGAGTATTTTTTAACAAAATCTAGGCTGAATATTTTTAAGTCTATTATTTATAGAAACATACCTTAGATTAAGGCTGCGTGATTTTTTACGAGACCGCCACTGAGAAGGGGCTGAGTGGTCGTTCCAGACGCGGATGAGTGATTAAGCCTCAGCCACTCTGCTCGTATTTTGATCACGAATTGGGCCTGCTCATAATTTTTGGCGACTCAATTGAAATTCCTCAGAGCCCCTCTCTCGGGATTGGTTAGCCTTTGGCTTAGTCCGGTGCACTCGCTCGAAGGGAGCGCACCAGAAATGTTTCGCGGTGGCAACTAAGTTGCGCCTCAATCGGACTGTCGTGCCAACGAAAAAATTGGTTTCTAAAACGCCAACGAGGCGTAATTCGATTCAAAGCGAGGTGGGACTGGTGAGCGTGTTCTGCTCAGTCCTGCGGACTCACTCCGGGGGAGCGCCCCATCTCCGTTTCGCGGGCGAAACTCCGTCAAACCCACTGGGTGGGTTCTCGTCCCTTATCTACGAAGTCATTGGTTTTCCAATGGTACCCGGGGTGGGACTCGAACCCACACAACTTTCGTCGGCAGATTTTGAGTCTGCTGCGTCTACCAATTCCGCCACCCGGGCAAAGGAGAGAAGAAGGACGCAAAGTAGAAGTGATCGGTGGGCTGTAAATCCTATTTTAAGTCAGAAGAGAAGATAGCAGGGAGAAACAAGGTTGATTCTTTGTTACGGGCTTGGGGTTTCCCGGTTGAATCAGGTCACAACTCTACGTAGTTGTTACGACCATGACCCTACCGATCTCACCTGCAAAGCGAAGTCGCGCGATGGTCGCGCAGCTCGAGGAGTCCCAGATTTTCAAGGACTACCAAGGGGCATTTAGGGATACGACCGGACTGCCTTTAAATCTGCGAGCGATCGAGAGTTTTCACCTGCCGCATCGGAAGGACCCGAATGAAAATCTGTTTTGTGCCCTGATGGCAAAATCGAACCATACTTGTGCGGCCTGTTTGCAGCTTCAGGCCAAGATGGAGGAAGAGGCCTGTATGGAACCCAAGACTCTAAAATGCTTCGCGGGATTGTGTGACTCGTCGGTGCCTATTCGCGTGGGAGAAAACTTGGTCGCTTTTTTACAAACCGGGCAGATTTTGAGTCATACGCCGACCAAAAAGCAGTTCACCACGGTGACGCGTTCGATTCTTAAGTATGGCACTGATGTGAACTTAAAGTCTTTGGAAGATGCATGGTTTCAGACGCGAGTGGTGCCTAAGAAGCAATATGAGTCGATTGTGCGATTGCTTTCGATTTTTGCGCAGCATCTCTCGTCGGTCAGTAACCAGTTGATGGTGAAGGAGGATTCGGCTGAGGCTCCTTCGATCACCAAAGCCCGGAAGTTCATTGCTGATCACCATGCGGACGAACTCTCCCTTGATGAAGTGGCGGGGACGGTGAACATGAGCGCGTTTTATTTCTGCAAAATGTTTAAGAAAGCGTCGGGGATGACGTTTACCGACTATCTCGCCCGGGTTCGGGTCGAGAAGGTGAAAAATCTACTGATAAATCCGCATAAACGGATTAGTGAAGCGGCGTTTGAGGCCGGGTTTCAGTCGCTTTCGCAGTTCAATCGAGTCTTCCGCAGAGTGGCGGGTGAGGCCCCGACGTCCTACCGGGAAAAAATTCACGGGAAAGCGGTCGCTTAAGCTGAGTGGAGCGTCGGTTGGTCGGTTCCCGCACTCTTAGGGGGGGCGGGGCTGGGTTTACTCTGACAGACTGCGCAGAACGAATCAATCTCCCGGCGGGCGACTTCACTTAGCGCGTTTTTCAGGTCAACCAAACTAGAACTCCGTTCAGTCGGATCGAGGAACAGGAAAGTGTCGTCACTTAAAAACAGGACTTCGATAATCGCCTGTTCTGCCGTGGCGAAATAGCCGAGCAACGGATTTAGCCCGCAAACGCAGTGTTGGCGGAAGGCACGATGGGGCGACCGGTTTCGATGGCGTCTGTATAGAGGCTGTTTGAGCTCGCTGAACAACGAATCGAGAGTCCAATCCATTAAATACACGAGAGAGTCCGGCTGGGCGAGAGGGGAGGTGACTCGCTCTGCCCGCAGGAGGTCTTCCCACCGTAGCCGGAGGCTGGAGCGCTGGGTCTGCAATGCGTGCAAGAAGCTTTCGTGCATGCTATCGATCTTGCCAGATTCGGGCTAAGCTTGCTCCGCGTAGATTGTTCAGAGGTGACCGCATCTTGATCTTTTAAGTGCAAATGATGCGCGTGCGTAGGATGGCGCTCATTGAGGGTGTTCAGAAGGTGGATAGCAACGGACGCGTCGTCAGATTCACAAGATATGCGCAGTGCATCGCAACCTGCGCGGAGCCGGGGCAGATGGAATCGGGTAGGGTGATCGCCTCTCGAAAACACTTTTCCCCGCATATGTCTGTCATCCCCCTCACTCTCGCCATCAGTCTCTGCCTAGTCTTTACGTTTGTGCTCTTCTTCCTGCGGGAGCATGGCCGCCAGCGGTTTAGTTCCGCCGAAAGCGATGCGCTGTTGCCGCTAGCAGAAGAGATTCCGCGAATGGTGCCTTCGCCCAAGTCGAGGAGGGCCCCAGGGCATCAACCTAGAGCAGTCGTCCACAAGAATTGTGGGTGTAAGACGGGTGAACGTCCTCCTTGCGTGGGATGCCTTCGTCGGGGCGAGACCCAGTCCCACGCCAACGGGTAATATTCGCCGAAACCCCGCCTCAATTATCTAACCAATCTGCCCATGTCCGTTCGCAAAGTAACGATCGAATACAACGACAAGGTCGTCCGCCAGTTCATGCTCGCCTCCATCATTTGGGGAGCCGTTGGTATGCTGGTGGGCGTTCTAATCGCGTCACAGCTGAATTTCTTTCAGCTCAATTTTAATACCTCCTATCTGACTTTTGGTCGGCTGCGTCCGTTGCACACCAACGCGGTGGTTTTTGCGCTGGTCGGCAACATGATGTTTGCGGGCGTCTATTATTCGACGCAGCGACTCGTCAAAGCGCGACTGACCAGCAACTTTTTGTCGTCCCTTCATTTCTGGGGGTGGCAAACGATCATTTTGTCGGCGGCAATCACGCTGCCACTCGGACTGACTCGCGGGAAGGAATACGCGGAGCTGATTTGGCCGATCAATATCGCGGTCGCGCTGATCTGGGTCGTTTTCGGGATCAATTTCTTCTGGACGCTGGCGCGTCGCCATGAACGGAGCCTCTACGTGGCGATCTGGTTCTACATCGCGACGATCATCACGATCGCGATGCTCTACATCGTAAATCACCTCTCGATTCCAACAAGTTGGACACACAGTTACGGGGTGTTTGCGGGAGTCCAAGATGGGTTGGTGCAATGGTGGTATGGGCACAACGCGGTGGCCTTCTTCCTGACCACACCGATTCTAGGTATCATGTATTATTTTCTGCCGAAAGCGGCAGAGCGACCGGTGTATAGCTACAAGCTATCGGTTATCCACTTCTGGTCGCTGGTATTCGTCTACATCTGGGCAGGCCCTCATCACCTGTTGAACACCGCGTTGCCGAATTGGCTGCAGATGTTGGGCATGACCTTTTCACTCATGCTCTGGGCTCCCTCGTGGGGCGGCATGCTGAATGGTCTTTTCACGCTGCGGGGCGGCTGGTCGAAATTGCGCACCGATCCGGTGATTAAATTCTTCGCGGCGGGAATTACATTTTACGGGATGGCGACCTTCGAGGGGCCGCTGCTTTCAATTAAGTCCGTGAGCGCGCTCGCCCATTACTCCGATTGGATTATCGGTCATGTGCATGCGGGCGCCTTGGGCTGGAATGGCTTCATGGCCGCGGGTATGTTCTACTTCCTCGCCCCTCGCCTATGGAGTAAGCCGCTGCATTCAAAGGCGTTGGCAAACTTACATTTCTGGTTAGGACTCTTTGGTATCCTACTCTATGTGGCGGCGATGTGGACCTCCGGGATCACCCAAGGTTTGATGCTCAACTCCACGACGGAAAGTGGCACATTGCTCACCTATCCCAACTTCCTGGATACGTTGAATTCGATTCGTTTCCTCATGCTCCTACGGGTCGTCGGGGGCGGGCTCTATTTGGTAGGCTGGTTGGTGATGGCTTATAACATCTTCCGCACGATCAAGGGATCACAGGCGGTCAATGGCACTCGGGAAGTGGTGGTGGAAGACGATGGGCCCGAAGAGGAGCGTCCTCTCGGGGCGATTGTCACTCTCTGGAATCCTCCGGTCATCTTTTCCGCCATCGGCACACTCTTCGTCTGTGTTTGGTTGTTTGGCGGACCGATATTGCAGATCGTCGGGCTCGTGGGATCCTCACTGGCCGTAATTTTGGCCTGGGTTCACTTCGAATCCCGCGGCAAACGTTGGGCCGCATGGTATGAGCGACTGTTGGTGAGTGCCGCTCCATTTTCGGTGCTCGTGTTCATCTCGGTCGCGATTGGTGGTTTGGTGCAAATCATTCCTGGTATTGTGACCCGACAGGCGGCCAACGTGGAAGAACGGTTGCAGATCCCTTACTCCCCACTCGAACTGGCGGGACGTGATCTTTACGTCACCGAGGGCTGTTACAATTGCCACTCGCAGATGATTCGCACGCTGGTGCCCGACGTCATGCGTTACGGGGACTATTCTCGTTTGGGTGAATCGATTTATGATCGACCCTTCCAGTGGGGGTCACGCCGCATCGGTCCGGATCTGGCGCGGGTGGGCGACAAGTATCCAGACTCTTGGCACTTCCGTCATATGGAGGATCCGCGCCAGATTTCAGCGGGATCCAACATGCCAAACTATCCTTGGTTGATGGAGAAAGATACCGACATCGATGCATTGACTTCGAAGCTGGCCGTGCAGCGCACCCTCGGCGTGCCGTATCCCGAAATGACGGCCGAAGAAATCAAGACCAACGTCATGATCCAAGCTTCCGCTATCGCCGCGAATCTCAAAACCGAAGGCATCTACATCGGCCCGGAAAAGCAGATCGTTGCACTCATCGCTTACCTCCAGCAGATGGGCCACTACGAGGTCGTCACGCCGCTAGCAGCCCGGCACTAAGCCTCCTAATTTTTAACCCCGTAAAATAATGTTTCAACGTATCTTCATTGAAGACTGGACGACGATTTTCACCCTCGTCGCCTTTGTTACCGCGCTTTCCGTCTACGTCACGATCATGTATCGGACCCTCCGGATGCGCCGTTCCCAAACCGATCGACTCGCGCAACTCCCGTTCGAGGACGAGGTAAAACCGTCAAATCCTGATCGGCCATGAGTGATGCCGAAAGACACACGCCTCCGGTAGAAGGCAGCGTGCGTCAGCACGTCTACGATGGTATCGAGGAATACAATAAACGCCTGCCTAATTGGTGGTTGTTCACGCTCTACATCACGATCGCGTTCTCGATCGCGTATTGGTTTTACTATGCGCAATCCGGTTTGCCCGAGAAAGATGGCCCGAGGGTGGAAGCTGAGATCGCTCGAATCGAGGCTGAGCGCATGAAAACCAGCTTCGAGCTGACCGACGCAAACTTGTGGGCGATGAGTCAACAGGCCTTGATTATTGAAGAAGGCAAAACGTCTTTCAATTCATTGTGCGCGGCGTGTCATTTGCCCAGTCTCAAAGGTAAAACAGAGAACCCGGCGGCGATCGGTCCTGATTTGACCGATGAAGAGTGGGTGCATGGCGCCGAGCCGATGGCCCTCTACGGGGTGGTTGCTAAAGGCGTGTTGCTCAAGGGCATGCCAGCTTGGGGACCGGTGCTGGGCGCGGAAAAGTCCGCGGCGGTGGTGGCGTATATTTTAAGTTACCACGAGGCACCCTAGTGGTGTATGATGTTCAATAAGGGAGTCGGGCCTAAATCCGACTCTCCCTCTAAGTTTAAAACAATAAATGCCAAAGCCCAGTCGACCCAGTATTGATTCAGTCACTACGATTCGCGACGATGGTTCGCGATTCTTCCTCCACCCTGCCGACGTCCGGGGTTTTTTCTCCAAGCATCGGAGATGGACCGGTCTGCTGTTGATCGCGATCTACCTTTCGCTGCCGTGGATCGATATAGGCGATCATCCCGCCGTGTTTTTGGATGTAGGAGGGCGGCGGTTTCATTTGTTCGGGCTGACCCTCGCGTTTCAAGATGCGTGGTTGCTGTTTTTTGCCATTACGGGATTGGGATTTGCATTGTTCTTTGTGACTTCCTTGTTGGGACGTCTCTGGTGCGGGTGGGCGTGCCCGCAGACGGTCTTTCTGGAACACGTTTATCGACCAATTGAGCGGTTCATTGAAGGGGATGCGGTGCAACGTCGTCGCCTCGACGCATCGAGTTGGACCAAAGAGAAAATCCTGAAGCGCACGGCCAAGCAGATTGCTTTCGTGACCGTTTCGGCCGTGATCTCCCATCTGTTTCTAGCGTACTATGTTTCGCTGGCTGAGCTCTGGAATATGATGCATACGGCGCCGAAGGAACACGGAGGCGCTTTCCTGTTTGTGTTCGTTTTCACAGGAGTGAATTACTTCAACTTCGCTTGGTTCCGCGAGCAGTTATGCATTGTAATTTGTCCCTACGGTCGATTGCAGTCTGCGCTCACCGATGATAACACGGTGGTGATCGGCTATGACGAGAGGCGGGGGGAACCGAGAGGCCACGTGACGGATCCGGAAGCGGGGGCATGTATTGACTGCAATCGTTGCGTGCAAGTTTGCCCGACGGGAATTGATATTCGGCACGGTCTGCAACTGGAGTGCATTGGTTGCTCGGCGTGTATTGATGCATGTGACGAGATCATGACGAAAGTGAAACGGCGCACCGGGCTGATTCGCTATGATTCACTCAACGGTTTGGAGGGTGGGAAAACGCAGTGGATCAGACCACGCACGATCATGTATTCCATTTTGCTGGTGGTGGGAATGGCGGTGGCAGGGTGGTCAATTTCCACCGTGCGTCCGGCCAATATGGGGGTGACACGGATGACAGGCGCCCCCTACATTGTGAGTGATGAGGCGGTGAGAAATCAGTATCTGGTCCGGATCGTGAACAAGCGCGAGTCAGTGCAATCTTTCTCTCTGGAAGTCATCGGAGCCCCGGCGGCTTTTACTCTCACCGGGTTCACTGGAACGGTTAAAGTCGGTCCGTTGGGGGAAGAGGTATTTCCTCTCGTGATGCAAGTCCCTCGCTCGGAATACACCGGAAAGTTTCCGCTGGAGTTGGTCTTGCACGCAGGGGCGGAGGGATTTGAGCTGCGCCGGGAAATCGAGTTTATTGGACCCGATCCAAAATTGCTGAGAGAGGATTCTCCGTGAGCAAGACACCGCAAGATTTGGCCAAGAATTCATCCCGGTCGTTGTGGATTGGAGTCGGCTTAGTTTTTGGACTCATGGCGTTGGCCTGGAGCGTTTTGTTCACTCTCGCATCGGATAATCCGGTGGAGTCGGTGCCGTTGGAGCACCGCCAACCTTAGCGGCATGGACCTGGCTTCAATCAACACTCCCACGGCCGCGTTACTCGCGGGTCTGGTCACCAGTCTGCACTGCGCAGGAATGTGTGGACCCTTGGCCTGTATGCTCGGCCCGACGCGGGGCGAAAAAGTGGATTCGACCACGATTAATTCGATTTACCATGTGTCGCGAATTGCTGGATACGTGACATTGGGCTCAATCGCAGGAGCGATGGGGGCGGTGCCGCGCACCTTCTTCTCGGCCGAGGTGGTGCGCTGGTTTCCTTGGTTCCTGGTGGTATTTTTTGGTTTGGTCGCGATGCGGCTCGATCATCGACTGCCGCGGATGATTTGGCTCTCGCGTTGGTTGATGAAGATCCAAGCGAAGATGCGAACTCGGCCGCGGGTGCAGGTGGCGGCGGCGATGGGCGGGCTGACGCCGCTACTGCCGTGTGGTCCGCTCTATTTTCTAATCGCGTTGTCGGCGATGACGGGATCGGCCCTGCGAGGGGCGGAGTTCATGTTGGCGTTTGGGATCGGAACGGTGCCGTTACTGTGGCTGGCGCAGAGCCAGTTTGGGTGGATTCGACGGCATCTTTCCCCCTTAGCCCTAGCCCGTTTTCAAACAGGGCTCGCGGTGGTGGCGGCGTTGATCATCAGTTGGCGTTTGCGCGCCACGTTGGGCTTCGACGGTCCTTCAATTGAGAATTTCCTGTGTCACTAATTCCCGATTCTGCGCCCCGGGCTAAGCGGTCAAAGGGGAAAGCCCAGCGGACGTGTTTACACTGCGGGGCACCGACTTCGCAGGGCGAGTTCTGTTGTGCGGGCTGCGCCTACGTGCATCGCTTAATTCACGCCGAAGGTCTCGGCGCGTTCTATAAAATTAAGGATGACGTCACGGCCCCGGCGGATGCGGTGCTCGGTCAGTCGAGAGATTTTGGGTGGTTGACCGAGCTCCAGGTCATAGCGGAAGAGAAGGCGGCGGCGCAGAGTGGAAAGACTCCCCGACTTTTGCTCTCGGTACAGGGGCTCTCGTGTGCGGGTTGTGTTTGGCTAATCGAGCGGGTGTTTACCAAAATGGACGGTGCGGGGCGGATAGAGATCAATGCGCAGACGGGGCAGGTCAGACTCAGTTGGCGAGAGGGCGGTGATGCTCCATTTTCCGCGGCGGAATTTGCGACGACGCTGCAGCGGTTTAATTATCTCTTGGGGCCGGCGGGTTCGGCGAGTGCGGCACCCGCGGAAAGTCGTGACCTCGTGCGACGGATTGGGTTGTGCGCGGCGTTCACGATGAACGTGATGTTGTTCACGCTGCCGGCGTATTTCGGGATGGAAGCGGGGTTCACCTACGCGGGTTTGTTCAACACGCTGGCGCTGGGTTTTGGGACGCTGAGTTTGTTGGCGGGCGGGGGCTATTTTCTGGCGCGAGCCGTGCGGGCTTTACGGGATAGGGTAATCCATATCGACCTTCCGATTGCGGTGGGGATTGGGGGGGCTTATGTCGGATCTTTCTACGGCTGGGTAACCGGGCAGGAGGCTTACACGTATTTTGATTTCGTGAGTGGTTTCATTTTGTTGATGCTGATTGGGCGGTGGGCGCAGGTCGTGGCGGTGGAGAGGAATCAGCGGCGGCTGCTGGCGCAGCAGCCGACGCCACCGCGGCTCAAAGTATTTGGAGCGGATGGAGTCGTTCGAGATTTACCACCCGAGGAGTTGAGTCCGGGGATGGTTTTTGCGGTGGCGATGGGGCAGACGGTGCCAGTTGAGGCGCGGCTTCAGAGTGACGAGGCGGATTTGAACCTCGCGTGGATAAACGGCGAATCAGAATCACGCACATTTCGCGCAAATCAAATGGTAGCGGCAGGGGCGCAGAACGTTGGTCGTGCCGCAGTGCGCTTAGAAGCGACGCAGGATTGGGCGAGTTCAACCCTGGCTGAACTGCTCGAACCAGTGGAGCGAAAGGCCGAAGGCGAGCGGTTGATCGAACGCGTTATACAGGGATACTTGATCGCGATATTCGTGATCGCGGCGGTCGCGGGTTTGAGTTGGTGGATTGCCACCGGGGATGGATTGCACGCGGGCGCCGTGGTGACGGCGGTGCTGGTGGTCTCTTGTCCGTGCGCGCTAGGATTGGCATTTTGAGGAGGGGCGGTCGGTCAGTCATTCTCGCGCCAGCCGAGTGGATGGAGGGTAGAATTGACCACGTGAGTCAGGATCAACGACCACAATGATCGCAGTCATCTGCCTTACATTCTCGCCGAGATTTAAGCATAAATCAGCGCTCCGGGGCGCGCACGTTACCGCTTACTCGCGGCTCGGCTTCCGCGATTTTTGATCTGCTAAGGTCGAGGAGATGATTTCCGTCAGCAAAGTGATTCTATTTACTGCCCGCGGGCACGATCAGCACGGGGCAAGGGGCTTTGTTCAGGACGCCGTGGGTGGTGCTGCCGACAAGGAGATCGTAGAGCGCGGAGTGTCCGTGGGAACCCATCACGATGTAGCTCACTTTTTCCTCTGCGGCGATCGAGAGAATGGATTCCACGGGGGTGCTGACCTCCTGCCGACTCCGAATCGTGATGTTACGTGCCGCGAGTTGCTCGCACAGGTGTTGGAGCCTGGTCGCGGAGGCTTTTTCCGCGGCGGAGATGATTTTGGAGACGTTTTCCATGACCAGGCCGTATTCGCTAGCCAAGACCGGAGCGGTCACCACGTGAAGCAGGACCAGATCGGCGTTCATTTGTTGGGCTAGTTCGACGCTGGCATCAATCACGGGGGAACTGGCGTCGGAAAAGTCGATGGGGGTGAGGATCGTTTTCATGGGGGTATTTTACTCTTACAAGGAGGGGGAGGTTTGCGCAATGATTGTTATTTTAGGCGCAGGTTTGGCCGGTTAGTGAGGGGTGTAATTAGAAGTGATGGGTGATTAGTTGCGCCAGAGGGAGAGCCATTGGCCGTTGGCGCGGAGGACACGAAGGCTGGCGATGGCATCGGCATGAGAGGGATCCCACCAAGCGCCCGGTTTTTT
>Ga0209390_10009184_pt1 | contig 11945 bp, 4 predicted proteins | sample BON01_FD_187212 | JGI IMG/M metagenome (GOLD analysis project Ga0209390, IMG submission 187212) | Freshwater microbial communities from Lake Bonney liftoff mats and glacier meltwater in Antarctica - BON-01 (SPAdes) (version 2) | ecosystem: Environmental > Aquatic > Freshwater > Ice > Glacier... | reverse complement strand
AGGCATTCCAAACGCATTTCCAGGTATGCCAGTCAAGAGGGCCACTGTCGACTTGCCAGAAGCGAAGTCAAAGCCTCGTCCTGGCTCCACGGGCAGCTCATAGTCTTGGCCTGCGTCTTGGTAGAGGGCATACCAGTTGCTCCACACATCAGCACCCACAGCACTAGTTGGCGGGCAATAGATAGAAAGACCATCCAATCCTCCTGAAACCCAGTCACCGTCGAGCACAGCGCCACTACATCCCTCCCAGTCGGTTCTCACAAACATCCGCAGATGCGAAGCAAGCGCGCCAGACCCACCAGGCCAGGAGACAGTAGGCTCGCCCCCTACAGCTGCACCTGGTGCCTGTTGGCCATACGTCGCTTTTGCCCCGGCTTGTCCAACCCCAGACGACACCCATTGAGATTGATTCTTGTCAAGGTGTGGAGGCATGGCGTGTGTGCCCTTGTCGGCGCCATCAATCCAGAGCCTGACGCGCAAGGGACTATCGCATAGATGCACCACCACTTGATGCTGCAACCCATCGCGTGGGAAGTCGGTGGTATCAATCCACACCTGGCGTCCTAGATGATCCTTGACCGAGGAAACCGCGACATCCACCACTGGATCAATGCTCGTCGTGCCCTCGCCGGCGCGTACTCGAAGGTAAAAAAAACTTTGATTGTAGCAGCCATTTTGAGATGGTGTGCACTTTTTGATACCGAACCATGCTTTGGAATTGGCACCAGCACTCTCGGCCGCAAACTGCCAAAGAAGTCCCGCACCCAGATTTGCCTGCTTCGGAAACGTCACGTTGCACGCCAAGATAGTCGTGGGCATCTGATTTGACAAAGGCATCCACCAATCAGCTGAAATAGGTGATGGAGGACTCCATGGATCAGCCTGTCCTTGTTGCTGAGCCAAGAGAAGGTTGCTTGCGGATTTGGGTATCCTTCTTTCTTGAGTATACTCAGCGGTCGTGGAATACGGCAAAATGACTCGACTAAGCGCATAGCCAGAATCAATCTTGATGCCAAAAACGTTAAAGCGCAAGGGCGTTTGTATTCCCACAGCCCACTGAACTCGTAACCAGACGTCCTTTTGCGTGCCTGCATTGACGTCGCAGTATTCTGCCGGCGGCGACGAATTTGACCAACAGTTCATTGCATTTGCCTCCACCGTCACAATGCGTACCTCCATTGTCACGCTACATCGATCTGCCTCTGTGTAAATGGCACGCGTCTCACCGTCGCCGTTGTCATAACCCACTTCGCATGAGCAGTTGGTAACGACTCTACTTCCATTACCACTCTTTGCGAAAGCAGTACAATATCTGCACCCAAACACCCCACTCTCATGTCAGATGTCACTACACCATTTTCAAACGGATTAGTTTACACGCGAAAAGGAGAGGTGCAACACAAACGCAACACAACAAAACGTGAGCACAAACAGCGAGATGGTGACAGCACGCGAGATGGAAACAGCACGTACTTGCACTGCGAGCCGTTGCCATAAAAGTCCTCTTTGCAGTTGCACTCGAAGGTCTTGTTGAGGTTGACGCAGCGCGCGTTAGGATCGCAGTTATTGACACCATCGACAGGTGTCGAGCCAGGCGTGGTCGAGCACTCGTTGATGTCCTCACACCGTCCCGCATTCGACTGGGAGCACCCAAGTCTTGCATATCCCTCCTCACACTCATCACACGCAGTGCACTTTCCCTCTGCACTTTGAGAGTGGTTTGTAAAATTGTCTGAATTGTCTGGCGTCAACAAGTAGTAACCTGCGACACACGAGCAGTTTGACTTGAATACTGACTTTGGCTGGCTTGACGCACTTGGTGGGCAACCACTACACATCAGCCCTCCAGGTTCGCACACCACAGTGGTGTTGGCGGGGAAAGTGCTGTTGACAACGACAGCAAGCGGGAAATCACCGTAGAAGCCACTGTCGCAAAAGCAGTCACGTGCCTTTGCGCTCCCGGGCAAAGAGGTGGCGCCAGCAGCACATTCACAACACTCCAACTGGCTGGGCCCCGAAAAGAAGCCAGGCTTGCACTCGACACACAGGCCACTTTCCGTTTCGATGCTGCCTGCATAGCCAGCATTACAGGTGCAGTTGGATCGGTCCACACTGGCGGGCATGCTAGTCGAATTGACAGGGCATGCCCAGCAGCTGCTTGCTCCTGTCTGGTCCGAGTATGTTGAAGGTTTGCACATCTGACAGCTCCCAGCATCGCCTGTTATGTTTGGACTAGAATCGTAGTAACCAGTGTTGCACGTACACGTGAAGGAGCCCACGGTATTATTGCACAAGGCATTGGCGTCGCAATCATTGCTCGCGTCAACACATTCGTCGCGATCCTCACAATCAAAGGTTCCCAGCGTGCTATTGTCGTCGACTCGCACATAGTTGGTAAGACACTCGCACAGAAAGGAGCCGAGTGTGTTGTTGCAAGCCATGCCCAAACCACACGTGCTGCTCCCCTGTACACATTCATCAACATCGCTGCACTCAAAGCTGTACACGAACAAAGCATGAGAAGTGCCGGATGTTTCTGTAGCGCTGCTATCCAAGAGGGTCGCAGTCGTTCGATTCAACACAAGCTCCACAAAGCCATCAACGCATGTGCAGTCATGCTCAGTGCTCGAGTTACTTGTGCTTTGAGAGCCGGTGGTACATGCTGTACATTGAGTGCCTTCGCCAAACCAATTTGCGTCACATACACAAGTGAACGATCCCTGCGTATTGTGACACGTTGCGCTGGCATGACAGTTGTCGACGTTGGCGCTGCACTCGTCCAAGTCACGGCACACCTCTGGAACGGTGTATTGCGAACAATTCCATCCTGGCAGAATCACACAGCTTTCACACCCGTCGCCTGTGTCAGCATTACCATCATCGCACTGTTCTACACCACCCCTCACGCCGTCGCCACACACCGACGCACAGACTGTGCCGTTTCCAGGGAAGGAAGCCGGGCAAGTGCAGGTGAAGGAACCAATGGTGTCTGTACATGTCGCAACTTGGTCGCAGTTGTGTGAGTTTGTCACGCACTCATCCTCGTTTAAGCACGTGCTGTTGGGATACGTAAGCAGTCGCTTTGCTGATGTGCCTCCATCCCCTACGTACCCCGCCACACAGTTGCAATATTCAGAAGCGTTTTCACTGGTAGAATTGCCGGGGCAGGAAGTGCAACTAGAAGCGGCAACACGCGAATAAGTGCCAACCACACACATTTCGGGCTTGGACACATCACCATCACACGAATATCCAGCATCACATGCATCACACAGGGTGCCATTGCCATGATAGCCTGCGTTGCACGAACAGGAGAAGGAGCCAAAGGTATTATTGCATGTTGCCCAATCACTGCAAGCCGTGCTCGCGTCACATTCATTCACATCCATGCAGTCACCACTCGTTGCACTTTCATTGAATCCAGCAATACACTGGCATGCGCTAAGAACTGTGCTTAGCGCAGGACTCGTCTTGAAGACAGGGCACAGTGCGCACTCTGATGCTGCACTACCAGAGTACTTGCCGACAGCACATTCGAGACAAGGCGATTGGCCTGTCGCACCCTTATACGTGCCGGCTTCGCACATGCGGCATTGACCCGTACAATTACAGTGAGCGTACCAGTCCTGCTGGGCCGTATTGTTCCAGGCCTCCTCGTCGGCTCGTGTCGACGGAGGAGTAGCAATTGCACACCAGGCACGTTGATATGTCTGTGCCGCTGCAGGCGTGTTGATGGAACCAGACTCGAATGCCGGGGAAACAGTTGATGTACAAGTCGTGTAAATCTGCCCAGCAAATATGAAGGGCAAGATGCATGTGTCGCCAGAGTAAGTCGATTCAACACATCTCACATTATTGACATCAGTGTCACCAGAGTAGCCAGGCTTGCAGCCACAGTCAGAAAGAGAGGTACTGCCAATGGCGCTCGTTGCATCTGGCGGGCATATACTACACCCCCCGGAGTTGCTGTGTCGGTAGAATGCGGCTGAACACACACATTCTGTCACAAAACTTGCTGGGAAGAAGGAAAACGAATTCAGAGGGCAATCTGTGCAAGCTGTGGCCCCTGGCGCCGAAAAGCTGCCATCGGCACATGCCAAGCACTGGCGCTCTGAACACTCATCGCAGAGGCATGGGCGTTCTGGCGTGCATGCGCCAGCCGATTTGACCCATTCAAGCACACTATTGCTGACGTTCCATATGCATGCCTCGGGACCTGTTTCGTTTGTCTGTACGGGAGTCGCTGCCAGATTTCCGCCTCCAAGCGCCAGAGCATTGGCAGCAGCAGTGCAGTCGTGTTGGCTGTGCACAGGAGCGCATGCACCAAGGTAACATGTGCCGTTTGTAACAAGGCGACGAGAACCACTTGTCTCGAAGCCACCATTGCACTGGCAAAAGGCAGCACCTGCACTGCTTGAGGAATTGCGTTGACATTTTGTGCATTCTCGGGAATAGGCACCAGCATATTTGCCAGCCGGGCACATCTCCTTGAACCAGCCCCCTATACACTCTGACCCAGGTGGACACATGACGCAGGTGTCTCCGTTAAGACCATAAAAGCCCTCGTCACAGACACAATCTGTCCTGACCGAGCGCAGGCGCGGACTGGACGAGTTTGCCGGACACGGCAGCTCCTCTGCTCCACCTGGGCAGTAGAAATTCGGCGGGCATTCTTGACAGGTGCCGTTTGGGCTCAAGATGTTTCCATAATAGCCAGATCTGCAACCGCATGATGCCGCGGAAGTGCTTTCCGGCGGGCTGACACTGAGAGGATAGGACGCGCAGACCGTGCACACAGCAGCGCCAGAATCAGAATACTTTCCAGCCGGACACTGGTAGCACTCGGTCCCAGATCCCGTGAGCCCAGTTCCGGTGCCGTAAAACCCAGCGGCACAGTCACAACGATAAAGGCCCTTGAGGTTGATACAGGTAGCATTTCGGTGGCATGTCTCTAGCCCAAGCTCACACTCGTCCAAGTCAGCCTGAGCGGTGGCGCGAATCACACCGCACGAACCCAACATGGTGTAGCAAATGCCCTCGGCCACACAACCATCGCCGTCGACCCAACACATGCCTTGCGAACCGCTGCTTCCCAAAAGTCTCCGTGCCTCCCCCACACCAAGGCCAGAAGGATCCCCGATGACGTACCGAGCAGCGTCGTTGTACTTGCGAATCTCGATGGTCAAGGGGTGCCAGGCATTGTTGCCTTCTACTCTGTATTCGATCATAGCTGGGGTACCCACGTAAAGAAGTCCCTGCAAAACTCCTTTGGTGACAGCACCAGCGCGCAGGTCTGGAGCTTTTTCTCGGTACCCGTCTCCTGCCACCAGCTGCCGTTCCTCGCTCCATGTCTGAGATTCGAGCCAGAAGAAACGCACAAACACTTTGCCTGTTGTTCCAGCATGATCATCGCAGTAGGAGCCCGCAGCTGGCCCTCCCGTTTCAGAAGTGAGGTTCGACAGCCTCGCCCAGCAGGCGTCGCCGCTAGCAGTCTTGACCTCAAGTATTATCGCAGGGCGGCAATCCATCTGCCCATCCCAACAATCTACCACCCCATCCCCCTTCAAGTAGCGATTGCAACTGCACGTGTAGGAGCCCTCCGTGTTGGTGCAAGTCGCATGAGTGTGACAATTATGTGTAAACTGAAGGCACTCGTCCTGGTCGATGCACTCGAGGGGCATGCCCCCCTGCGTGACCGCAAGGTTTGGAGCTGTCGATGCAGTTTTGTAGCCGGCATCACACACGCACGCAAAGCTGCCCATGGTGTTTGAGCATCTCACCTCCGTTGCCCCAGGCTTTGTCCAATTTGCAGGAATTTCTTGAGGGTTGCAAGTGTGTGTATCTAACAAACACTCGTCGACATCCTCGCAAACTCCTAGACCGCGATTTGGTGCATAGCGCGCCGGCAGAAACTCATCGCATGTAAAGTCGGCATTCGTGTAGGTACTTGCGTTCCTCGTCGGGCTGTATGGCTTGTACCGGGATGCGTTGCCTAGCCCTCCACCGCCACACACGGAAACGGACGAGGACACAGTCCAATTAGTCTCTCCAGTATCAGTGACTACTACCTGAGGATCAGCATCGAGCGCTTCTCGTCGCAAAGATGCTCGCAGGCTGGCCGTGCACAGGCGCTGACTGAAGGCAACGAAGGCACGTGCTAGGCGGTCCTTGCATGCAATTCCGTTTGAGAAACACATGTATCCGGGCAGGCACTGGCAGTCAGCAGCAAACCCACTTTCGGCGGAGCTGCGGCTAAAAGACGGGCAGCTCTGACAAGTCCCAGAAAGATCATAAGTGCCCCTGTTATGAATGGTCGTGGAGTATCGAGCCTCCGTATCGACATCGGGCGAAAGGTAAGAATACGTGCCTGCAGCACACGGCGTACAAGTGTCCCAAGGATGCGCAAGAACGCCTTCTGTCGAGCCCACGAAGCCGTGGTTGCAGCGACAGCTGCGCGGCGACGGGCTTGCTGGCGCGCTATTTGAGTTGAGAGGACAACTTGTGCACTCGTACTCCCCCGGCGCCGAAAACGTTGCAGCTGGACACGCGATACAGTGCCCGCCATCTGACACGTATCCGTTTGGGCAGCAGCGACCCAGTGTGCAGTCCGGGAAGAAGGCCAACAGGGTCGAGTAAAGAATATTGCTGTCTTGGCAGCGATATGAGTAGATGTTGTTGCGCGATCCGCTGTGGTCAGTGTACATCTGCACGAGACATCAAAGCAGTTAGTGTAAGGTAACATTTCAGATAACTTGAAGTATCTCGGAAAATGTGGGAAAATCAGCCGAGAAAGTCTCGGATGCAGCGCGCCCGTCGTAGCAGGAGTTGGCACGGAGTATTTTCGGAACATTTCGGGGATAAATGTGCAACGTTCGGATTTTCCCTCATAAATGTTGCGAGTGATTTGGAGAAACAAAACCTCTAATATATTACAAATTGTACGAGGCGACATCAACACCAAACTACACAGTACAGGGTAGAGTATTACCAAAAAATCCTATCCTAGGGGAATTGTTTCCCTAATGGCGTGTAGTAAGATTTTTGTGGATTATACTAATCTCAAACTCATCTTCAGAACAATGGTCCAATTCGGGTGGATGCGCGGCAAATTCTAGGCTGGACGTGCGTTGGCAACATTTCACCGAAGCTGCCGCGCGCTATTGCAGGTGGGTCCCAACCCATAAGGAAAAAAATTGGGCCAAAAACAATCTGGAGGGTAGCCCCAGACCACAAATATTTCACTACCCTCCAGATTTTTTCCTCCAGATTTTTCCTGGGTTGGGACCTATCTGCATGGCACACGGCAGCTCTGGCGCGATGCGCTTCAACACCGCGCACCCAAGCCCCTCGGCACCGCGCGCTCCAGCCGGCGGAGGTAACCTGAGTGGTGCGTGACAGCGTGTGGCAAAGCCCTCCGCCGCCGCACGCCCAGATGACATCTGGGCAGCAATTCACACGCTCGCAAAACTCAGGAACAAAGCCAAGAGGTAGAAATGGTTGGGCAGGGGGAGGACCGAGCGCTGCTCGCCAATGATAGAGATCTCCACACGCACTTCTCCTGTGATGATGTGATCCTGCCTAGTGTTGTTGGGCACGACGCAAGTAACAGTACTCGAATTGGCTACTCGTTGTGCAGGAACAATCTTTTCTTGATGCTGCTGCAAGAAAATGCAGCTGATGTCTCCGTCCCGGGGCTGATAGGTAAACCCCAGACCCGCAGCCTGGATCACGATTGGCTCGTTACCATAGCCCCCCATGGGCCAGATACGGGCGATGCGTGGTTGATCGTAGACGGCGAAATCGAGTGTGTCTGTCCCAGCCGGATCGAGAGTATTGAAAGATATATACAACTTGCCCAAGACGGCGGGCAGCCCCACAGGTGAAACACATATTGCAGTCTCATTGCTCTGCACCGCCGCGTCAAAGGGAACCCCCCCAAAAACGCACCAGAGTGAAACACCCGCATTGATGGCGTCCTGAAAACCACTGCCTGTAATGGTGAGCACGGCGCCGCCAGGTGAGGACGGAGCGCCGCTTGGCAATATTGAAACCAGGCGCGGAGCCCCGGCACTGTAGTATGAGAATTGAGTTGCTCCTGCTGTGACGGCAAAATCTGCCGCATGGAGTGTGATCTGTGAGTATTGCGGTGCCGAAGACGGTGTGCGGCATGTAAGCTGATTCGTACTTCCCAAAACCCGTGTGGTGGGTTTGACGATGTAATTTTCGAGGCCCATACGTATCCAACAGTCGATGGGTCCGCGAGAGAGTGCCGTGTCGAGGTCCAGGCCCGAAACTGTAATGACGACGTCTGTCCCACCCTCTATCGGACCGCCAAATGGGTTTAACTTCTCTATCCGGCACGGGCACCCTAGCTTTCGTAAAAGACGGATCTCATTCTCGAAGTGCAATCTGGTTGCATCGAGATTGCCCACTTTCTCGCCCTGGCATTCCACGCACCTGTCGCCGCCACAACAGTTCCCTGTTACATCTGGGCTTGAGCGGTATCTATGCGGATATGTGCTCTCCCCACTGAGCTGCTTCCGCAAGTCGAATGTATCGGCAAGCCGCAGTCTCGCAGCCTCCAGGGCTGAACTGTCGTCCCCCCCCCCAGGCTGCCACAGAAGACAAATGCAGACGAGTATTAATGCCTGTGAAGCCTGTCGTCGGGCCCAGCCTTGTCTTGGACTTTGCTCCTCTGCAGGTTCTCTATTGCCACACCGCAGCCCTCTCCCCATGCTCACACATTCCGCGTCGTCCATGCATATGCCCCTGCGTCTGGCGCTGTGCTGCATCTCTGGCGGCAGGCTCGCTGTCCCCCGGCATATGTGCTCGCCAACAAACCTTTCCCCCTCCCGTTCCTCCTCCTTTGGCATACCCCTTTCTTTCCCTCTACATTCTCTCCTTTCATTGACACCCCCACAGTGGCGTGCAGCTGGGACGGCATTATCACTACTATTTGAATCGCCGTGGGTGCGCCGCGGGAGTTTCTCCATCGCTCAAGCAAGGGACACTTGAGCTTCCAAGCTGCTCTGCTTAGCTTGCTTCGCAGTAGTGCAAGTCATCTCCCATCAACTTCCGCTTCACCATCGTCATTCGATGTCAACTCATGCCGAACAGCCGTGAGTTCGTGAGAAAATCTCCAAACTTTGTAGAGAGGAGGAGCGGGAGGGAGTACTCCAAAAAGACAAAAGCTGTGCTGGTTGAGCTGCAGACGCTGCAGCTTCTGGCTGCAGTGATGTCGAGCGCTGTCCAAGAGCAAAACGGCCACAACCCAGGCATGAAGAGAAAGAAAGGAGAGAATAACGAGAAAGGGGAGAAGCACGGCACACAAAGTAGGCCAATTGAGAGAGAAATAGAGGTTCTGGAGTCCAAGCTGGCGAATGCAAAGCGCCGACGACGAGCCGAGGATGAGGAGGGGGCATGTGCAAGATCAAGACATCACAGCGCGTCCATCCTTTGCATACCTTTACGTCTGTCTGGGCAAGGTCGAAAACCCCCCAAAGCCCTTGCAAAGGGGTTTGCGAGGGGTTTGCAACAGAAGTCGAAACCCCGAGAGATTTGCAAGGGCAAGGGCGGCACCGAAGAGGGCACGGTTGCCCGCTCCGTGCTGAGCGCACAGTCAGCCCGTGCGAGTCCAGGGGAGCTCGACTGCGATCAGCCAATGTCATCCCAATTACTGGGGTGGCAACAGACGTACAGGGCAATGAGGGAAGAAGAGCTAGGAGGGCGCAGCGGCGAAGCCTGTGACGTGGCAGAAGATGACTCTCTTCGACATGTTGCGCGAATGTACATGAACTGCATGCGCGAGTTTGCGCAAACTCAGATTGAGTTGACTTTGGCAACACTTTCGAGTCACACCGTCAAAGGTGACAAGGTGCAAGCACAAAAAGTCGGGACACAGTACATGGCTGCGGGCAACTATCTTCTTGGTGGCGCTGGGGCAGCGCTAGGTTCCTCGAAGGGTGGAATGTACGTTACTTCGAGCTCTTTGAGCTTGGACTCGCTGAAGACAGCGCACAAGGTATTGATGCGCAATCTGTGCGTGCTCCCTGGAGAATTTCGCACGGTTCCGGCGCGCTGCGGCAACCGCCATTTTATACCTCCAGCAGCAATTCCCAGCCAAATGAAGGAGTTCGTTCTAGCCCTGGGGTTTTTGTTGTCTCGACAAGACATCTCCATTTGCGCCAAAGCGGCGTGGGCTCTCGGGCACCTTGTGGCTATCCACCCTTTTGCCGACGGAAACGGGAGGCTCGCACGACTTCTTGCCAACTGGGTGCTTGCTTCCTGCGACTTGCCTTTTGCAGTTCTGTGCAGCGCTGACTCGCAGAGAGCTGAAATCCAAGCGTGCAAGAGCTTTGACATCGAGGGCAGAACAAAACAACTGGCGCACGTTATCAGCTCTGGAGCGTTGCAAGGCTGGCATGAATTTGATTGTGTGCGGGACAGGGCAATGCGAACTGGGCAGCAGGACGCGTCGGAGCGCTGCTCCATCAAACATATCAAACGCACTGCTAAGGATGGCACGTGCATTGTTTGCCAGGAGCAGGGTCCTGACATTGTCACAACTTGCTGTGCGGCCTCGTATCACATCACATGTCTGACAAAGTGGCTTGTGTCGGGCCACAATTCTTCTTGCTGCAAGTGCCGCTCGGAGATTTCCTACGTGCCCCCGCGCCACCCAGTTCGGGTGGTTTCAGGCGCAGCACGAGCCGACGCAGAAGGATTGGCGTTTCTGAGCGAAGGGCAGAGGAGCTCACGCGCGCGTGCTCTGAGAGCTTCGGCGCGCAATGGCTTTTCCAGACACCAGTTGGCACGTGCTGAGCCCCACTTTCATTGGAGCGACAGTGATGACATCGACGACGAGGGTCAAGCCTCTCACATGCAGTTGGTACTTCCTGGAAGTGGGGAGGAAGAGGAGGGTGGTAGTGAGGTAGGGGAAGAGGATATATTGTCGGATAGCGACCATTCCGTTGCACTGTATCAGTTTGGCGCCGCAGGAGCACTTCCCATCCTCTTCACAGACCTTGTCGCTAGAAGCAGACATGACGATGAAGAAACCGCGACGACTGCCAACCCTGTCCTACCATACTCGTCGGATGACGATGAGGGAGCGGAGGAAGATCAGGAAGAGGAGGCACATTTTCCCGGGGGTGCTGGTGGACTGTTTGAACGTGGAGTTCTCGCTGCGACCTCCCTTCTGCCGCACGCACAGGCAGTTCCCATATCGCGCCGTCAGCCCAAGTGTCCCCGATGCCAAGAGAACCAGCAGGCAAGTGACTGCAATTTTGGAGCATGTGGCCAATGCTGCCGAGAGCTTCAGCGGCAAGAGCGCGGACAGTCTCGGGCATCTGCTCTTCAAGTCTCTAGCTCTCAGACTTGCCGTCGCCACCCGGCCGCCTGAGTCTTCTCAGGCGGTTCAGGTTTTATGTGCAACTAATTTGTTGAATTTTTTTTATGAAAATTTGACAAAAATTTGGGAAATCAACTTGCGGCGGCCGCTAGTCGAAAAAAAATTAGAAATTGCCGGAATTTTTCCAATTTGTTCAAACCCGCTCTTAATTTTTCAAACCCGCTATTACTGTCACGTGTCACCCGAGTGTACAAAACATTTCATTCAAATCAAATTTCAAAAAAAAACGTTTTTCAAAACCGCAGTCTCGAAACCGACCAACCCCTATCATTGGCACATATGTACTCCCCACAAAAATCAATCCGTTTTTAAAAACTACAGTCTCCAAATCGACAAAACCGCTCTGACTGAACTCCCTCCGTCCTATATCACCCTTGCGCAGCCAAGCGCGACGCGAACGTTCTGGATATATGTGTGTATGTGTGTGTGTGTGTGTGTGTATGTGTGTGTGCATGTGTGTGTGTGTTTGTGTGCGTGTGTGTGTGTGTGTGTGGTGTGTGTGTGTGTGTGTGTGCGTGCATGTGCGTGGGTGTGT
>Ga0209390_10009182_pt1 | contig 11947 bp, 13 predicted proteins | sample BON01_FD_187212 | JGI IMG/M metagenome (GOLD analysis project Ga0209390, IMG submission 187212) | Freshwater microbial communities from Lake Bonney liftoff mats and glacier meltwater in Antarctica - BON-01 (SPAdes) (version 2) | ecosystem: Environmental > Aquatic > Freshwater > Ice > Glacier... | reverse complement strand
ATTGATCGAATTTCACTCCAAATCGCAGTCGCGGGCACCCTTCGGTCGTTCAACCGATCGCCGAGTTATGAATCAGCGATACGAAAAAAATCTCAGCCCGACGGAACGGCGCGGTGCGCAATGCAGGTTAGGTGGCTCCTTAGAAATCGGCCAGAAAGCAATTCCGTATAGGCAGCATCCTGCCGCCGTGATATCACGGCGAATGTGCGGCACCAGTGTGCGGCGAAGGTGCGGTGCCAGAATGCCGCGTCTAGTTTCACTACCTAAACAATGGCGTCGCCCTGGACGAGAACCACACTTTGACAACAGTGACTCAGCTAGGTTCGTGATATTGCTGTTAGTTGAAAGTTTTGCAGGTCTCGTTTCAGGAATGCCGGGCGTTACTCCACGTCACCGCCCATCATCGTGATGACTTCACCGCCGTTCATCGTGATCAGTTTTACGAGCGTTTCGTTCGTGATTTACGAGCTGAAGTTTCTGGCAGCGCCATCGCACAGGCACGCTAGAAAACTATCAGTATCGGCGTCTATCAGTAGGGATTTGATGTCCGTGTCGTTGATTACCAGGTCGTCGGGTTTGGTCCAGCTAACAGCCTTCGATTCGGGCACTTGAACGACCATCAAAGTGTTGCTTGTGCCGTCTGTGATTTTACGAATCTGCGTTCCGCCATCTTTCTGACCGAAGACACTGCTGGCATGCAGAGGCGCTTGCATGCGAGTTTTGCCGTCCGACTTTCCCTGTTCAGGAATGACGTTGCTGTACGCGAATGGAATTTCGTCGACCAGTCTGATGTTGTGCTCGCTGTTCCACGGTTCGTCCAGACGAAACTTCTTGTACAGTTTAGCGTGGTCAATGTACGGCAGAATCAACACTCGCCAACTTAACAATTTCTTACCGTCATTCGATGACAATGCGTGAGACGGAAAGTATCCATTCACATCATGGAAGTTGTGCATTCCCAGAACGATTTGTCTTAGTGAGTTCACGCGCTGTGATTGCTTCGCGGACAGCCGAGCGGGCGACAGCAACTGAGCCACACAGTCCATCGTTGCTGTCATTTGCTGGGCATCGTTCGCTTGGTGAAGGACGACCGAACCGTTAGCCGTAAACTGCAATGCAGTTGCCAAATTCGGTGCAGCTTTGTGGATCAGTGCGTGGCCCGTCTTAGCAAACTGCTGAGCAGGGTTTTCGGAAGTGAAACTCATTCGCAACGTGGCTGCCGTGGGTGGAATCGACACGATCAGCGCCATAGTCTGTAGGCTTATGATCCCTTTGGAAATGGTGGCCGCTTCTTCAGGAGTCGCCCGAAGACCAGCCAGCAGATCTGGTAGCAACGGCGACAACATGGCAGCCTGAGCGGTTGAGACTTGCAGGACTGCACCGCTGGGGTGTTGGGCTTCAGCGATGGCCGTCAGCAGTAACGGAGCACCGGAGCACCGGCATGGGATTGCGAAATATATTTCCCCAACGATGCTTCCGGTCCAATCAATACGTGAGTGCCGTCTTTGCGAACAGCCGAGGGTTGGTTCTGAAGAGTTGCAGAAGCGACCAATTCAACGATGTCGACTTTTTCGGCGGTTGAAGGCAACACGATCACCGGTGTTGAGTTGGTCAATTCCTGGATACTTCCAATGATGAAAACTCGCTTTACTGCCAGCGTCTTTAACGCCTGCTGAAAATCCTTGGCGTTTGTCATCGGGCCGGTTTCGACTTCGTAAGATCTCGCAAACGCTTGCAGGCCGTCGAGGTCTGTTTCGTTGACATCAATCCACGCCACAAGTGCGGTTGATTCATTCAGGTATTTTGCGATGGGCTGCGACAGGATGTCGTCCGCGTGCAGCAAAGTTGACGAGATCAATATTAAACAAGCCGTGATTGTGGTGCGTAGATTGTTCATGAATGCGGCCTTCAGGAAGAGGATGTTTGAAGCGTTTGAACCAGCGATTCGACGATCGGTGGGAATTCGTTGTCGTTATTTCGCCAGAATCGTAAACTGCACCTTCAGTAGCTTGAGCGGGGGATAGTTTGTGGGCCCAGCGGCTTCAAGACTGACAATTGGACCGTTCATTGATTCTTCGACGGTGTAGGAAAATGGTTCTCCGGTGTAGGGATCTGGAAGGGCGGGTGCTTCTTTCATGTCGTCTAGACTGCTTGGAAGTTTGCCGTTGTTGGCGACATACATGCGAATAGCTTCTAGCGTGACCAGTCATACAACATCTGCATGCGGACTTCTGCCTCCGCAGCCTGTCGCACGGCCGGGTACAGCAGGCCACTAATGGCTCCTGCAAATGATGTTGCTCGGTTCTGTCTCACTAAGTCTTGAAACTCTTTCTCTTTGACGATTGCTAGCTGACGACTTGGCACTGTCGGCAAAAGGTGAGCTTTGCCAAGATCATCACCGATCTGGCGAAGTTCCTGAGCCGTACTCAACAGCACGGCTTGCAGGGCCGGCATTGCTTCCACTTGTTCTTTTGTAACGCCGTTGGCAATCAATTGCTGTCTTGCCGATTCAGCCTGAGTGACTCCCAAAATCGCGATGGCCGTTCTGCCAGCTGTTTCATCGGGACGACCGCTCAGCCGCATCAATTGGTCAATGGTTCCTGTCCACTTTTTCGTGGCTTGTGCATCGGTCCATTCAGCGGTTTCTGCTTCGGCCAAAAACCGGAAGCACGCGGGACACGTTGTTCAGTTCCCACAGCACCGATTCGCTCATGCTGTTTAGCGGCTGAGGGATCGTGGCGATGGCCCAATACAAGTTGGGGCACCCCGGAGTGGCAATGGCATTCGTTATTCTGTCACGCATCATGGCCTGAATGGCTATCCCGACCAGTTTCTGAACCACGGTTTCGCCCTGTCCAACGAATTCCGCCAAACAGATTTCGTCTGAGATACTGCTGATCGCGCCATCGAAATCCCCCTGCCTCAGCTGAAAGCGAATTCGCACTTGTAGCAATCTTGCCAAGCTGCGTATTTCCTGAACATCGTTTAGCCGGTACTCGTAAACATCGGCACCCGTCAAATTCCGAATCCGATGGTCCCACTTAAAATCTGCCGACACGGCCAGAGCGTGAACTTCCAGATAGACAAAGTCCAGAGCTTTGATCGCCGTTTCGAGTTCTTCCAGCGTCGGCTTGACGCCTTCACCTGTGCCAAACGTCCACTCTTCCGACTGCAGCCTTTGACTGTAATCATTTGGCAGTTGCAGATACGAGATGATGGCTCGGTTGTAATGCAGCAATTGCAGAACCCGGTTGCAGATCCCATTTGGCTGGGTACAAACGGTACTTCAACGCGGGGCTTGGTTCGCTGGCGGCTTCAACCGGACGAATGTCTTCCAGTGCTTTCTCAGCAGGTGACTTCGCTTCCTGCTGCAGTTGCTCAAGCGTCATCGTTGAACCGGGGGCATCGTCGGTTTGAGCCGCCGCCAGTGTCGATTGCCCGCTGGCAACTGCTAGGCAGCACAGAATCGCAGTACAGATTGTGCTGTAGTTGATAAGTGTCGAATGCATGATTGATCATCCAATGATTTCGCGAACGTTCTTAAAGCAGCAGTTGTTTGAACACGTCTTCGTTGATCGGGCCTGCTCGCAGAACATCGCGTTCTGTGTCGAATTGAACAGCGTTGGTCGCGCCTAATCGGTTGTTGGATTCAGCCGCCCGCATTTGTAGACTCCAGCTTCTTTGAGCAGCTAGGCTCAGAGGGCTGGCATTGTTCTGCACCAGCCGATCAACGACGAACATGTCACTAACCTGCCATGCTGGTTGCACAGGTTCGAGCACAGGTGCGCAGTTGGACTGTGTCTGCGCAACTGGGGTAGGCGGAACGGCAGGTTCGTCGTTAGACACGACAAACAACGTCGCGGTCGATTCAGCCTGAATTTCCGGTTGATCGACCACCTGCTGATGACTGGTGTTGCCTGTTGGGTTCCACAAAAACAGGCCGACCGACGCTGCGAGGCCACACACTAACCCCAGCAAAAAAGTCGGCGTCTGCTGGCGTTGGCCACTGTATCACAGCGGGTAGATCAGCAGAGGCTCGCGCATTCCAGCCGCACTGGTAAAACAATTCGGCGATGTCTGTCGACGATTGTTGGGGCTGGTGTTGTTTGAGTTGTTGTTCAAAGTCCGACAATGTCATTGCACCGCCTCCACCTTCGAAGGTGTTGATTCTGTCATGAGATTTCGCATTTGCTCGATGCCGTCTTCGTAACGTCGATGCACTGTGGCGGGGGACAGACCGACAACTGCGGCTAGTTGTCGAAACGTCATGTTATTCCACAGATGGCCAATCACGATGTCGCGAGTTTCCTGATGAAGTTGACTCAACGTTTCCTGCAGCCGAACGTGTTCCTAATGGACGGTTTCGCCTGCCGGCTGAAACCATTGCGGTTTAGATTTGGCGACGGCCTGTTCCCGTTTCGTACGTCGCTGTTGAGATCGCACTGCATCGATGGCTGAATTGCGAACACAGATCATCAACCAGGCTGCCGGACATTCCGGAAGTGCGGCCAGACTGGCCAGTCGTACAAATACTTCCTGCACGCAATCTGCTGCAAACTCAGGCAACACATTTCCGCAGTGTCCTCTGGCCACCAGCAGCAACGCCGCCGAATGTCGATTCCAGAGTTCCGATAATTGCGAGGATGGCAGCACGAATGTCTTTTCGTTGGAGTTGTGTTCTGTACTCCCAACATAAAGTCGTCACCGGGTCCGCTTTGTCTCACAAAGTTGCGATTGCCCAACAATTTGGTTCAGAAACGCAACGGGAAAACACGCATAAGATCAAGGAAAGGATTCGCCTTGAGCACACTCGGCGGTATTCAGACGCGAAGATTCCAGCTTGTAAAGCTCGCTCTCAGGGCGTCATCTCACATGGCTCCGACAATGAATGCGATGATGAGGAAGAGAACAGCGTAGTTTAATATTGTGCGGAAGTGTTCGAAGCTTGTCAGAAACGAGCGAACGTGTCCGACGGTGGTGGGTGAGTTCTGCATCAATAACATTGCAATGTGGCAACGGTCGTGCCAAAGCTCAAAGCATGAACCTTGTTTCGGAAAACTTCTCGTCCTGCATCGATCAATGTGGTACGTGACAAGTTGTTCGTTCTGCTATCGACCGTGCTGATCAGTGATCGGTTGTCAATCGCAATTTTGGCGTCAGTTCCGCAGCGAACCTCAAAGTAACGACGCATTGGCTGTTTCCGGCAGCGGCCAAAGCGGTGACGGGGTCATCGGGTGCGGTTGGACGCTGTTCATCACGCTGTGTGGCCGCTGCCTTTATGGGAAATGATCGCGAAACCGACAAAAGAGAGTCTCAATAATCACCAAACGAATGCTTACCGCAGCCACTGCTGCCGCCTTATTGTTTAACGCCGTTGGATCTATAACTTCATTCTGTGCTCCCGCTGGATGGACCGTCACACAAGTAAGATTCACACCGGAGTCTTCGACCATACACCGGTGCGGATTCCGCTCGGGGATCACTGAACCTGAAGTGAGCCGTTCGAGCGTAACTTTCGACAGTCCGTTGCCGGGTCCTTTTCTCAACAGGACCGTCTGGCTTTTTCAAAGGGTGCCTGCCGCCCACGACCGACAGTTGATCGATCGAGCTGATCGCAGATTGACCAGCAACTGCCACACGGACGCTCACGATTCCTGACATTTGTTCATGGCACAGTGATTGCGTTGTCTTTTGTGCAGTTTCACATACGCGACAAAAACGAAAGACAGTAGACATGCAACTCACTCATCACCTTTCAGCTTACTCGATCTCGAAAATGTTGCCTCAATCCGTCGCGAGCCACAATCGCAGCGTCTGGAAGCTATCGCTTGTACTCGCCGCAGTTTTCGTGGCGAATACCGGATCAGCCAGAGCTGAAGATCGGCCGTCTGATGAACTTCTGACACTGGCTCTCGAAAACGAACTGTTATCCGATGAGGCGATTGACTGCCACGGCATGAATGTCACCGTGAGCGAAGGTATCGTGACATTGTCGGGGCGAGTCGACAGTTTGAGAGGTCGACAGCGAGCCACCGAAGCCGCCAAGTTTCTGCGAGGCGTGCGGTCCGTCATTAACCAGATGATCCTGAAACCGCCGCGACGAACAGACGATCTCCTGACGTTTGACGTGGAACACGCGCTAACACAGAACTCGGCAACAGAATCCTACGAGCTCATTGCAGTGGTCGAAGACGGCATTGCGCATCTTGGTGGAACGGTGGATTCTCACGCCGAACGGCGTCTTGCCGAGTTCGTTACTGCGGGTGTCACCGGAATCGTCAAAATTGACAACAGAATCGATGTGAAACCAAAACAACAGCGGCCTGACAGAGAACTGGCGGCCGATATTCGAGGACTCATCGCAGCGTCGCCCCGGTTGGAAGACACCAGCGTTGACGTGGTCGTCAGCGACGGCGATGCCGTGCTCAACGGCGTAGTGGGAACGCTTGCCGAACGAGACACCGCAGAAGAACTGGCGGCCGTTTCGGGCATTCGATCCGTCGACGTTCGTGGTTTGAAGATTGATTCGTCAATTCGTGATGGAGTCCGGCGCCGAACGCGGTATGCAGAACTATCGGACGAAACGATCGCTGACGCTGTGCGATTGACTCTGAAGCACGATCCACGCGTGTTGAGTTTCACTGACACGATCAACGTGGAATCAAAAAACGCGGTCGTCACACTACGCGGCGATGTCGGTCATGCGGCTGCAAAACGTGCTGCCGAACAGGCCGCCAGAAACACTCTGGGCGTCGATCAAATTCGAAACCGTTTGACTGTTGCGTGGATCGAAGATGTTAACGACGAGGAAATCGAAGCCTTCGTAACAGCCGCGTTGATACGCGACTCGTATGTTGGTCGGCGAGACATTCTGGTCCGAAGTCGTCGAGCTCATGTTGACCTGTTTGGCCTTGTCGATTCGAAGTTTGAAAAACATGCGGCTCAACAGGCAGCCGAAATGCAGCGCGGTGTCGTTCATGTGAACAACCACCTGACCGTCGTCAACGACTGGGAACCGCGCAGTGATGATGAGATTCAGAAGGCGATCGAAGAAAAGCTGGAATGGTCGTTCTTTGACACGGCCAGTGACATCAAGGTACGTGTCGACAACGGCGTCGCACTATTGCAGGGATCCGTGGACACGCGGCGGCAATGGCAGCGCGTCATGGATATCGCCGTCAAAGCGGGAGCTCGCAAGCCGCACAATCAACTGAAAATCCGACTGCAGCCTCAGCAGGGACGAAATCCATTGTACGTTCCGATGCACTTCGGCGGAGCATCGTCACGGAGGTAGTTTCGCTACAACAAAGAGGTGAACAGTCTGATACAAATTCCGACTCATTCATAGAAAACCAATTCTGCGAAAGAAAATCTCATGTCATCATTCACCACTCGCAAACAAGAAGATATCCGCCAATCGATCGACCAACGTAGAGGCCATCCGGCCACTGTTGCTGCGACGAAGTCAGGCGAGGAGCGGTGTTGTTGCGAATCCGTGTTACTTAATCGGTATTCGAACGCATTTCCGGGGAAGACTTCTTCTGGAAATGCAATGAGGAAGGATTGGCGTTTCTGTAACAGGAAATGACGCAGGACGATGAGACCAGTCGCTTCTGTCGTTTTGTGAAAGCGAAGGAATCGGCGGGAACGTAACCGTAGTCAGCGTGCGTAAACGTTTTGTAGAATCTCACTGCCAGAAAACGCCGTACCGCGTGTAGGATGGCCGTCGACTGTCACGGACCTCCATGCTTCTTGCCTTCCTCTTGAAAATCGATCTCTTTCGCATGTCACTGCTCGAATCCATCGTTGAAGCCAGTCCGGATGCTGTGGTGGTTTGCGACACACGCGGAATCATCAACGTGTGGAATCGTGCGGCGGTGGAACTGTTCGGATGGTCTGTTGAGGAAGCCATAGGTCGTACCCCAGCCGATTTGTTCGTGCCGCCGGAATTGTCGCAGCACTACGCAGATTCACTGCAGCAGATTGCTCAGAACAGCATCCCCGGTCGAACGCAACACAAGATCACTGTCTGGAACAAAAACCAGAAGCGTATTGCCGTGGAATTATGTTTTGACTCTGTGGAAATCGATGGTCAGACGCAGATCGTCGGCTACTTTCGAGATCATACGCAGGTTGATTACCTGGAAACATTGCTGGCTCGTCAAAATTTGGAGTCTCGGATTCTCGATTCGGCTTCATTGTATTCCAATGAGGAGGAGTCGTTCGAAAACGCTTTACAGCAGGCTATGGATACGTTGTGCGAGCTGACAGGCTGGCCGCTCGGGCATGCGATGCTACCTTCCGAGAACGATCAACACCTGATTTCTTCTGCCGTGTGGTCCACGACAGATGCCGCTTACGTCGATTTTTGCGAAGCGCGAAGTGGCGGACAGTTTTCTCGTGGTCAAAACACGGTGAGGGGTGTCTGGATCACCGGAAAACCAGCGTGGCAGATGTTGGTTGACCCTGAGGCTGAGATCGGTGTGGCAAATTTACCGGACGGCATTCGTAGTCAGTTCTGTGTGCCCATCAAGATGCGAACAAAGGTGATCGCTGTTCTGGAATTCTTTCTTCAGGACAGTGAAGCTCCTGATGCTGGTTTGCAGAGTCTCGTGAAGAAGCTGAGCCGCAGCCTGGGAACGATTATAGAACGGCGAGAATGGGAAGAAGAACGGCGTCGGATGGCAGCAATTGTCGAATCTTCCTATGACGCGATTCTGAGTAAAGACCCGGCGGGAATGATTACCAGTTGGAACGAAGGGGCGGAGCGACTTTACGGCTACACGGCCGACGAAGCCATAGGCCAGTCTGCCCGGCTAATTCTTCCGGAAACAATGGCGCGGGAAGAATCCGAGATTCTGGAATCATTGAAAAAAGGGCAGCGGCTGGAACAGTTTGAAACCAAACGCCGCCGCCGGAACGGGCAGGTATTCAGTGTTTCTCTGACCATTTCACCGCTGCGCAATAGTGAAGGCAAGGTGATTGGATCGGCCTCGATCGAACGCGATATTACTCGCCGGAAAGAAGCTCAGTATCGTTTGCAGGAGGCGATTGTTGCCGCGACAGAGGCGAATTTGGCGAAGACTGAATTCATGGCCAACATCAGCCACGAACTTCGCACGCCAATGAATGCGATTTTGGGGATGACGCAGTTGTCTTTGCAGGAAGAGATCCCAGATGCGGTTCGAGATTACCTCACAACCGCCAAAGACAGTGCGGACACGATGCTGTTTCTCATCAACGATATCCTGGACTTCTCGCGTCTCGAAGCCGATCGTTTTGAACTCGACCCTGCCCCGTTCGACATTCGCCACACTCTGGAGGAGACACTGCGAACGCTGTCGCTGCGAGCTCACGAAAAAGGACTGGAACTGGCTGCCAGTGTGCATCCGGACGTACCGTCCCGCGTAGTCGGCGATGCCATGCGCCTTCGGCAGGTACTCACGAACCTGATTGGAAATGCGATTAAGTTTACTCAGTCCGGTGAAGTTGTCGTGACTATCGATCTTGCAGATCAGGATTTCGCTGAGGACGAATCGGAATGGAATGTCGGTGACCTGGCGCGACTGCAGTTCTGTGTTCGCGACACCGGAATCGGCATCAGTGAAGCCGATAAGCAACGAATCTTCGCCCCGTTCACTCAAGCTGACGCGTCAACAACGCGAACATACGCTGGCACCGGGTTGGGGCTTTCAATCTGTCAGGAGCTGGTCAAACTGATGGACGGGCGGGTGTGGGTGGAGAGCGATCAGGACGATGGTAGCCGGTTTTACTTTACGGTCGAACTGTATGTGGCAGCGGCGACCGACGACGAGCTGACACACCATACTATCAGTCTCGACAAATTAAAGAATACGCCGGTACTGATTGTCGACGACAACGGGACAACCCGGAACATTCTTCAGAAGATGCTGAAGTCTTGGTCGATGGAACCCGTTACAGCCGACAGCGCCGACGCTGCTCTGGATGAGATCAAATCCGCCAGCAGGGCCGGCGAAGGCTTTCCCCTATTGATCGTCGATGCGATGATGCCCAACCACGACGGAATCGAGTTGCTCGAGACGATTGAGCAGTCGGCCGAATCTGTAGGTGCGACCATTCTCATGATGTCGCCGGCCGACCAGCAGTTGTTTCGGTCGCGAGCCAAAGATATCGAAGTGAGTGCCGTTCTGGAAAAGCCTGTTTCGCAGTCCGGGCTGTTGAACGCCATTTCCGCAGCATTCGGTGCCCTCGCTTTCGGGAAAAAGTTTACGGATCACTTTCAAACAACGTCGTCACCGCTAAAAGTTCTGGTCGCGGAAGACATCGCAGCGAACCAAAAGGTGATGACTGCCTTTCTAACCAAACGCGGCCACGAAGCCACGATTGCTCACAATGGACGTGAAGCAATCGATCTGTATCAACGCCAACCGTTCGACGCGATATTAATGGATGTTCAGATGCCGATCATGGACGGATTGCAGGCCGTGCGAGCCATTCGCAGCAGCGAATCTTCAGGCCAGCACATTCCCATCATTGCAATGACAGCCCACGCTATGCGAGGTGACCGAGAAGCCTGCCTGGTGGCCGGAATGGATGCGTACGTGTCCAAACCCATCGACGCTGCTCTGCTGCTGAATACTCTGGAACGATTGGCTCGTCCAGCCAGCCCGAGCGAGTCGATCGAGTCCATCGCGAAGAAATCCGGAACCTGGCGTTTTCGAGAGTCACCCGAAACGAGTGGCGAACGAGCTGACGCAGACGAGTCGACTCAAGCCAAAGTTGATACCCCTGTTTGGCAACCGCATGTCGCATTGAGACGTCTGGGGGATGATCGTTCTCTGCTTGTCAGCATGATTGACTATTTCTTTGAGGACAGTCCTGACCTGCTGAAGCAACTTCCTGCGGCTATCGAGGCCGAGAATGTGCGAGAAGCAACGCGGCTTGCACACAGCTTGAAAGGACTGTGTTCGAATTTCGAAGCGACCCAGGCAGTGGCAGTAGCCGCTAGTATCGAGATGGCCTGCTGCGAAAACCGTCTTGCCAATGCGACGGCGCAGTTAAGCTTACTTGGTGAAGAACTGCAGCGGCTCAGCAGTGAGTTGGCAGTGTGGAAGGCGGAGTCATGAGCGACTTTCGCTATCATTTTCCTCTGGGATTTCTTGCCGTGGCAATCATTGATGCCGCACCAATCACGGCGACTGCAACCCAAGCGTGATCCCGACAGCTTTGTCGGTCGCCTCACGTGAAGTCTCGGCCGCGGCACAAGCGACATCTAAGACTGTCAGACCGCTGCTGAGCATCGGATTCCGCCGACGACCACCTGGATTCGACGCTTGTCTTGGTAACGTCGTTTCGTCGTTGGTTGTAGCAGTCGCCATTGGCACGTTCCATCTATTCGATAGCCTAACGTTGTGAGCCTCCGTAGCCAAAAAATGGCGGACGGACTAGGCAAAGCGCTGTTTCTGATTTGCAGAACGTTCGCAAAAAATGGCGGGACTGCGTCACTCCCCGCGTTAGACCGGTCTGCGATGTGTTACGCCAGCACCATGTTGTCATGCTGGCCAAAGGACAACTTCTGATTCTGTTCACTGACCTGCCCGTTGAGCGTCCACAAGTCATACAGCCAGCCCATCAAACACAGACCACCGGTCGCAAACCAAATCAGTCCACTGATCCATTTGCCCATGTAAAGGCGGTGAATTCCAAACATGCCAAGGAACGTCAGCAGCAGCCATGCGACGGTGTAATCAAATTCGCCAGCGGCGTAACGACGTTCAGCGCTGTTGTGCAGCGAAGGCATCAGCACGAGGTCGACAATCCATCCAACGCTGAACAGGCCTAGTGCATTGTCAGGGATGAAAACTAGGGTTGCGTCGAATTGAAAAATCGGCGCTCATCCACAGAACCAAATTAAATCCACGGAGGGTTTTGTGATGAGTGAGAAGAAGTATATCGTTCGTTTGAC
>Ga0209390_10009181_pt1 | contig 11948 bp, 10 predicted proteins | sample BON01_FD_187212 | JGI IMG/M metagenome (GOLD analysis project Ga0209390, IMG submission 187212) | Freshwater microbial communities from Lake Bonney liftoff mats and glacier meltwater in Antarctica - BON-01 (SPAdes) (version 2) | ecosystem: Environmental > Aquatic > Freshwater > Ice > Glacier... | reverse complement strand
AAACAGAACGGCATCCATTACAGCTGGAAAACGATTGTAGAAAAAATGCAAGCCCAGCGGTGTTCCATGATCAGCATGGATGCCAAAGACAACAAACGCATTTACACCAAGCTGTGTACGCGACCGAGTGTAGCGATGAAAAAAATATATGATGCGCTCAAATTTAAGGACAGACCCTATGTGAGGAAGTCAAAAGTTGTGACCCAATTGTAAAAATAATCAGCGTAAATTGTTGTATTACATAATGTTGTCTAATTCGATTTTCAAGTTGGGTTAAACAATGCCTGTGCTAGTGCTTCCAGATTCTGGTTGATCTGATTGTTCAGCTCGATCTTATCATCTAGGGATGAGAGGATTTCTGCAATGGCTTTTTGGGTGTGGAGGTCTGGCAAGTCTATTGGCAGATCCTTTATCATTCCAGCATTTAAATTTTGTTGAGCTCCACCCACTGCCATGTTTGCTATGCTTGAAAATCTCGACAAAAGGTTGTAGTAAATAAATCTGTAATCAGACTTTTTTTCGTCAACAATCAAATTACAACACGCCTGGTTAGTTGTTACAGGGATTTTAGTAATTGCCAGCTTACCTGCTGTTGCTCCATACATTGCAATTATAACAGAATTAGCAGGTATCCACTTTGCAGATGAGTTATTAAGACCTTCTTCTGTTATTTTAATTTCAGTATCATAAAGTCTATTAAAATTCACTTCTTGTGTTCTCACCCAAGGAATGTTGCCACTATAGTATTCCTCTTTCCTCGTGTTTGGAGTGCCTCCCGAAGTGACTTTGACACAAATTTCTCCTATTTTATGTTCCTTCCACTCACTCATATCTCAATCCCGATTTTCCCTAAATTCATTTTGATTCGCTCTTGAAGCTCATTGGACTTGGCAAACTGCTGTTGTAAACTCTCTGTGATGTTAGCAACTTTTTCATCAAATGGAATTCCATCATCCTCTACGTCTTCAGCACCCACGTACCTTCCTGGAGTAAGGACAAAGTTATTTGCCTCCACTTCTTCTAAAGTGGCTGACTTACAGAATCCAGCTACATCCCCATAATTCCCATCCTTTGATCTCCAAGCATGGTAAGTTTCTGAGATTTTAGAAAGGTCATCATCATCCAGCTTCTTATTCTTTCTTGAGATCATTTCTCCCAGACTACGGGCATCTATAAAGAGAATCTCATTGCTTCTGTCTCGGAACTTGTGGTTTTTTCTGTTTCTAGCTAAGAACCACAGGCAAGCTGGTATCTGTGTGTTAAAAAATAGCTGAGTAGGTAAGGCTACCATACAGTCTACCACACCCTCTTGGATCATCTTCTTTCTGATTTCTCCCTCATTACCTGAGTTGGTCGTCATCGAACCATTTGCCAAGACTATCCCAGCTGTTCCATTTGGATTAAGCTTGTTGATAAAGAGCTGAAGCCATGCATAATTGGCATTCCCAGCAGGTGGAGTTCCATACTTCCACAAGTGACTATCCTGTAATTGCTCACCTCCCCAGTCTGAAATATTAAATGGGGGATTAGCCATGATAAAATCAGCTTTTAGGTCCTTATGCCTGTCTTCATGAAATGTATCACCCAGTTCTATTTTGGCATCTATCCCACGAATAGCTAGGTTCATTTTAGCCAATTTGTAGGTAGTTGGATTACTCTCCTGACCATAGACAGCGATATCACCAATCTTCCCTCCATGAGCTTTTAAGAACTTCTCACTCTGCACAAACATCCCTCCACTGCCACAGCATCCATCATAGATTCTGCCTTGGTAAGGCTCTAGCATCTCTACAAGGAGTTTCACAATACTTTCAGGAGTATAAAACTGACCTCCACGCTTTCCTTCAGCATCTGCAAACATTCCTAGGAAGTATTCATAAACTCTTCCAAGCAAATCCTTGCTATCCTGACCAGACTGCTTAAATCCTACATTGCCAATCAAGTCTAGCAGTTCTCCAAGTCTTTTCTTGTCCAAAGCTGGTTTTGCATAGTCTTTGGGAAGCACTCCTTTAAGTGATGGATTGTCTAATTCTATGGCATCCATCGCATCATCCAAGTCTTTACCTACGGATGGTAGCTTTGCTCGTTGGAACTGTAGGTAATTCCATCTTGCAGAAGGTGGCACGTAGAATACATTCTCAGCTAGGTATTCATCCTTATCCTCAGCATCAGCATAAGGATCATCCTTTAGCCTATTATGAAGGTCTTCAAACCTATCAGAAATGTATTTGAGGAATATTAGCCCTAGAACAACATGCTTGTATTCAGCAGCATCCATATTGTTACGGAGCTTGTCAGCTGTTGCCCAAAGGGTCTTTTCAAGGTCTTGGGTCATTTTCTAAAAAAAGTAATTGAAACTAAAAATAGAAATTAAAAACTCCTTAGCAAATCCATTCAACACACTGGATAATTTTAACTTCTAAACCAGCAAGAGGCCCTTATTCATTATTAAAATAATCATCCATTATTGAATTGTTGTAAACTGATGCCTTTTTAGAATAATCTTTCGAAAGCTCCTCATATTTCACAGCCTCAGAGTACAAACATAAATTATCCATGATTATAGCTTTACGACTATAAAAGGATCCCATCAAGCTATAATAGCTTGGCTCATCTTTATCAAGCGTACCTAAATAATGATCTACGATATCTAAAGCCTTATTTAGGTATCGAAAATCATCTGAATCCTCAAATTCATAAATAAATAAAATTACCTTTTCATAACTTAACCAAGCACTCATCCTTAAGGACTGAGAAAAAAACAAGCCAATATCAGCTAATTCGGAAATCAAACTTCTCCCGATTTTTTTTTCACTTTCATCTAGTTCATTATATTCATAGGTGTAATTTTTTATAGCGGATGCAAAATCATAATTAGGAGGGTCGAGCAATTTTATAATTTCATCAAAAATTTTTGGATTCTTGTCAAAAAAATTAATAGCCAAACCCGCATCCTTATGCAATAGAAATTGCCTAATTTTTTTCTTTTTCTCAGATAGAACATTCAATTTTCCACTATCATGTTCATCTTTTAATTCGTTCGTTGAAACTGTGTCTTTTAAAAATAATTCACTTCCCCATTCTTTCATTAAATATGCTCCAGTGTCAATAGGATCAATACCAAAAATCATAGATTCTTTCATTATCTCTTTTGAAATCAGCTCATTGAATTCATCAAAGTTTATTTTTTGAAAGCCTGAAGATTTCAAATCATTAATAAATCCATCCTTGATTTCCCAAACTTCACACCCATAATTTTTTGCTAATCTTTGCATAGACTGCTCTTTATCCGAGATCACAATTCTAGGTTCTTTTACACCCTCAATCTTTCGTGCTTTCTCAGGGAAATCAGATTTGTACCTTTGCCATTCGTTTTCAGTATTATTTGTCAAATAGGAATCATAGATAAATTTCAATATCAAGAATGAAATAATAATAACTAGGAAAATACCAAATACTGACATAACTATTTGTTTAAAATTTTATTTAAATATCCAGGCAAGCAGGTTTCATTACAAAAGCTACAATTGTAAAACATCCCTACCTTTTCTAACCTCGCCTTGATTGCTTGATTCGCTTCAGAAAAATAGTAGCACTTTGCTGCATAGCACTCCTTCATATCGAATTCTTTTATCAGAGCTTTGACAGTTTCATCACGCTCATAATGCTCCCAAAAAAGTTCTCTGATTCTGGAATGGATTAGCTCAGGAACTTGGAATGAGTTCCATTCTTCTTTTAGCTCATCTAAGGCTTGTTTCTCTTCGTAAAAAGGTTTATTATTTTTTCCCACTTAATTTAATTACAATGATTATTGTAGCTAGAATTGGAAACTCAACGCCTTTTAGTGGAAGAATTGAAAGGATTTCGATTGCTCCATCCATCATAGCATGAATTAAAGCAATAACTATTCCTGCCACGATCAAAAAGACAATACCAATTGAAAGATTAGACCCTTCTTTACTAGACATTTTTCACTAATTTTAAAAAAAATTACAGTAACAAGGGATTGAAAATTTTAGAATTCCGTTACTGTAACTCTCTCATAATAATAAGACATTTTTCAAATTACTCAAAATTTAACTGAAGAAATTCGTTAGTTTAATTATTTGATTTACTGAATCATTCTCATTAATTCTCACATACTTCTGAACTGTCGCTAGCTTCTTATGACCAGTGATACTCTGAATAATTGACAAAGGTATACCAGCCAATATCGAATTAGTAATGAAGGTTCTTCTCCCCGTATGGCTTGATATCAATTGGAATTTAGACATTGATTGGTAGACTTTATTTCCTTTTTGATACTTAACTACCTCCACCATATCATTGATCTCAGCCTTTTCGCAAAGAATCTTGACGTAATCATTGAACTTCTGATTGCTAATTTTTAAAGCGGTTACATCATATCCATACACACTAAGAAGCTCTTTCAGTTTGTGATGAATGGGAATTGATATCCTTTCCCCAGTTTTTTGGGTATTGACTATTAGGAATTCTCCCTTTACCCAAGATTTGGATATCCTTATAGCGTCACTAAATCTAAGGCCTGTGTAGATCAGAATCAAGAATAGGTCTTTCACCCTTTCTGAAGATGAAGTCTCAGGCTGGTAATTGATCAACTGAATAACTTCTTCCCTACTTAATATTACAGCAAATGTTTCTACTTCTTTGGGATACTGAAGCCTTCGGTATTTGGAGGAATTAAGAATATCCTCATTGTGTAAGTGGTTTAGAAATTGCCTTAGGAACTTGAAGTTCTTAGATATGGTATTAGGTTGAAACGCTTTCGTATCTCTCCAGAAACTTGCTAGCTTATTCACAAAAAGCTGATTAAACTCTATTGGATAAACCTTCCTCTTTCCTAGAAACTCCTTTAAATGCTTCTCGATGGCTTGAAGCTTTTGAACTAGCTTGGGCTTCAGTGTTATCCTCTTAAGCTCTATAAAGTCCTTAAAAAGGCTTAACAAGTCTTCCTCTTGTGGTATCTCTTCCTTGAAATACTTCTTTCGAAATATGTCAGCATTGCAGAACCCAAACTGAGCTTCAATTTCGAATAGATGCTGCCTTACTTCTCCATGAATCACCTCCACTCTATCCCATATCTGCTTATGATTTGGATTAGACTTTGAAATCTTACTTCCCAGAAAGTGGTGGCTAATAATTTTTTCGTTGGTAAAGATATAGACTCGTTCCCTTTTTCCATTGGAAATAAAAGTGGCCTCTATGACCAAATTTCCAAGATTTGTTAGTTTACTAACTGACTTTAAGATGACTTTTGTACGGTACATTTTTGGTGGCTATTTGGTGGCTAAACCTTCCAAAAAGCACCATTTCAAGAATTTAGAATTAAGGAACACTTTTTAAACCTAATCTTATTTTAGATTTATATACCATATTCGAACCTAGATCTAATAACCTGTTTTACAGATATTTAGGTGTGTCACCCAGCATATTTCGATCGAAAACCCAACAGGTGACTAAGCATGTAGACGGTACGCTGTTTCCTTATCTGGACGTGAGTTCGAATCTCACCAGCTCCACAAAAGCCTCTCAGAACCTCCTGAGAGGCTTTTTTTTGAGAAATTTTTAACACTGATAACCAACAAATTTTTCTGAAAGACACTAAATGAAATAAAAAACCTGACTTGCACTTTAAAGAGCAATTTTGATTAGTTGGAACAAACCGTTTTATTTTCTAAAATGACAGCTTTATTTCTTTGATTCAAAACTCTATTCATTTCAAAGTTTCAAAAGGTAGAGCTTTGGCCAATATCCTGATCGAAAGATTCTGCATAAGTATCAAGTATGACTACATCTGAAAACCATTGCAACGATGGGTTTAAATTGGCTGATGGGCTTCAAAACAACATCAATTAGTACCCACTAAGGAGTCTAATATACAACTACAAAAAAATCGATAGATCTGCCCGAGAAATTGCCATATGAAAAGTAGCATAATGCACTTATTAATCCAACCCCATAACTTAACAGGACTGATCTCTAGTCCAGACAAGAAGGAGTATTATAGATATACTATCCGCAGCCTCAAGTGCCATTATTGATTTTTATGTTCGGAAATCGTTTCCTAGATTATAAGATAACTGCCTTTGACGAAAATAGTCTCATAATCATATATGTGTTTCTTGGAAAACGCCTCTATAATTATTTACAAAAGGGCTATATAGGTGGTTCGATCGCTATTACTTTAGATATTTTCATCAGGCCAAGAGTGACTGATTACCTAAAGATATATCTGTTACACTAACAGCCTATGAAGGCGCACTGGAAGAAATGGCATTTTTTCTGAGGTATCGGCTAACGAAAAATGATAGAGTAAATGGCTCAACAATCTTTATTTCCACACCTGTTACAGTATTCGCTGAGGATGCGGGAAACCATTTTGGATAAGTTAGTGCCCATGATGGGCAAAATAAGCTACAATTATCAGACAAATGCCAATGGTGTGAAAAAAATAGCTGAGAAAGGAATAGAATTTAATGATAGCTTCAGTCAAAAGGTAGGAATTGGCGTTCTTTTCTCAATTGGGAAGGTCATGAATTTGCGATAAATTGTCATATAATGATTAAATAGGACCTATTGTTAACTATTTGTACACTCAAAAACCTATATATCAAAACATTTTTTTATAGGGAGATGGTGCCTCCAATACGGTCCCAAAAATCAAATCGCATGGACACAAGGATGCCGAAGTCCTAGCAAATACTCTCGGAAAGGAGTTGGGCATAATAATAGAATATAAGTGAAGCAGTTCGAATTTTATACATGGATACCGTAGGTGAAATCAATGGGTCTTATGTTTGCACTGATCAATAGTGAAGCGGAAATGAGGCTCACCTCGAAACGGAAGTTATTCCAAATACTCTGAAAGTGGAATTCAAACAGATGTTCTATATCTTTTGTGTTAAGATCCTACAATAGAGGTTGGTAATGGGTAAAAGGATATGTTTTGCTCGAGAAACCAACTTACTTATTTTAAAAGGAAATTAAAATAAAAAGTGATTAGGCATTTGATTAGATCATTCCATTGCTAATTTGATTCATATATTTTAGGATGATAATGATTATTCTATCTTTTTCAAATTCGCTTTTGACTGAAAGGTATAGTTATTGATTAAAAGTAAAAATATAATGAATAACAAAGGATAACAAATGCAAGAAGCCTATTACCAAGAAATGGTAATGAAATCTTGAAGTATTATCATGCCCCTTGTATGGGCCAAAAATGCTAAATCAGATTTACAATTATTTGAATAAAGATTTACACTTTAAGAATATTAAAATTTATATGGAGTCAATAGAAAGTATGACTGATAACTAAAGAGATACATTTAAAAAATATAATTATGAGAATCTCACTTTCAAGAAGCTAATGCAACACTAAGTGTTTAGAGGAAGGAACGAAGGATCTGTTCAGTGGCAGAATTAGCAGTAAATATTTCAGAGGAAAACTTGGAATAAACTCAAGAATATTCAACTTATACAAAGAATAATAAATAGTAATTCGAAGGATTTTATTGTCGATGACAGTAATTTGAGAATATACTATTTTCAGTTGAAACCAATAAGTGGTTTTCATAGCAAGAAGATAACTACACAACCTGATTATATAGAATAATTAAATTCGGAACTTTTAACGATTGTTATAAATGCTTTATTTGAGAAAATTAAAAATAGCTTGAAATATGATACTTCAAAACATCTAAATACAGAGTTCGAGTCTATTCGAAAACTATCATTGTAAGATTGTTACTTATAAATACAAGTCGTTCTAATTAAAAAAATATCGAATATGAATAAGTCACATATCACCATACTTTCCGTTTTATTTATAATACTTCAAGGTATAGCATCTGGTTGTACCAATAGTCAAGACGCGGCTTATGATCGAAGTACTGGAGATACTTTAGCATCATCAACAGAAAATAATACTGCCACTATAAATACCTCAAATGATAATGTAAATTTTATAACGGCGGCGAAGATTGTCATGCCAGCGGTTGTTCATATTAAAATTCAATTCAATAAATCTTCGGAATATGGCGCTTCAGGGTCAGGGGTAATCATAAGTCCTGATGGATTTATAGCCACAAATAATCATGTTGTTCAAAACGCAACCGCTATTGACATTATACTTCATGACAAACAGACGTTTTCTGCAAAGCTGATTGGTCGAGATCCCAATACGGATTTAGCACTTTTAAAAATAGAGGCCAACGACCTTCCAGTTGTTAAATTTGGAAATTCTGATAAAGTGCAGATTGGCGAATGGGTGTTAGCTGTAGGCTTCCCTCTATCACTCAATACAACCGTAACTGCCGGTATCGTAAGCGCCAAAGCCAGAAGCATTGGAATTATAAACCAACGTGGAAGCAACAGAAGGCAAAATAATGAGGAGCCTGAAGGTAGTATGGCCGTCGAATCATTTATTCAAACCGATGCTGCTATTAATGCCGGCAATAGCGGAGGTGCACTTGTCAACACCAGTGGAGAATTGATAGGTATTAACTCCGCCATAGCATCACAAACTGGCAGTTATGCAGGTTATGCTTTTGCCATACCTGTAAATCTGGCTAAAAAGATTTTGGATGATCTAAAAAACTTTGGAAAGGTAATGCGAGGCGTATTGGGTGTTTCTTTTCCGTCGCCTTCTGCAGAAGACCAGTACCTGAAACAACAGGGACTCAATCCTGCCTTGGTTAAAGGCGTTTACATTATCGGTGTTCAAAATAAAAGTGCTGCTGCTGCTGCAGGCCTCAAAGAAGGTGACATTATTCAAAGTATAGATGGCATTCTTCTCAACTCGTCAACAGTATTTACTGAAAGAATAGCGAGAAAAAAACCTGGCGATGTTATTAAAATAACTTACCTACGCAATGATACTATAAGTACAATCTCTGCTACATTGAAAAGCGAAGATCTCGCAAAACCTGATAATGCAGAAGCTACAAGTGTTAAAGCACTAAAGGAAATATACGAGAGGCTTGGAGCCACCTTCATACCCCTTACTGATGAAGTCAAACAGCGCTTTAATCTATACGCCGGTGTTTTGGTAACTAAGGTGCTTATAGATGGATTTTTTTATCAAGCTGGCATTCCTCCAGGTACTATAATTGTTTTCATTAACAGTAAACCAATAAATAACCCTACAGATATTGATTCGGCATTATTAACAGCACAAAGTGGAATGATTCAAATCCTTGCAATTGCACCAGATGGTTCAAAAGTGGTATTTGATCTCTCTATCGGAACATAAATACTTAATCATATAATGAGAGTAAAGAAGTGACAAAAATATTTCCAAATTTTAAAATTTAATCCATGCTAAAATCTAATTTAAGTTATCGAATGAAATTGCCATATAAGCGTTTTGAAACTATTTTCAAAATTCACCTTTGGTAATGCTTATGGATTTCAACCCATCAACGTAACAAAATAAATTACAACTTAATATTCTCAAATGTCTGATTTTTCCGGAGCTCCAACGATTGACCTACAAAACATAAAAAACTTTATTAGTGATGCTCCAGAGATTATAGTGTGGGCAGCACCAATCCTATTCTTATTTGTTTTGATTGAATGGACTTATTCAAAATTACATAACTCAAACAATTACAATAAAAAGGAAACATTAGCATCTATCAGCGTAGGTATTGGAAATATTTTTATTTCATTCCTCCTAAAGTTTGCAATATTTTATATTATAATACTTGTGTATAATATGCTGCCATGGCGACTCTATTTCAATTGGTGGACTTTAATCCCCTGTTATATAGCTCTAGACTTTTGCAGCTATTGGGCACATCGTATTTCTCATCATCAAAGGTTTTGGTGGGCAACTCATGTAGTGCATCACAGTGGAGAAAATTTTAACCTTACCACAGCTTTCAGATTAAGCTGGGTACAACATATTAAAATCATTTTCTTTTTACCTGTGGCCCTTTGCGGTTTCCATCCTATCATATTCTTTATCGCAAATCAGATTGCAATACTATTTCAATTTTGGGTACACACAGAATATATTAAAAAGCTACCCCAGTTTTTTGAATATATTTTCGCAACGCCCTCTAATCATCGTGTACACCATGGCTCACAGGACAAATTTATAAATAAAAATTTTGGTGCAACATTTATTTTATGGGATCGCATATTTCACACCTATCAGGCTGAAGATGAAAAAGCGGTATATGGGCTTACTCATAAATTAGATAAGCCAGGTAATCCTTTTTACATAAACTTTCACGAGTTTATTGATATCTGGAAAGATGTGCGCAGAGCAGATGGGATTAAGAAAAAGATGTTTTACTTGTTCGGTGATCCTATTGATATTGCAAAACATAAAATGAAATTTGAAGATAAGAGTAAGAGAGCAAAAAAGTCAGATACAACCGGAAAAAAAGCTCTACCTGAATCTACTTTTGTCAGCTACTGAAATACATCATAGTTGGTTGTAGGAACATCATGGGTCAAAGAATGATATGGGATCAAAGTATGGTAATCATGATGATAAAAGAAAGTCCGTAAATATGAAACAAGATGGATACGCCTGATATCATACTACAGAAACATCATCCTTTTGGGCTAATATCAAAAGAAAAAAATCAAGATTGAAAAAGTAATTCTTGCTAAGAAAAATCAAAAATAGTGCCAGCAGAATACACGCTCAGATAGATTAGATGAAAAAAGAATCTAAAGTTAATACTCACACATTTTAATAATAATAAATATGGAAAAACTTAATCTATTCTCAAATTTAGGAAAAATACGTGAGTATTGGCGGCTTATTGTCACAGTATCATTTTTGATGATCCTTTTGTGGTCATCCATCTTCCAGGTAAGTACCGAAGAAGTAGGTGTTATTACTCGATTTGGTAAGTATGTACGACAAGTTGAATCAGGATTAAATATCAAAATACCTTTTGTGGAGGATGTTTATAAAGTTCCTGTAGAAAGACAACAAAAACTGGAGTTTGGTTTTCGGACTTCCAGAGCAGGAGTCAATACTGAATACCGCGAATCATCCAGTACCAAAGATGAGTCGTTAATGCTTACCGGCGATCTCAATCTTGCAGAGGTGCAGTGGGTTGTACAATATAGGGTAGACAATGCCTTCAATAATCTGTTTGAAGTCAGAAATCCTGAAAGCACGCTTCGCACGCTCTCCGAAGCTGCCATGAGACAGATTGTAGGCGACCGAACTGTAAACGAAGTGCTGACTGTTGGCCGAACAGAAATAGGAAGTCAGGCCCAAATACTTATTCAAGAAATATGTCGGGAATATTTATTGGGTTTCAAAATAGAACAAGTGGTGCTTCAGGATGTCAATCCGCCGGAGCCGGTAAAAGCAGCTTTCAATGCTGTAAATGAGGCTCAGCAAGAAAAGGAAACGTTGATTAACCGAGCAAGGTCAGATTATAATAAAGTAATACCTAAAGCAAGGGGTCAAGCGGAAGAAACCATTCAACAAGCGGAAGGGTATGCTGCCGAGCGTGTAAATAACGCAGATGGGGAAGCTGCAAGATTTACGGCTTTGTATAATGAATATGTTAAGGCACCTGAGGTAACAAAAAAAAGGATTTATCTTGAAACATTGTCAACTGTAATACCCAAAATTGGAAATGTGGTCATTACAGACCAAGAAGGCAATAACGTATTGCCATTACTGCAAATGCAACTGAACAATAAAACTGTAACTAATGAAAACTAAATCAATTTTAATTTCTGTAGTAGTCCTTATTTTTCTGATAGCTATAAGCAGTAGTGTTTTTATTGTACAGGAAAAAGACCAGGTGGTAATCACTCAGTTTGGAAAGCCAGTCGGTGAAGCCATTACTGAGCCCGGAATGTACTTTAAGGTACCTTTAATACAAGATGCTAATTATTTCGAAAAGCGTGTTTTGGAATGGAATGGTGACCCAAATCAGGTACCA
>Ga0209390_10009180_pt1 | contig 11949 bp, 11 predicted proteins | sample BON01_FD_187212 | JGI IMG/M metagenome (GOLD analysis project Ga0209390, IMG submission 187212) | Freshwater microbial communities from Lake Bonney liftoff mats and glacier meltwater in Antarctica - BON-01 (SPAdes) (version 2) | ecosystem: Environmental > Aquatic > Freshwater > Ice > Glacier... | reverse complement strand
CCGGCGAACACACCATGGGCGAAATTGGCAAGCGGGCGATGCTCAATTCGATTCGCGAGGACATCAACCGCTTTAAAGACGAAAAAAAGGTTGACCGGCTGGTGATGATCTGGTGTGCGAGCACCGAGGTATTCATCGAGCCAGGGCCGCAGCACCAAGACGTTGAGTCGTTCGAGAAGGCCATTGATGCCAACGACGAGATGATCTCGCCTGCCATGTTGTATGCGTACGCGTCGCTTTTAGAAGGCGTACCGTTCGCCAACGGCGCACCGAACCTCGCGGTTGACACGCCCGTATTGCGCAAGTACGCGACCGAGCACAACATCCCCATCAGCGGCAAAGACTTTAAGACCGGGCAGACCCTGATAAAGACCGTGATCGCGCCGATGCTGAAGGCTCGCCAACTGGGCCTGTCGGGTTGGTACAGCACCAACATTCTCGGCAACCGTGACGGCGAAGTTCTCGACGCACCAGAAAACTTCAAGACGAAAGAAGAATCGAAGCTCGGCGTGCTCGAAGACATTCTCGAGCCATCTAAGAACCCAGACCTGTACGGCAATGTCTTTCACAAGGTCAGCATCAACTACTACCCGCCGCGCGGCGACAACAAGGAGGGCTGGGACAACATCGACATCTTCGGTTGGCTCGGTTACCCGATGCAGATCAAGATCGACTTCTTGTGCCGCGACTCGATCTTGGCCGCGCCGCTCGCCCTCGACTTGGTGCTGTTTAGCGATCTCGCCCAGCGCGCTGGTCTCGGCGGCATTCAAGAGTGGCTGTCGTTCTACTACAAGAGCCCACAGGTGGCGCCCGGGCTATACGCCGAGCACGACCTGTTCATTCAGCTGACGAAGTTGAAAAATACGCTGCGTTGGATGATGGGCGAAGACCAGATCACGCATCTCGGCCGCGAATATTACGACTCAGAATAAAGTGAGTTCAGTTCAACCGGTCATCGTGCAAGAAACATCAGTCGGGCGCACTGTTGTTACGCGCGCCGCGGTGCTCGACGTCGTCAGCGTGCTGGCGTTTGTGGCGATTGGTCGGCGCAACCACGACGGGGGCACCGCGATTAACGAAGTGTTCTCGGTGGCCGCGCCGTTCTTGATCGCCCTCGCCGCGGCCTGGGCTGGCGGCCGTGCGTGGCGAGCCCCGCAAAGTTTTCGCACCGGCGCAGCTGTGTGGTTGACGACAGTCGTTGTTGGATTGGCGCTGCGGCGTCTGGTGTTCGATCACGGCATCGCAACGGCGTTCGTGATTGTGGCGACGCTGTTCTTGGGTTTTGCGTTACTGGGCTGGCGCGCAATCGCCACTCGTCGCTCCTCAAAACACCTCTAACCCACAAGGATGAACTCCACTCCACTGTTGCGAAACCTGGCAAGACGAATGTCCAGCGTGATTATGGGCAATTTCAAACTATGCGCCAAAGCTACGTACTGGGCGTCATAACTACTTACGCTTTTTGCGAAACGCCAGAGATCTGCTTGCATCCGCGAAATTGGAAAATACGAAATCGGAAATTCTTCAATCAATAGCGCGGCACGATCGGCGTTACTGGCTGACAATCGCCTCAGACTCAACATTTTCTTGAGCACATGATGAACTTCTGAAATGAAAAGTTCCGGTGCATAAAAATCTTCGTCAATTAGGTGAATCGCACGTTCGCCAATTGCAGAACCAATTGCAATCTCAATTCCTACAGAGGCGTCAAGAATCATCGCTCGCCATCGCGGGCGGCTCGCAGAATCTCCAATGCAAGGTCGGAGTCAAACTCGACAACTGGCCGTTTGAGAAGTTCTTCCTTCCACTGCAGGCGAAGTGGGATACGCAGGTCTTTGCGGATGGCGCTGAGAACATACTCGCCCAGCGAACAGCCGAGTACTTCGGCTCTAGCGCGGGCCTGGTCGTGGATCTCTTGAGGTACGTCTTTCACCTGAATCGCTGACATGGGTTGAGGGTAGCATGCTGAAAGCATGCTGGTTACAAAATGATATTCACGGTTAGGAGCACGAATTTTGCCAAAGCGATGGCTTGTGTTATTAGCAACTCAGTGGGCGCATGGCCCGCGAACGATGGATACTCGTATGAATTGCGTTGTCGACGGAGAGTATCAAGGTCGGGAAAGTACTCATGTAATTCCGCAGATACCTCGGCAATGCACTCAAACAAAGCGTGGTGACCACCCCTACTTGTAGGGCGTAAACCTTGACTGGCTAGAAGTGCTGTACACGACTTTCTTACAGCGTCATACGCAACAAGATGTGCTGCAATCAAATCATCGCTTTTAAGTAGCAATTCGGCACTTTCGATATGGAGACGTGCTTGCACAAGCAGGTGATCGATCAGTTGTTGATCCCGATCAATCCGCGACAGTCTTCCCTCGACAATCAATCTATTTACAACTGGAGACACACCCCAATGTGTGCATCACAAGACTAGATGCGGCCGGCGCTTAATTTCTCGAAATAGTGGATCACCCGACTTGGATGTCCACCAAACTATTTCTCGTTCAACAGTGTTGACTTCCTTACCGATTCGTCGCCCGATGGCAATACATGCCCGAGAAAGTTGGTGCTGATTGGGAGATCCCAAGATGAGAAGGTCAAGATCGTTAGGCGCGTGTCCGCGCTCGCCAAGATAACGGGCCGCCCATGATCCAAAAATAACGACTTGGTCAATGCCCTCCACTCGGGCAAGTTCCTCGGTAACAACTTGTCTCGGTCCAAACGAGCGCAGCAGCAATTCGGCGAGTAGCTCTACATCCCGATTTTCGGCTGCCCGTACGAGTCGAACATTTCCAACACGCCGTGAAGCCACCACTCCGGCTTCCTCAAAGCGTGTGACTTCGCGTTGTACCGTCGCCAACGACAGTCCCGTCTGTTGGGCGAGTTGAGTGAGGCTTCGCTCATCTGGACTCGTCAGCAACACGAGGGCAAGCAACTCCGCTTGACCACGCGAGTGAAAGATCGGCAGAAGCGGCGGTGGATGTGATTTCATTACCTGCAATATACCTTGCAGTTAATGCAATATCGATCTATTACTCGATGACGTTGGTGATCGCGCCGGTCTCTGCGCCTTGCACGAGCTTGACGTATTTGGCCAACACGCCGCTGGTGTAGCGCGGCGGGTTGGGCTTCCAACCCTTGCGGCGCTCGGCGAGCACGCTCTCGTCAACAAGTAAGTCGAGTTTCTTGGCGGGCACGTCGATGAGAATGCGATCGCCGTCGTGCACGAATGCGATTGGTCCACCGTCGGTGGCTTCTGGCGCAACGTGGCCGATGCAAAAGCCCCAAGTGCCACCGCTGAAGCGACCGTCGGTGATCAACGCGCAATCCGAGCCGCGGCCCGCGCCCTTAAGAGCACCCGTGATCGCCAGCATCTCGCGCATGCCCGGCCCGCCCTTGGGACCTTCGTAACGAATTACTAACACGGTGCCGGACTTGATGTCGCCCGCCATGATTGCCGCCATTGCACCGTCTTCGCCGTCGAACACCCGGGCGCTGCCGTCGAACACGAGTTGGTCTTTGCTGAGGCCCGCAACTTTTACGACCGAGCCGTTCGGCGCGAGTGAACCAGTGAGGATGTTGATCCCACCCTCGAGATGAATTGGCGCCGACAAATTATGTACGACTTCACCGTCTGGTGCAGGCGGATTGATCTCTGCCAAGTTCTCGGCCATCGTCTTGCCCGTGCAGGTGAGCACGTCGCCATGCAATAACCCCGCATCGAGTAAATGCTTCAACACCACGGGAATGCCACCGATCCGATCGATGTCGGTCATGTGGTACTTGCCGCCGGGTTTGGTGTCGGCGATGTGCGGAACTTTCGCCGCGATGCGATTGAAGTCTTGCAAGTCGAGCGCAACACCGGCTTCGTTGGCGATCGCCAACAGGTGCAACACCGCGTTAGTGCTACCGCCGAGCGCGTTAGTTACGGCGATTGCGTTTTCGAAAGCCTTCTTGGTCATGATGTCGCGCGGGTAGATACCGAGACGCGCGAGGTTCATAACGGCTGCGCCGGCGAGTTCGGCGTCGACTTCTCGACGTGGATCAATCGCCGATGGTGATGCGCTACCGGGCAAACTCATGCCCAGTGCTTCGGCGATTGACGACATCGTGTTGGCAGTGAACATGCCACCACATGCACCTTCACCAGGACACGCCGCACGCTCGATGTCGTCGAGTTCGTCCTGCGACATCGTGCCCGCAGCGACCGCGCCGACGGCTTCGAAGACGGTGGTGATGTCGATGTTTTTGCCGTTATGAACGCCCGGCAAAGTTGAACCGTTGTAAACGAACACGCTTGGCAGATTGAGTCGCGCGGCGGCCATCAACATCGCGGGGATGCTCTTGTCGCAGCCGGCGAGACCGATAAAACCGTCGAAGCGCTCGGCGTGCACCACCGTCTCGACGCTGTCGCAGATAATTTCGCGGCTCGGCAGCGATGCGCGCATGCCTTCGTGCCCCATCGCTATGCCGTCGCTCACGGTGATGGTGCCAAACTCGAGGGCTACGCCACCGGCTTCACGAACGCCCTTCTTGGCACTCGCGGCGAGACGACGAAGCGACACATTGCACGGCGTGATTTCATTCCACGCATTGGCGATACCAATTTGCGGCTTATTCCAATCGTCGTCGCCAAGACCCACGGCTCGCAACATCGCTCGCGAACCAGCACGCTGGTTTCCGTCGGTGACATCGCGGCTGCGCGGCTTGATGTCGACGGGGGTTTCAGATGGCAGAGTCATGACTACTCAGGCTACTTGTGCAACCTCTACCGCTGGCTCGTCTGGTTTGCGCCGATAAAGCGCGAGGACCGGAACGAAGTAGGCGAAATAGGCAATCACGCGAATGCGCTCGGGCGATGCCACCCAGCCGAATAATCCCTTGACAAAATCGTAGAACGTGCCCGAAGCCCACATTCCCGACTCGACATTCCACGCCGAGTCGATGAGCCAGCCAGTTTCGAATCCGAGAAGTTCGCGAAGTTCGTGCACGGCTTTGCCCGCTAAACCAGCCGCAAACAGCAACAACAACACGGCGGTGACGTTGAAGAACATCTTCATGTTGACGCGACGACCACCAGCGAACACCAGCACTCCGAGAACGGCGGCGGCGACCAGGCCGAGCAGGCCGCCGATCACCACAGACGAGCCCTTGGCTGTGGATGTTTCGGCGCTCAAAAGAAACAGCACCGTCTCGAGGCCCTCACGGAGGACCGCAACGAACGCGATGACGAACAACGCTGTGCGCGATGCACCGTCGACTTTGCCGCGTAACTCGGTGCTCAACTCTTTGGCGTTAGCTCGCATCCAGAACACCATCTTCGTTAACACGATCACGGCGACTATCGCGATTGAGCCTTCAACAGATTGCTCGACCTTGCCGTGCAGACCCTGGACAAAGATGTAGATCAACGTGCCGATCGATCGACTTCAGGAAAACGCGCGCACCGAACCATTAACGCGAATGTGCACCACTTGATCCACCGTCGGAAGGTGACTAGCCTGCACGCGAATCACGGCTCGCTCGCCGCTACTCAGCCGCACATCGACCAGACCGTCATGGCCGAAAAACTTGGTGGCTAGCACGGTTGCACTGCACAACGAAGACGAAGCGCCAGTGACGATCTCCAGTTGTTCAGGGCGAATCACGAGGTGAACCACCCCCGGTTCGTGTGATTCATCGAGCACTAGATGCGTGCCGAGGGCGCACTCGGCGCGATCACCGTAGGCGGTAACGCGGCCGGTGATGACAACGACTTCGCCGACGAATTCAGCAACCGCGCGACTAACCGGTCGACGATAGATCGCAGATGGCTCGTCGGTTTGAACGATGGTTCCACCGAGCAACACCGCAACACGATCGGCAGTCGCCAAGGCTTCCTCCTGGTCGTGGGTCACCCACAACGCCGTGGCGCCCGAATTGCGCAGGGCACGAACCGTTTCTTCGCGCACCTGATCGCGCAATCCCAAGTCGAGAGCGGCGAACGGTTCATCCAACAACACCAACTCGGGGGAAGGAGCCAATGCACGGGCAAGAGCGACGCGTTGCTGCATCCCGCCCGAGAGTTCGCTGGGGCGATGTTTTTCGTAACCGGCCAATCCAACCATTTCGAGAACTTCAGCGATGCGCCGTTTGCTCTGTTCGGATCGACGATGGCGCAAACCGAAGGCAACGTTGCCGGCAACCGAGAGATGTGGAAACAACGCACCTTCCTGCGGAACGATGGTCACACCGCGCTTTTCCGGCGGAACCTGAACGACGCCCATGCCGGTTACCTGACGGCCAGCGATGGTTACTGAACCTTCAGCTGGGACTTCAAATCCGCTGACGATGCGCAAGAGTGTCGTCTTCCCCTCACCGGAAGGTCCGATAATCGCGGTGATTGAACCGCGCTGCAAGTTCAAATTCACATCACGCAAGACCCAATTGGTCGAGTAGCGATGCCCGATTCCATCAAGCAAAAGTGCCGAAGTGGACGTGCTCATGACGTCCGACTTGCGGTGGCAGATAATGCGGTCAACACCGCAACGGGAGCTGCAGCCAACACGATCAAGGCGAGAGCGAACGGCGCGACCGCCGCATAGTCAGACACCGAGCTGTACTTCCAAATGCTTGTGGCCAACGTTTCGGTTCCAGTGGGACGCAACAACAACGTGGTGGGTAATTCCTTGACGGCAGAGAGCATCGTCATTGCACCGGCGGCAAGGATTCCCGGCAGGGCGAGGGGAAGTGTCACGCGAAGAATCGTCATCACAGGGGTGGATCCGAGGCTACGTGCCACCTCCTCAACTCCAACGGTGCTCTGCTCCACGGCACTACGCACCGAGGCTACGGCGAGCGGCAGGAAGAGGATTACCTGGCCGAGTATGAGTAATGGAAGATGTTGATAGATGGGTCGCAGTGTGTGAACGCCTAGAAACACCACGGAGATTCCCACCACAATGCCCGGAAGGGCGTGCGACACGTAGGTTGCGCGTTCAAGCGATCGTGAAAGAGAGCTCTTGTACCGAACTGCAAAGATCGCCACCGGTAGCGCCAACAAAACCGCCACGACCGATGTAAGAATGCCGATTTGGAACGACGTGAGAATTGATGTGCCGACTTCGCTCCACCTGACGGTCGTTTCTGAGTCCCGTTGCAACCATGCGATCACGCTGATGACCGGCACCCCGACACCGAGACCGATGACCACCAACGATATGAAACCAGCAACGAGAGGCGATGCGCCACCACTGGGCCGACGGCGAGAACGGGTTGTGCCGCCGCCCAATCGATTCGGTGCATGACGACCTCGAATGCTCACCTCGGCAACGGTGAGTGCGAGGGCGAGCATCACCAACACAATCGACAAGATCGCCGCACGTGACGGATTGAATCCGGCGCGGTAGGCCCCATAGATGACCCAAGTGAACGCCTCGTAACGCATCGCCGCAACCGCTCCGAAGTCGCTCAGAACATAGAGCGCAACGAGCAATGCGCCGCCGGTCATTGCGCTGCGCACTTGACCGAGGGTCAGACTGAAAAACACCGCCGACGACCGCCGCCCGAGCGAGCGAGCAACGTCTTCGTGCAGCGGATCAACGCCGCGCATGGCAGCCGCCACCGGCAACATGACGTACGGATAACAGACGAAGGTAAGCACGATGAATACGCCAACGAACCCGTTGATCCCCGGGATCCATGACACCCAGGCAAAGGCCGCAAGATATGACGGAATCGCCAGGGAGAGCGAAAAGAGAACCAACATCGGCAAACGCAGGCGCATGCCCGACATCACGACTGTCCACGCACAGAAGGTTCCGATAACCACTGCCGACACCGTGACTGCGACCGTCAATGCCAGGCTGCGCCAGATCAACAACAGCGTGCGCTGCCGCCACAGTTCGTCGATGACAGCACCCAGGCCGCGCGACGTTGCTGTGTCGAACAGATACCACAGCGGAACCAAACTAATCAGCGCCGCTGCGAGCGCGGGCACCAGGAGTGCCCCGGGTACCCGCGCTCGTGTGTTCACTTGGTGAGAAGACCCGTTTGTGAAAGCAGTTCTTGCGTCTTTTCGATGGACTTGAGATCCGCCAGGTCAATTGCTGGTGGGTTCAATTCGGAAAGACTAGGAAGCTCCGCGTACTGTGGCACACCCGCAACAAGCGGATACTCATACGTCTTGTTGGCGAAGTACTCCTGGGCCTTGACAGAGAGAAGGAATTGCACGAATTGATGTGCGGCTTGTTCGTGGCGAGTCGATGCGAGAACTCCGACGCCGGCGACATTGATGAGTCCACCTACGTCACCGTTGGTGAAGAAATGGTTTTTTGCAACCACTTTGTCGACACCTTCCGCGGCGATCTTTTCGTAGAGGTAGTAGTGATTGACCAATCCAAGAGCGACCTCACCAGCATTCACGGCATCACGCACGACACCGTTCTTTTCATAAGCGACGGGCTTGTTGGCGGCAAAACTCCCTAACCATTCACGCGCGGCATCCTCGCCGCGAATCACGCGAAGCGCGGTGACGAATGACTGCCAGGACGCATTCGTCGGGGCAAAACCGATCCTGCCCGACCATTTCGGATCTAACAAGTCGTCAATGCTCGTCGGGGGCGTGTCGATGAGCGTCGGGTTGTACACCACGACACGAGCACGGCCACTCGTTCCGACCCAAGTTCCTGTGCGCGATCGAAATGACTCACTGACGAGTTCAGTCAGCGCCGATGGAAGCGTCGCGAGCAACTCTGCATCACTCACGGCACCTAGCGCACCGGCATCCTGTGAGAAAAATACGTCAGCCGGAGTTTGCCTACCCTCGGTGAGCAACAAGGCAGCCATTTCGCCACTGTCGCCGTACCGCGCTGAAATCTCGATGCCCGTTTGTGCGGTGAACTGCGCAAACAATTCGCTAACCAAGGCTTCACTTCTGCCGCTGTAGACGGTGAGTGTGATTTGATCGCCAGTGGTGTCGGCAACCGAGTCGCTGGATTCGGTGGCCGAAGACCCGCCACATGCGGCAAGTGCACCAACGGCGATGATTGCGATGAGTGCAGTAATCGTGCGGCGTAGGTGTCGCGAGAGGAGAGGTAATGACATGAAAATGCCTCGATTCATAGTTTTTAGGTTTGGATAATACAGTTGTTAGGGATACCTAACAGCCATGTTAGGCAACCCTAACAGCAATGTCAAATCGTGGCATACGGCTCATTTGGTGGCCTTGCGGGACTGCAAAATCGCTGTCGCGGCCTTACCGTCGGCCTTGCCCTGTGAGGCTTTCATGATGGCCCCGACCAGCGCGCCCATGGCCTTATCTTCGCCGCCACAGAATTTGTTCCAGGCGTCTTCCTGCTGGGCGATCACGGTGTCGACGAGGGTTTCGAGGGCCGATGTGTCGAGGGCTTCGAAACCTTTCGCGGCGGCGATGGCCGCGGCGTCGCCACCACCGCTAGCGACGATCTCGGCGAGAATTGTCTTGGCCTGCGTCGCAGTTATTTTTGCGGCACCCTCAAGTTTTATGAGTTCTGCCAAATCTTTTGCCGGCACCTTTGGCGCGGCGCCCTCTTCGGCGAAGGCCTGTTGCACGTAAATCAACGCGCGGGCGACGTCGCCGCCACTTTGCTCGACGGACAGAACGTAGTCGTCTTGACCACGTTCGACGATCACGTAGATCGCTTCGCTTTCTTTATCGACGCCCGCAGCCGTTGCGAGTCGCGCGCGGCGAGCGGCAGGCAACATCGGCAGCGCGGCGCGCACGGCATCGATCCACTCTTGGCTCGGATCGAGCACAACTAGGTCTGGCTCTAAGAAATATCTGTAGTCGTCGGCGTCTTCCTTGGTGCGCAGCGTGTGTGTGCGGCCCTCGGAGTCGTCCCAGTGGCGCGTCTCTTGGCGGATCACTCCTCCGCTTTCGAGCACATCGACTTGGCGGCGGGCTTCGTATTCGATTGCCTTGCCGACCGCGCGAATCGAGTTGACGTTTTTGATTTCACAACGCGTGCCGAACGGCTGGTCTGGCTTGTGCACCGAGACGTTGACGTCGACACGCATCGATCCCTCTTCCATCTTGGCGTCGCTGGCGCCGACGCACAGCAAGATCGAACGCAACTCGGCAACATACTGGCGGGCCTGATCAGAGGTGCGGATATCTGGGCGCGAAACTATCTCGACGAGCGGTACGCCCGCGCGGTTGAAGTCGACGAGCGAATAATCACTGCCGTGAATGCGGCCGCTGGTGCCGCCGAAGTGAGTCGACTTGCCCGTGTCTTCTTCGAGGTGCGCGCGTTCTACGCCGATGCGCACATCGCCCGGCAACATCAGGTAGCCATCAACATTTAGCGGCTGGTCGTACTGCGTTATTTGATACGCCTTTGAGAGGTCGGGGTAGAAATAATTTTTGCGGTGAAACGTTGAAGCCTGCACCGTGCAGTTGAGCGCCAGGCCGAGTCGCATCGCTAGTTCGACGGCGTGCTTGTTGAGCACGGGCAACGCACCGGGCAGGCCGAGCGTTACCGGGTCGATATTGGTGTTGGGCTCGTCGCCGAAACGGTTGGGGCTCGCCGAGAACAACTTGGTCTTCGTATCTAGTTCGACATGCACCTCGAGACCGATCACCATCTGCCAGCCGTTTGGCAAGACGGTGGCGTGAGTTGGCGCCGACGATGCGTTACTCATGAGGCGCGCTCGAGTTCTGCGGCGACGCGAAACATCGGCACTTCGCCGAGGCTTGGCGCAAGAATTTGCACGCCGACTGGCAACGAATGAGCGCCAGTACCGAACGGCACGCTCATGGCGGCGTGGCCAGCAAGGTTGGTGGGGATAGTGAAGACGTCGCAGAGGTACATCGTCAGCGGATCGTTTGACTTTGCGCCGAACGGGAATGCAACGGTCGGTGAGGTCGGCATCAAAATCACGTCGCACGACGCATACGCCTTGGCGAAATCGTCGGCGATCAGGCGGCGAACCTTGAGGGCCTTGCCGTAATAGGCGTCGTAGTATCCGGCAGATAACGCATAAGTGCCGAGCATGATGCGGCGCTTAACCTCGTCGCCGAAACCCGCCGAGCGCGTGGCGCCGTACATAGCGTTGATGTCTGCGGCGCCTACACGGTTGCCGTAGCGCACGCCGTCGTAACGCGCGAGGTTGCTGCTGGCCTCGGCCGGTGCAATTAGGTAGTACGCGGTGAGGCCGAACTCGAGCGACGGAAGCGCGACGTCAACAATCGTCGCGCCAGCACTCTCGAGCGCGGCGAACGCGGCGTCGAGTCGAGCGAGAACTTCTGGTTCGCAACCCTGCGGCATGTCGGTGACGCGGCCGATGCGCATACCCTTGACGCCCTGCGTGAGCGATGCTTGCAGTTGCGGCGCGGGTTGCGGTATCGATGTTGAGTCGAGTGGATCATGACCCGCGATTACCTCGAGCAGAAGCGCGGCGTCGGCAACGTTGTTGCTGAACGGCCCGATCTGATCGAGACTGCTCGCAAACGCGACGAGACCCTGACGACTGACGACGCCGTATGTCGGCTTGACACCGACGACGCCGCACAGTGCGGCGGGCTGACGAATACTGCCGCCCGTGTCGCTGCCCAAACTTGCGGCGGCGAAACCCGCGGCGACTGCGGCCGCGCTGCCGCCGCTCGAACCGCCGGGCACCCGTGAAGTATCGAGCGGGTTGCGAGTTGGGCCGAACGCCGAGTTCTCTGTGCTCGAGCCCATCGCGAACTCATCCATGTTTGTTTTGCCGACGATTACCGCGCCAGCCTGGTGCAAACGCGTGACGACGGTGGCGTCGTACGGCGGCTTCCAGCCTTCGAGAATCTTCGACGAGCATGTTGTTGGCACGCCGCGCGTGCACATATTGTCTTTGAGCGCGATCGGTACGCCCGCGAGCGGGCCACAATCTTTGCCTGCGGCGATGTCGGCGTCGATGCGGGCGGCAGTGCTGCGCGCCGAATCTTGCA
>Ga0209390_10009179_pt1 | contig 11949 bp, 14 predicted proteins | sample BON01_FD_187212 | JGI IMG/M metagenome (GOLD analysis project Ga0209390, IMG submission 187212) | Freshwater microbial communities from Lake Bonney liftoff mats and glacier meltwater in Antarctica - BON-01 (SPAdes) (version 2) | ecosystem: Environmental > Aquatic > Freshwater > Ice > Glacier... | reverse complement strand
GGCGTACAATCGTCGACACCATCTCCCTCCCCCTCCTCCCCCCCCTCCTCCTATGTCTGTCTTACCCTTCCCTCCACGCACGCCCCCTTCCGCCTCGTCCTCCCTCGCTTCTTCCTCTTCCTCTTCATCCCTCCTTTCCTCCTCCTTCTGTGCACAGCACATTCCTGCTTATCTTCGAGGGCGATTTGTGGCTTTGCCTTTGCCGGAGGTTTTACTGCACGATGAGGCTGGCGCAGAGGAGGAGGAGGAGGAGGAGGAGGACGGGAGGGAGGAAGGGGCAGGTGGCGTGGCAGGCGGGAGAGTAGAAGAGGAAGGAGGAAGGACGGGTGGGTCGTCGTTGTGGAGGAATTGGCTGCGAGGAGCAGCAGCAGCAGCAGCAGCAGCAGCAGCAGCAGCAGCAGCAGCAGCAGCAGCAGCAGCAGCAGCAGGAGAAGGAGGGGCGACACCCATGGAGGTCAGTGTCACAGGACACACCTCCTCTTCCTTGACCCCCTTCTCTTCCTCCTCTACCGCAGCAGCAGCAGCAGCGTCAGCTGGGGCAAAGGGGAGGAAAGAAGGGGAGGGAGGAAGAAAGGGGGGGAGAGGAGGAGGGAAGGAGAGTTTGGGGCCGGCGGTGGCGGCGATGGTGGTGCGAGACATGAGTTACGACGTGTTTTTGAGCCTGGCGGAGATGATGGTTTAAAAGGAGGAGGAGAAGGAGGAGGAGGAGAATCAGGAGGTAGAGGAGGAGATAGGGTAGAAGAGGAAGGAGGGAAGGAGAAGTGTGAGGAGAAAGAGGATGGTGGTGAGTAGAGTGAGGGAATTGATTGAAGAATGAGAGATTTTTCTAGTAAGTTTAGTGATGAGCCTGAGAGCAAAGGGGAGGAAAGAGAAAACCCGCGAGCACCAACCAGAGCACTTACTGCATCGGGATAGTGGAGAACACTGTTTGATGTGATGGTGGAGGCTTGTGGGAGCGAAAAAACGGAAGGAGCTAACTAGATGGGCTGTACGTCTTGCGAGTGGCCAAGTAGAGGCCTGAGTCCGAGTGACACTGCATTGGAGAGTGGGAAGGAGAGTAAGAAAGAGGAGGAATATACATATTTATATATTCGAGTGAGCAAGAAACAATTGAAAATGGATGCAAGAAAGTCGCTTTCAGCGTCTGTGTGTGCACTGTGTGAATGATGTGCTTAGAGGAGGGAAGTGCCTGCAGCTCACAATTTGTGTGCGCAGGCGGAAGAGAAGTAGTATATTGATAATTAGGCGAGAAAGAGATTGTAATAAAAGTGCCGGCAAGCGGCAGGTTAAAAAATGAAAACTCAAAAGCTCCTTCTCTTGAGACAGAGAGGTCTCATTCTCAAGCTTCTGCGTTTGCATCTACCCTGGAGGCAGTCTCTGCACTGATGATCAGTTCTCCTTCCTTATTTCATTTCTCATCTCCCAAATGTTACTATTCTGCTTGCGCACGCAAGTTGTATACTGCGGGCCCTTCTTTTCTTGGCCTCCTTCACCCCTTTCACTTGAACAACGCACACACTCACACACACAATTCAGATGCAGGGGTGCCGAGGGCATCACCCCTCCTAGAGAGTGAGTCCCTGAGTATCCGCCCAAAGGCAATTCAATTACTTTCTTGCTGTTCCCGTTTCCCTTTCCCATTTGCTTGCTCGCTTCTCACGTTGTCTCACACATTTTTCGTCTTCCTCTTACAATTCGTTTACCCAAAAACAAACTCTCTCGTCGTCACCTTCCTATTCGGTCACATTACGAAGTATGTGCCTCAGTATCCGCCTAAAGGCGCCTAAAGGCGCTTCGATTCTTCTCTTGCTGTCGCTTTTTCCCTCTTCTTCTTCCCCCCACCTTGCTTGCTCGCTTCTCGCGCCGGCTCTCACTCACTTCTTTCGTCGTCATCTTTCAATTCGTTTAACCCCAAAAAACACAGGCGCCGGGCCTCTCACAACTCTCTCATCATCCCCTCCCCATTTAGGAACTTGAGGGAACGACAAAGATGATACACATGCATGCTCTATCTCCGTCCTCCTTTTCCTTCTTCCGCCCATCCTCCTTCTTCTCTCTCCTTTAGGAAAGCCCAGCACTATTGTGCATCACGATCCCATTCTGTCCACCTCCCTCTTCCTCCTGTTGCATCACCACGCCCCCCACCACAAAAACCACGGCCAACAACGCACCAGTTACCCCTCCCGCGACTTTCCCTGCTGCGCCGCTGCCCCCGCTGCTCTTCTGCTCCACGTTAGGCGACGCATGATGTTCTCCCAGAGCATCTGCCCATGCCTTATCTGGAGCCAGATGCAGGGTGGATTCCCATAGCCCATACTAGTCATTGCGGGAGGGCAGGGCGGCATTGCTGTCGTAGTTGGCAAGCTCGGTTAGGTAAACGTCGAAGACGACGGTGTCCTTCAATGTGATGGGGTCCGAGATGCTGACAATGGGGAGAGATGACCCTCCTGAAGACTCGCCCAGCTCAACCGGTGCCGTCAGAAGGGTCTTGCTCGGGCTGTTGCTGCTGCTGCTGCTGCTGCTGCTGCTGCCGTCAATCATATAGACGAGGCGATAATATTGGACCCACTCTTCCTTCACCCCTCCCTGTATCCCCCGGCGGGAGCGCACCAACCTTCTCTCCACCCTCCCCTCCCCCTCCTTCCCCCCCCCACCCCCCACGGGCGCCGACGGATTGAGCTCCCCGTAAAGAACAGGCCGGCTGGCGACCACTTCCTCCGTCCTTCTCTCGATCCCTCCCTCCTCATTTCCTTTAGTCGCCAGCGTCACGCTCGTCCCCACTTGGTACAAAGTTTCCGCCCACCCAGGCACAGTCCAACGAGAGCAAACGACATCAGGCATCAACTCATTCCTTAGCTCCACCGTCAACACGCTGCTCGAAGGCTGACACCCCAGGTTGAGGATCTGGAGCAAGGCAAAGTCAGTGCCAATCGCCGAAATGTCAGGAAGGTCTGGCTCGAGGGTAGTGTCGGTGGCGGTGGTGGGCGTGGTCGTAGCAGACAAGGTCAAGATACGCGCACTCTTCCCCCCAGCGAGGGCCGTGAAGTAAAATGCAGCTTGGCCGTCCGCTTGTCTGCACTCCTCGTTCGTGCCTGTGGAGCCCGAGTCAAGGTAGAGGATTAAAGGCGCTTGTCCTCAAGGGCAAATAAGCTTGCTATCGTCGTAACCCATCATGTGATTATAGGTGGAGGGATGTTGTTCCAGCTCCTTGTCCGAGTAATAAGGAACATGGGGGTAAGGAGTAGAAGCATCATGGTGCCCATCATAAGGGTAGGGAGTAGAAACTGCTGACATCTGCATCTCTATGCTGGCCACAAACAAACTCAAATGCGCTTGTTGCTCTTCCTCCGTCATCTCGCCTTCGCCTTCCGCTTGGTTCACCGCAAGACAGACGTCCAGCAGTGCAAAAGCCTTGCACGGGGAGGGTATGCCCATTTGTGTAAAAGCGAAGCAGGTGCTGCAATTCTTATACACACTGGTTGGGCAGACGGTCGCACGTCTGCCATTGTTGCCGTGCGGCGAAGGAGTGCGGGGGTGCAACCCACCTCAAGCACCTCAAAACTTCAAATTTAAAATTCCGTTGATTCCTTGAGGTTCTCTCCTGTCTGTCCTGCCACACACCCAGTCTATAATATGACCTAGGCACGCTCTTCCTTCCCGTTAAGCAGGGTCTCGCATCGCATGGATTGTTCATTTGAGGGTTCACGCTTGCTTCTGCTTGAAGCCTTTACAAATGGTCAAGCGACTTGTCTCTCCACCCAGGTCCACCCGCAAAATCCGAGAAATTCAACGCCAGAGACAAAATTTTGGGAGAGAAGGCGGCGGACAAAGGCCTAGCTACGAGCGTCTGGGGACGCGACCAGCGTCCCGAAAGTTTGCAGACCATGTCTCTCCCGATCCCCACACCGGTCAAACTCACACGCAAAAAGCTTTGTATTGCACGCACGTCTGCACGCTGAAACAGAGAACACACAGACGTCGATGCTTGAGAACCAGATGGGCCGAGCGTTGGCCCGCCGTCTCGCTCCTTCTTCGTTTTGCGTAGCTTGCGTCTTGAGGCCAGGCACCCTCCTCCTGCGATCTTTCTTCTACACCACAGAGGCAATGCTTGCGCACGCAGACAGTCCACCACGCATGCCCTACACGCTACACGAGAGAGAACCGCCGGCAACACACACACACAGACATGCACCCTCTGATTGACGCCCTCCTCTCCCACCCCACACACATTGACACGCACAGGCCTTGCGGAGAAGCAGACGGCCCCGGCTCGAGCGCGTGACTCCCTTGCTCCACACACACACAAGACCACCACCACACACCGAGAAGACCCAGCGTCAAGCATGCGTCTTCTACGTTCTACTACACGCACCCTCTTCCTGGCGACCCTCCTTGGGACGGCCCTGCTCGCGACGGCTGAACAAGATAAGGAGCATGCCCAGGACAAAGATGACGTGAGCTTGGAGACGGCAGAGGTCGTTCCCCATCGAGGGGGAGACGACCCGGCCATGGAAGATGTACGTGCACGTGGTGGACTGAGTGTCATAGTCGGTGTTGGGGTGGGTGGGTGCTGTGCGTGGGAGGGGTGAGCATGCCCCCCCTCCCTCCCAACGTCCTTGCCCTCCCTCACTTCCTTCAAACCGCGGATGCGCTTCCTCCATAGTCAGGCAGGTTGCTAGCACATAGGCATGTACACCCCCACCGCTGCCCTGCCTCCCGCCCACCGGCAAGACCCTCAGCCTATCACCCTCCACTCACTCACGCCCTCCCTCCCTCCCTCCCTCCCTCCCCTCCACAGCGCTACCGCGGCAGCGGCTCCAGCGGCGATGTTCCCGGAATCGAACAAGACAGCAATACCCTCTCCCTCTCCGTGCCCGGCGCCTTCAAAGTGACCATCAAGAATTGCGCGGCCACCGCGGGGGTGAATGGGGCGAGTGATTTAATTCCGGTGTTTGAGAGCTTGAAAGGCTGCCCCACGGGGATGGTGAGCCTCCTCTCCCAGGCGCAAGGAGGGCCGGCCGTCTATACGTGGGATTCCCTTGCTCCTGCCTCGGACATTGGAAATCTCTTGCTGTACGGACCGACTAGCAGTATCAGCAGCAGCAGCAGCAGCAGCAGTAAGTGGGACCAGAAGATGAAGGAGAAGGAATTAAAGAAGGCGGAGATGGAGGGATTGCTGAAGGCCACGCCCTCCCTCCCTCCCTCCCCTCCTGTCGTAATTGAGCTTTCGGGCGATGAGCCTTTGCGGACTGGGCCGTGGGCGGCGAGCAACCTTGCCTTCCGTCCCTCCCTCACTCAGGCCTTGACGGGCACGCCTTTCCTAGTGTCGGATGGAAATGCGGATTTGCGCGAGGTTTTGTTTACTGGTTTCAATGAGACAATTTTTAAGGTGACGGACGAGAATGTTTTGAAGGTGGTGGGGGGTGGGTTTTTGGGGAATGGTGTGGGGGAGGAGGAGGGAGGGATGGAGGGAGGGGGAGGGTTGGTGGAGGTGGAGGGGGGGACGATGTATTGCCATCGGTGTCATTTTGTGGAGAACGAGGGGATGAAGATGATTGCGGCGTCGGGGCCGGAGTCAATGGTGGGGCTGAGTTTTTCGCGCTTCGTTGATAATGATGCGGTGGGTGCTTTGGTGCAAGCCCAGGATGGGAGTAGGGGTGGGTTTGCTTCTACCTCTTTCATTAACAACACGGTGCTGGACGGGGCGGTGCTGAAGCTGACGAATGGGTCGGTTTTCTTGGGGCAGAATTCGTTGTTTGAGTTGAATGTGGGTGGGGATCTATTGGCGGAGGATTCGCATTATCGCGTGGATAAGACTTTGTTTACTGGGTCGAGTCTGACGGTGTTGGAGGGCTTGGGGGAGGGCGAGGAAGGGAGGGAGGGAGGGTTGGGTGAGATTGTGTTGGCGCCGGTGGGGATCGTGGGGGGGGAGAAGGAGGTGAAGAAGGAGGAGGAGGAGGATGATTTGTCTTTGGATGGGATTGTGGAGGGCGATGAAGTGGTGGACGAGGAAATGAAGGAGGCTGAGGAGAAGGAGAAGGAAGAGCAAGAGGCGGAGCCGGAGCAGGGAGTGGAGGAGAACAATGCTGCCGCCCGCCGTCGTCGTCGTCATCGTCGCCGTCTCCAGGACCTGCCTCAGATCTTCTTTGCTGCCAGTGAGGAAGGGAAGGAGGAAGGGTTGGAGGGATCGGTGGCTCGTTTGTATGGTAGCTCGAGCTTGCAGGGTGTCAATCTGTTTGTAGATCAGGCGCAGGGGCCAGCAATTGTGAGCTTGGATGCCTCGAACGTCACCTTGGGTAGGCCTTGTTTCACCAATGATTCGCCTTCAGCTGCAGGAGCGACGCCTGATGCACGATTTGTGGAGTCAACGTCGGAATTCGGAAAATTGGTCATGTGGGGGGCGTGTGCCTTCCCCTCCCTCGAGGGGAAGGAGGGAGGGTTGCCTGACGTGTTCCTGGAGGATATGTCAATGGAGCAGGTAGCCTTGACGCCGTATACTAATTTGAATATCGGTGGGCAGGCCCAGGGGGTGTTGCCCGCGCAGAACGGCAGCTGCCTGCGTCAGTGCGAGGCCTCCTTCTCTCCCCCCCTCGACTGGGACCCCTCCTCCAAGCCCCCTGCTGCTGGTGCTGGTGGGATGGGTGGAAGCAAGAAGCCCTTCCCTCCCGGCCTGACCATCATCTTCTCCGATGGCAAGGGAGGGAACAAGCCGACGACGACGAGCGTCTTTCCCCCTCCTCCTAAGTCGCTGCCCCAGCCGCCGTCCGATGTGAAGTTTGATGAGGAAACGGGGATGGTCAATGTCAAGTACCCTGACAATTACAAAGGCGATAAGATCCCTTCCTTCCAGATCCCTTTTGGCATCCCCTTTGTCTTTTCCTCCCCCTCCGGTGGGGAGAAGGAGAAGAGCAACAACGGTAATGGTGGGGGGAAGCGGGCCTTGCTTCGAGGCGGGAAGGCAGCCGCTGCGGCTGTGGTCGGTTCTTCTTTTGCTCGCTCCCTCCTTCAGGCCCTCCCTCGCTCCCTCCAGAGTTTTAAAATTGGTGGGCATGAGATTGATTTGGGCTCCAAGGCCATGCAAGACGACCCGGTTAAATCTCTGAGCCAGACTTTGGGGAGTGGCATGGTGCCTCTTCCTCCTTCCAGCCCTCCCTCCGTCCCTTCCACCTCGAGCATAACTGCGACTTCCACTTCAACTGCTGCTGCTACTACTCCCTCGACGACGGCCACCACGGCCACGGCCACGACGATGACGACGACGACGACGACAAAAACGAAGGAAGAAGAGCTCCTCTCCCAAGCACAAGCCGCAGGCCTAAGCAACGAGGAGGACATAAACGAGATCAAGAAACTATTGCCCACCGGGGAGCAGCCCGAGGTCCCCGAAGAAATCTACACCCTCCTCCCTCCCCTCCTCCCCTCTTCCGAGCCCGCCACGCCCATGCTGTTTCTCATCCCCACCAGCATCACAAGCAGCAAGAACAAAGAGGAGGGGGAGGACGAGACGGAGGAAGACCTGCTCAAGAAACTGCAAAATGACCTGTCGGCCCCGTGGGAGAACAACAGGGGCAAGGACGCTTGGACTCAACCTGACTGGTCTTTCCTCGATCATTTCCCCGTCATTCCTAATGTTCCCATTGCTCACAGCACCGCGCAGAGCAAGCAAGCTTTGAAGGCCGCGAAGGCCTATGAGGCGTACACTGAATTTTTGGCGTCTAACCCTGGCGTGCTTTTGCCTTCCTCGGGAGTAGTGACGGAGGGAGGGAAGCAGGAAGGGGTTGCGGTTGGCGAGCCGAATCCTTCTGCGCCGGTGGTGGTAGAGGAGGAGAAGAAGGAGGAGGAGGTGGTGGACGGCGCGGCGACTATGGAAGGCATTGCTGTCGGGGAGCCCAACCCCTCTACTCCTCCTCCCACCACCACCACCAGCAGCAGCAGCAGCAGCAGCAGCAGCAGCAGTAGCAGCAGCAGCAGCAGCACCAGCAGCAGCAGCAGCAGCAGCAGCAGCAGCCGTGTCTGTCCTAAGGGGGAGGCACCTCTAATTCTCTATCTTGACTCGGGCTCCACGGGCGCGAATGAGGAATGCATGTCCCAGCAAGTGGATGGCCAGGCCGCGTTTTACTTCACGGCGCTCGCTGGGAACACGAGCGCGCGTACCCTCACCTTGCCGACGACGGAGAAGATCACGACCGATAATACTACTACTACTGCTACTGCTGCTGCTGCTGATGAAACCAGTGCCATCGATGCCGACCTCTCTGAGATCTCTGCCATTGGCTCTGACTTCACCCTGTTGCAGATCCTTGATTTGGGTTGCCAGCCTCCGAGCAACGTTTTGGAGGTCGAGCTGAGGAATGAATTGCTGCCTGATGTGGTGTGCTCTCGTTGGACTGTGCCTGGGTGGGCGGATACCTTGGAACAGGCCGGGACAAGCGTCACCTTGGGAGGGAAGGAGGGAGGGGTGGTGGCCAGTCGACCCGTGCAAGGAATTGCGATCGGCGAGCCGAACCCCTCGGCGCCTTTGGAGGGAGAGGTGATTGGCCGACCTGTGCAGGGGATTACGTTTGGGGAGCCGAATCCTAGTGCGCCTGCTGGGTTTGCGGTGGGTGAGTTTAACCCCTCGGCACCTGTGGAGAAGGAAGGGGAGGAGGGAAGGAAGGAGGGAGGGGTGGAGGGAGGGGTGGTGCGTCGGCGACAGTTGGTGGTGGGGCGGGGACGACGGGTGTTGCAGGGAGGGGAGGGAGGGAGCGAGGGAGGAGTGGCGACGACGACGACGTCTAGCATTGGTGACGTGTCCATGGAGGAGAAAGAGTTGGGAGAGGGAGAGGTGCCCTCAAGCCCTGATGTTCCCAGCAGCAGCAGCAGCAGCAGCAGCAGCAGCAGCAGCAGCAGCAGCAGCAGCAGCAACAGCAGCAACAGCAAGACCCTCCTAACAGTGCCTATTGAACTAGGTGGCTCTTCCGGCGGCTCCTCCATCTCCATCGTCCTCATCTCCGATCCCACCACCTTGGACGAGACCGTTGTCTTCGACGTCTACCTCGCCGAGCTCGCTCGCCTCAACAGCACCAGTGCCCTTCCCTCCCGCCCTCCCTCCTCCGAGGAGCAGCCGCAGCTGGAAGGAGCCTCCGAGGAGCAGCCGCAGCTGGAAGGAGAGAAGGCAGCAGCGGATATGGAGGTCCTGGCTGATTTTTCGGAGGGGCCGCAGGTGAAGCAGAGTGGGAAAGGGGGAGGGGGAGGGAAGGTGGCGGGAGGAGTGATTGGTGCGTTGCTTGCTGTGGTGGGGGGCGTGGTGATGTATAGGAAGCGGCAGCAGGGACAGCATGGGATGATGATGCGTGACAGTGGGTTTCATTAGAGTATTAAAGGAGGAGGGAGGGAGGGAGGGTAGATGCACGAGGTACATTTTGGCGGCACAAAGCACACGGTCCTTGACGTATTTTGATGTTGCTTTGGGTTGATTATTTGTACGTGGATTAGTCGTCATATACACGTATGCTTTGTGTGTGTGTCTGAGTGTGTTTTACCCTTACGACCAGACCAAGAAGGGGAGGAAAGGGGGACGACGAGAGAAGTGTGAGAGACGGCGCGGGATGCAAGTGAGGAAGAGGAGGAGGAGAAGTTGAAAAGCAACAGCAAGAAGAGGAGGAGCGCCTTTGGGCGGATACTGAGCGGAGAGAGAGAGAGAGAGAGAGTGTAAAATCGTGAGATAAACGCATTTGAAAGTGGTGCCGGCGCTGTCCTTTTTTCCCGCGATGGATTTCATTATGAAGGTGTCGTTTTCACAATGACAAAGTTGTGTGGGAAATGATCCTTGGAAGTTAGAGAACACTCTTGATAGAATGCACATGCTCCAACTCGTCCATCCGGAGGAGTCATTGAGAGAGAGAGAGAGAGAGAGAGAGAGAGGCGGGGCATGGAGGGAGGAGGAAAAGAGAGAGAGAGAGAGAGAGAGGCGGGGCATGGAGGGAGGAGGAAAATGTGTGACTACGACGCCTAGCACAAACACCAACAAGAAGAGCAAGAACGACAAGCATAAACAAATTTGGGAGGGGAGTGAAAGAAAAGAAAAAAGAGAGGGAAAGAGAACATACGCTTTGCTTTTCATTTATTCTACGGTTTAAGTTTAAATTCAAATCTCGTCCCACCATCTATTATTTATATCGTCGTTTTGGCATGCAAGTGTATATATTCCTCTTAATTGGCCATCTTTTCTTCCTCTTCCTCCCAGATACCCCCTCAGAATTATTTGCCCTGTTTAATTGCTTGTGTTTCGCTTTTGTGTGTTGTAATTTCATTTGCAAGCTTAAATTGACTCTCTCTCATTTCTGCTTTACTTTTTCGTTTCTTCCCCCCTTTCCCTTTGTATGTTGATTGCCCCTTATAAAATGTATGTGTGATGGTGTGAGAACTACCTTTGTTTCCCTCTGGGAGGTTGGTTGGTGGGACGCTGCCTCTCGTTCTTACCCTCACTCTCTCCTGCTATAAGTGAGATAAGTCACTAGGCGAGATAAAGATGTCATTTGTGTGCAAGCCTCTCTCTCTCTCTCTCTCTTCCTCCACTGACTGTCTGTCAGGCCACACATCCATCTCTTCTTTCTCCTTCTCCCTTTCTCTCTCTCACACAACTCCTAAAAATATGCTGATCATGTCAGGGTGCACTTCCGCTTTCGTCTTCTTCTTCCTTCGCTTCTTCCTTCTCCTCCTCCTCTTCCTCCTCCTCCTCTTCCTCCTCCTTCTCCCCTCTCTCTGTTCTCTTTCTATGGTACGAAAACGACCCTACCGATACTTTGCATGTGCATGTTACAAAACGAACGCTCCTGGCAAAAAGGCTCCTCCTCCCTCCCTCCCTCCACTACTTGCAAAAAGGCTCTCCCTCCCTCCCTCTCTCCCTCCCTCCCTCCAGACACACTACACCGTTCCTCTTCCTTCTCCTCCACCACCACCTCCCTCTTCCTCCTGTTGCTCCTGCTGCTGCTGCTGCTGCTGCTGCTGCTGCTCATGCTGGTGACACACACACCCCACCGCCCCCACCCCGTGCGTGCCCGCCCAACAAAAAGGCCGTCCCTCCCCCCCTCCTCCCCCCTCACCTCCCACCCCACCAGCCCCACCAACAAAATCAAACGCCGTCAGATTCAAATTCGGCGACGTCCCGAATGGATAATGTCGCTGCTCCCCACTCCGCGGACTAAAGAAACTCGTCAGAAACCCCCCGCTTCCTCCACTCCCTGCCCCTCCTCCTCCTTCCCCTCCCTCCCTCCCTTCCGCCGGCCCTACACTTGTATTGATGATGCTAGGGATAGAGACCGACCCTCCTCCTCCCCCTCCTCTTTCTCCTCCTCCTCCTCCCCCTCCTTTCTCGCCTCCACTTTCAGGAGAAGGTGAGTCCAGAAGGAGGGAACCATGCTCACTCAAATCAAGTGCCAAAAGACTCTCTTCTTCTTCTGTTTCTCCTCTCCTTCTTCCTCCTCCTTCTCGTCCTCCTTCTCCTCCTGCCGCTGCTCCTCCCAGCCACACCTCCGGAGGATTGACCTCCTCCTGCTGCTGCTGCTGCTGCTGCTGCTGCTGTGTCGTCAAGGTCGGGATGTTGATCGTGCTCCCTCCTCTTCCTCCTCCTCCTCCTCCTCCTCCTCCTCGTAACCCAAACAGTTGCTCTCCAAGCGAGAAGCCTTGGGCGTGGGGTATATGTATGGTGACCCCTCCCCCTCCTTCGGGCTGATGAATGATCACGCCGCTCGGCAAGGTGATGGAGGAGAGGAGGGAAGAGATACCTCCCTGCTGCTGCTGCTGTTGCTGTTGTGGTGCTGGTGGTATTAGGGGTAGTGGTGGCTGCTGCAATTGCTGCTGCTGCTGCTGCTGCTGCTGCTGCGGTTGACCATAGTGGGGCTGCCGAAGGTGAGGAGGTAGGCCTGGAAAGGGAGCATTGATGTCTGGCCCTCCTCCTTCCCCCCCCCC
>Ga0209390_10009176_pt1 | contig 11950 bp, 23 predicted proteins | sample BON01_FD_187212 | JGI IMG/M metagenome (GOLD analysis project Ga0209390, IMG submission 187212) | Freshwater microbial communities from Lake Bonney liftoff mats and glacier meltwater in Antarctica - BON-01 (SPAdes) (version 2) | ecosystem: Environmental > Aquatic > Freshwater > Ice > Glacier... | reverse complement strand
TGAGTGCTGAGTGCATTTGAGTGCTCAAGATTTACTGTGCACTGAGTGCTGAGTGCACTCCAGACCGCGCACTGAGCGTTCAAGTGCCAAGTGCAGCAGAGCATTGTGTGTGGGCCTACTTCAGGGCGCCGAAGTGCTCAGTTGCGGCGAGATGACAGAGGGTGGCGCTACGGAACCGTGCTTTGATTTTGGCGGGCCTGCGCTTCACGAAGACGTCACCTTGAACGGGCTGTCCATCCCAGTGACGGCCAGCAGCTTGAGTGAGCCGAAGTGATCGGTCGAGGAGGATGTGATAGAGGGTGTCACTGTAGATGACAGTGCAGATATTCTAGATCGCTGTGCGAGCACTACTATTCTGAGCAGGCTTCGTGCGTCGACGTGTGGCTTAGTTTCGAAGGCGGTGACGGGGCTGAGAGTTGATTTTGGTGTGAATGCGGTTCAGGAAGTCGTCACGGTGAATGGGCTGTCGATCCCGGTGACTGCCAGCAGCTTCAGGATGTCGAAGTGCTCGGTTGCGGAGGGTGTAACTGAGGTTTGCGCTACGAAGCCGAGCTTTGAATTTCGTGGGGCTGCGCTTCAGGATGTCGTCGCCGTAAACGGGATGTCGATCACAGTGACGGCTAGCAGCTTGAGTGAGCCGAAGTACTCGGTTGAGAAGGGTGTAACAGAGGGTGTCGCTGTATATGGGTGTAGACATTCTAGGTCGCTGTGCGATCACTACTACTCTGAGCAGGCTTCGTGCGGCGACGTTTGGCTTGATTTCAAGGGTGGTGTCGGGGCTGAGAGTTGATTTTGGCGAAACTGCGCTTCAGGAAGTCGTCACCATGAATGGGCTGTCGATCCCAGTGACGGCAAGAACCTTGAGTGCGCCATCGTGCTCGGTTGCGGAGGGTGTGACAGAGGATGGCGCTACTGATGACAGTGCGGACAATCAAGCTGCCCGTGATGGCACGGCTCCTCCTGTTAGGCGTCGTGCGTCGACATCCGGTTGGGATACAGCGGTGATGAGAGAGCCAAGCTTTGATTTGGTGGGGCTGCGCCTCAGAATTCGTAGCCGTGAATGGGCTGTCCATCCAAGTGTTCGCCAGCAACTTGAGTGCGCTGAATTGCTCGGTTGTGGAAGATGTGATGAAGAGAGTCACTATAGGAGACAGTGCGGATATTTTAGCTCGCTGTGCCAGCACAACTCTGGCAGGTGGCCTTCATGCGTCGATATCTGAGATTTTCAGAGATGGCGACGGGGCTGAGATAGGACTTTAGTGGGATTGCGTTTCAGGTGGTTCTCGTCACTGTGATTGGGCTGTCGACCCAGTGACGGCCAGCACGACTGACTTGGTTTCAGGGGCGGCAATGCGCCGAGCTGGAATCTTTGTGGAGATGCGCTTCGTGTAGCCGCCTCCGTCAACGGACCCAAGTGACAGCCAACAGGGGTGGCAACGGAGCCGAGTGTGATTTTGGTAGGGCGGCGCTTCAGGAAGTCATCGCCGTGCATGGGCTGTCGATCCCAATGACTATTCGCAGCTTGAGCGCCCATCTTGCTCGATTGCGGAAGGCGTGACAGAGGGTGGAACTGCCAATAAAAGGACAAATGTCCCAACTTGTTGTGAGAGCACGGCTGCTCCGGGCGGCCTTTGTGCGACAGCGTGTAGTTTGGCTGCGGGGGCCAGGACCGAGCCGAGCTTTGATTCGGGTGGTGCTGCGCTTCTGAAGGTCGTCTCCGTGAATGGGCTGTCGATCCAGGTGAATGCAAGCAGCTTCAGGGCGCCGAAGTGCTCGGTTGCGGAGGATATGTCAGAGGGTGGCGCCACTTAGCCGGGCTTTGATTTTGGCGGGCCTGCACTTCACGAAGTCGTCACTGTGAACGGGCTGTCCATCCCAGTGACAACCAGCAGCTTGAGTGAGCCGAAGTGATCGGTCGAGGAGGACGTGATAGAGGGTGTCACTGTAGATGACAGTGCAGATGTTCTAAGTCGCTGTGCGAGCACTACTACTCTGAGCAAGCATCTTCTTGCGTCGACGTGTGGCTTGGTTTCAGAGGCGGTGACGGGGCTGAGAGTTTATTCGGTGTGAATGCGGTTTAGGAAGTCGTCACGGTGAATGGGCCGTCGGTCCCAGTGACTGCAAAAAGCTTGAGTGCGCCATCGTGCTCGGTTGCATAGGGTGTGATAGAGGATAGTGCTATGGGCGACAGTGCAGATATTCCAGCTGCCCGTGATGGCATGACTGCCCCTGTCAGGCGTCGGGCGTTCACATCTGAGTGTGGGATACAGCGGTGGTGAGAGAGCCGAGCTTTGATTCCAGTGGGACTGCGCCTCAGAAATTCGTAGCCATGAATGGGTTGTCGATCCAAGTGTTGGCCAGCAACTGAAGTGCGCTGGATTGCTCGGTTGCGGAGGATGTGATAAGGAGTGGCACTGTAGATGACAGTGCAGATATTCTAGCTCGCTGTGCGAGCACAACTCTGGCAGGTGGCCTTCGTGCGTCAACGTCTGGGTTGGATTCAGGGATGATGACAGGGCCAAGCTGTGACTTTGGTGGAATTGCGCTTTAGGCAGTCGTCCCGGGAATAGGCTGTCAAGCCCTGTGATAGCGAGCTGCCTGAGTGCGCCATCTTGGTCAGTTGAAATATGTGACCGACGGTGGCGCTATAAATGACAGTGCAGATATTCTAGCTGCCTGTGATGGTACGACTCCCTCAGGCAGTTTCGTGCGTCCACATCTGGCTTGGATTCAGGGGTGGTGACGAAATCGAGTTCTGATTTGAAGGAGCTGCGCTTCAGGAAGTCGTCAATATGAATGGGCTGTCGACCCAGCGACGGCCATCAACTTGAGTGTGTAATCTTTCTCGGTTGAGTAGACAGAGGGTGCCGCTGTAGATGACAGTGTAGATATTCTAGCCCGCTGTGCGACCACGACTCCTGCAGTCAGCCTTCGTGCTTCGAGGCCTTACTTGGTTTCAGAGGCGGCGACGGAGCCGAGTTATGATTTTGGTGGAGATGCGCTCCGGGAAGCCGCCTCCGTGAATGGACTATCAATCCCAGTGACAGCCAACAGGGGCGCCAACGGAGCCGGGCTGTGATTTTGGAGGGGCTGCGCTTCGAATGTCGTCGCCGTGAATGTGCTGTCAATCCCAATGACTATCCTCCAAAGGGCCTTCGTGCGTCAACGTCTGACTGGATTCAGGGGTGGTGACGAACGCAAGCTCTGATTTGGGGGGGCTGCGCTTCAGGAAGTCGTCACCGTCAATGTTTGGGTAGGATTCAGAGATGGCGACGGAGCCGAGCTGTTACTTTGGTGGGATTGCGCTTCAAGCAGTCATCACCGCGGTACGCTGTTGAGTCCAGTGTCAACGTGCAACTTGAGCGAGCCATCTTGGTTGGTTGCAGAATGTGTGACCGGCAGTGGCGCTGTGGATGACAGTGCAGAGATTTTAGCTGCCTGTGATGGTACGACTCCTCCAGAGGGCCTTCGTGCGTCAATCAACTTGAGTGTGCAATCTTGCTCGGTTGAGTAGACAGAGGGTGCCGCTGTAGATGACAGTGTAGATATTCTAGCCCGCTGTGCGACCACGACTCCTGCAGTCAGCCTTCGTGCTTCGACGCTTTACTTAGTTTCAGAGGCGACGGAGCCGAGTTATGATTTTGGTGGAGATGCGCGTCGGGAAGCCGCCTCCGTGAATGGACTGTCGATCCCAGTGACAGCCAACAGGGGTGCCAACGGAGCTGGGCTGTGATTTTGGAGGGGCTGCGCTTCTGGAGCCGTGAATGAGCTGTCAATCCCAATGACTATCCACAGCTCGAGCGCCTCATCTTGCTCGATTGCGGAAAATGTGACAGAAGCAGGCACTGTGTATAACAGGGCAAATGTCCTGACATGTTGTGAGAGCACGGCTCCTCCAGGTGGTCTTTGTGCGTCAGCAGCCAGTTTGGCTACGGGGGTCAAGACCGAGCCAAGCTTTGATTCAGGTGGGGATGCGCTTTGGAAGGTCGTCGCCGTGAATGGGCTGTCGACCCCGGTGACTGCCAGCAGCTTCAGGGCGCCGAAGTGCTCGGTTGCGGAGAGATGATACAGGGTGGCGCTACAGAACCGTGCTTTGATTTTGGTGGGCCTGTGCTTCACAAAGTCGTCGCCGGGAACGGGCTGTCAATCCCAGTGACGGCCAGCAACCTGAATAAGCCGAAGTGATCGGTCGAGGAGGATGTGATAGAGGGTGTCGCTGTAGATGACAGTGCAGATATTTTAGGTTGCTGTGCGAGCACTACTATTCTGAGCAGGCTTCGTGCGTCGACGTTTGGCACAGTTTCAGAGGTGGTGACGAGGCTGAGACTTTATTCGGTGTGAATGAGCTTCAGGAAGTCGTCATCGTAAATTGGCTGTCGATCGCAGTGACTGCAAAAAGCTTGAGTGCGCCATCGTGCTCGGTTGCAGAGGGTGTGACAGAGGATGGCGCTATGGATGACAATACAGACATTCCAGCTGCCCATGATGGCATGGCTCCTCCTGTTAGGCGTTGTGCGTTCACATCTGGATGGGATACAGCGGTGGTGAGAGAGCCAAGCTCGGATTTTAGTGGGGGTTGCGCCTCAGAAATTCGTAGTCATGAATGGGCTGTCCATCCAAGTGTTGAGCAGCAACTGAAGTGAGCTGGAGTGCTCAGTTGAAGAGGATGTGATGAAGAGTGGCACTGTATATGACAGTGCGGATATTCTAGCTCGCTGTGCCAGCACAACTCTAGCAGATGGCCTTCGTGCGTCAACGTCTGACTTGGATCCAGAGATGGCGACGGGGCCAAGCTGTGACTTCGGTGGGATTGCGCTTCAAGCAGTCGTCACCGGAATGAGCTGTCAAGTCCTCTGACAGCAAGCAGCATGAGTGAGCCATCTTGGCCGGTTGCGGAATGTGTGACAGACGGTGGCGCAGTGGAGTTTTAGATGCCTGTCATGGCACGACTCCAGGCGGCATTCTCCTTCATGCGGCCTCCGTGTGTCAACGTCTAACTTTCGGTGAAGTTGGTGCATTCGGCGATGCCGAACTCTGATTTGGAGGGGCTGCGCTTCAGGAAGTCGTCACCGTGAATGGGCTGTCGACCCCAATGACGGCAATCAACTTGAGTGCGCCATCTTGCTCGGTTGCGAAAATTTGAAAGGGTGGCGCTGTAGATGACGGTGCAGATATTCTAGCCCGCTGTGCGACCACGACTCCTGCAGGCAGCCTTCGTGCACCGACGTTTGACTTGGTTTCTGGGGCGGCGACGAAGCCGAGCTATGACTTTGGTGGAGATGCGCTTCAGGTAGCCACCTCCATGAATGGACTTTCGATCCCAGTGACAGCCAACAGGGGTGGCAACGGAGCCGGGCTGTGTTTTGGTGAGGGTGCGCTTCAGGAAGTCTTTGCCGTGACTGGGCTGTCGATCCCAATGACTGTCCGCAGCTCGAGCGCCCCATCTTACTCGATTGCGGAAGATGTGACAGAGGGCGGCTCTGTCAATAACAGGATCTGACACCGTGAATGGGCTGTCTGTCCCAATGACGGCAAAAGCTTGAATGAGTCATCGTACTCAATTGCAGAAGGAGTGACAGAGGATAGTGCTATGAATGACAGTGCAAACATTCTGGCTGCCTGTGATGGCACAGCTCCTCCAGGCAGGCAGACTTCTTGCATCAACATCTGGGGTTTATACAGCAGTGGCGAGAGAGCCGAGCGTTTTTTGGGCTGTACCTCAAAAATTCGTCACAGTGGATGGGCTGTCGATCCAAGTCTTGACCGCACCTTGAGTGTGCTGAATTGCTCGGTTGCGGAGGATGTGATAAGGAGTGGCACTGCAGATGACAGTGCGGATATTCTAGCTCGCTGTGCGAGCACATCTCTAGCAGGTGGTCTTCGTGCGTCAATGTCTGGGTAGGATTCAGAGATGGTGACGGAGCCAAGCTGTTACTTTGGTGGGATTGCGCTTCAGGCAGTCGTCACCGGGAATAGGCTGTCAAGTCCAGTGTCAACGTGCAGCTTCAGTGAGCCATTTTGGTCGGTTGCGGAATGTGTGACCGGCGGTGGCGCTGTGGATGACAGTGCAGATATTTTGGCTGCCTGTGATGGTACGACTCCTCCAAAGGGCCTTCGTGCGTCAACGTCTGACTGGATTCAGGGGTGGTGACGAACACGAGCTCTGATTTGGAGTGGCTGCGCTTCAGGAAGTCGTCACCGTGAATGGGCTGTCGACCCCAGTGACAACAATCAGGAAGCCTTCGTGCATCGACGTCTGACTTAGTTTCAGGGGCAGCAACGGAGCCGGGCTATAATTGGGTGGAGATGTGCTTCGGGAAGCCGCCCCCGTGAACAGACTGTTAATCCCAGTCACAGCAAACAAGGGTGGCAACAAAACCGTACTGTGCTTTTGGTGAGGCTGCACTTCAGGAAGTCGTCGCCGTGAATGGGCTGTCGACCCCAATGACTATCTGCACCATGAGCGCCCCATCTTGCTCGATTGCGGAGGATGTGACAGAGGGTGGCACTGTCAATAACAGGACAATTATCCTAATATGTTGTGTGGACACAACTCCTGCAGGCGGTCTTTGTGCGTCAGCGTGTAGTTTGGCTTCGGGGATGAGGACCCAGCTGAGCTTTGATTCGAGTGGGGATGCGCTTTGGAAGGTCGTCACCGTGAATGGGCTGTTGATCCTGGTGACTGCCAGCAGTTTCAGGGAGCCGAGTTCTCGGTCGCGAAGGAAATGACAGAAGATGAGCCACGGAGCCGAGCTTTGGTTTGGTGGGGCTGCGCTTCAGTAAATCACGATCTCAACACAAGCGGCGCTTTCCAGACAATGCTGAATGGCAAGTTTGTTTTCCCTACAGTCAAGAAAGGCGTTGCACACTGACCCACCCCAAGGTGTCGCACACTGTCCCACCCCTATTTGGTTCCCTTGGGTTTGGTCCCCAGAAAGATGTCGATGAGATGTTTCACGTCATTGCCAATAGCCGACAGATGAGTGTGTACATGTTCCCCTGGAAAACCAAATGACAGGTATGGCAACAGCTTGCGAAATACAAGCGGGTATGCAAATGGGTCGCAGAGAGAGTACTGAACCGAACAGACGTGTAAATGGTCCAGATCACGCATGCCCACTTTGGAATCTCTTCAGGACGTGCAACACCTGATCTTGCCAGAGGTTGCAGAGGTTGTGCTCACGAAGTTCACGGCGGACACTGTACTTGAATCTGCCGAAGCAGGTCAACTCATCCTCGGGTACAACTGTGACGACATGCCGACATTGGCAGCGCTCACGGAGTTCTTCGCCACGCAAGGGTTGCCTACTGCTCTGGCAGAGTCTACATGAAAAGGCTATTACAGTGATTGGCGAGGATGGGTCACGTTTTGCGTGGTCATGCGCCAGCCGGAAGCCATCTTACCAGCGGATACATAGGTCTTGATGGCCTTTTTGTCGCAACTCCTCCTCGGCCAATATACTACCAGTACGATTGGAAAGTTTTTGTTGTACATTGTGACAAACACTACCGGGCCAATTCGGATGCCCGTCACTGCCTTGTATCGCGAGATGGGATGTTGGCTGATGGGTTTAAAAAAGAACACAAGTAGCGATGTGAAAACCAAAATGCGCTTGACCCCAATCCACGTGCGACTGATTGCATCCTGACCAGCCACATCTCTTTTGCGCGAACGAGATTGGTTCCTAGCACAATTGAGCACCTTGAACGCATTTCAGCAATCCGAACTTATAGTGTTGGATGTGTGTGACTGGCTCATGAACCGCGAATGTGACTCTAGAGCAGGTCCTGCGTCGCCATGGTACTTTTGAAGAGACAGAAGAACGAGCATAAAGCATGCTTGAGGATATTGCTGTGCGCACAACACTATGTACCATGTACAGTCCGCTCTTTGAAATGGTGTATGGTGGCACACGGTTCAACACAATCGCGAACGCATCAGCCCCAAGCACATCACCAACGCGATTGCGAGGATGTTACCCGCAGCTCAGGTCGACAATACTGGCTTCACATCCAAATCAATGCGAAAGGGCGGCTTCTAGACAGCAAGTGAGCAGGCGTGTCAAGGGCCTTACAGTGCCAGCTAAGCGGTCACCACAGCAATACACACAAGATTTACGAAATAACGACAGTACAGACAGAGAAAACAACCAGGACTTGCCGAAATATGAGACGCCAGGAGGTTTTCGAAAGGAGAACATGTACCGTCTCACGCAGATGTTCGGTCTATAGTTGTGCAATTGCCTGCAAAGACTTCGTCAGGTGTCGAGAAGAGTGGACGAGTGGGTAGACCAAACCCGATAGCCGCAGGGTGTCGTTGACGCGCAACAGAACCCTTTCTCAGCATAATCTGTGTAGAGAACCCTTTCTGTGATGTGCACGTGCGAGCATGCAAAGATGAAAGAGAAGGCGTTCTAAGAGAAATGATTCTAGGTTCGTCTTCGCAGTTCGTGCGAGCCGTTTGTGAGAAATTGTTCTCCGAGCCCGGCTGTTTGAGAGAAGCTGTCCTCGAGAAACCGTTCTCTGAAAGAGCGTTCTATGAGTCCCAACCGAGAAGTTGTTCTGGTAGAAATTGTTCTACGAGATGTGGTTCTGTTAGAGGTCGCTCTGAGAGAAGCGGTTCTGCGAAGGGCCGTGACACTCCAAGAACGTATTCTGGCTGCGCGAGCGCCCCACCCCGAAGGTGCTACTCCTACTCTCTCCACACGTATTGAGAACCAAGACCACGCAGACCGGGCTCCCAAGTAAGGACCAATGATCATAGTTAACGAATAATAATGAAAACCCTGGCGAAAGTGGGGGGCACAAGCAATATCTTGTGGTGGGCCCTCAATGGTGCCGGTCTACTATTTGCCTGCAGCAAATGCGGCACAACGTTTCGCGTGATCCCTTTTTCCTGTTTCGGCCTTATTAGTAAATAACATTGGGTGGAGGGGTTGAGACTCGAAATGGCCATCGGAATAAAAAACGACTGGGAAAGAGGGTACCGGGACTCCCTATTAGAAACTGTTTGGGAATCTCCAAAAATCTGGTACAGCCCGTTCCGTGGAAGATGAGACTCGAAATGCTGAATTAAGTGGTAATCGAAATCCTGAATGCATAGATGCGGGGTAGACCCATGGAGGTGGATAGACCCATAGATGTGGGGTAGACACATACAAGTGATACACCACGGTAGACTCGCACGTTGTACCCACTGCCAATAATTTTTCATGAATCTCCTTCGCTTTCTGAGTTTCATGAAAAACAACATGATGTTCGAAAGGAAAAAATCCAGACACCAGAAAGTTTGATTGATCCGAAGGAAAAACAATTCTCACGCTCAGCTGTAGAGCAGCCGATGTGAGGGTACAAGTGCAAAGGTGTTTTCATTCTCAAATTCAGCATGCGTTCAAAGCTGAATTAGACAGGTAAAAGTAGAGTAGACCCATAGAAGTGCGGTAGACCCATATATATGGGGTAGACCCATAGAAGTGGGGTAGACCATAGATGTGGGGTAGACACATACAAGTGATACACCACGGTAGACTCGTACGTTGTACCCACTGTCAATAATTTTTCATGAATCCTCCTTCGCTTTCTAGTTTTCATGAAAAAAACCATGATGTTCGAGAGGAAAAAATTTCAAACACCAGAAAGTTGTAGAGCAGCCGATGTGAGGGTACAAGTGCAAAAGTGTTTTCATTCTCAAATTCACCATGCGTTCAAAGCAGAATTAGACAGGTAAAAGTAGAGTAGACCCATAGAAGTGGGGTAGACCCATAGAAGTGCGGTAGACCCATAGAAGTGCGGTAGACCCATAGATGTGGGGTAGACATAGAGGTGCATAGACCATAGAAGTGCGGTAGACCCATAGATGTGGAGTAGACATAGAGGTGGATAGACCATAGAAGTGCGGTAGACCCATAGAGGTGGATAGACATAGAGGTGGATAGACCCATAGATGTGGGGTAGACACATACAAGTGATACACCACGGTAGACTCGCACGTTGTACCCACTGTCAATAATTTTTCATGAATCCTCCTTCGCTTTCTGATTCTCATGAAAGACACCATGAATTTCGATTACCATTTAATTCAGCATTTCGAGTCTCATCTTCCACGGAACGGGCTGTACGAAGGGATACCAAGGTGAGCGCAATAGACGTGACACCAGAATTTTTTTTTCAGCGTTTGTATTGGTTTCAGGACTGAGCCCATTTTTGCAATTTCAGGCCCGAGTCAACTGTCCGTGTGCTTTCACCCCACTGTTCACACTTCAACTATTTCTCGATTTCCGTAATTTTTTTCGGATGTGGCGAGGGTACAGGGACTCGGCCAGATTACTTGGTAAATTATGGAAAAAAAAATGAGGGGCCATTCGGGGAAAAAAATTGCACAGAAATCGAGAAAGAGTTTTACAGTGAATGGTTGGAGTTGTGGGTGCACACGGACAGTTGACTCAGGGCCCAAATGTGCCCAATCCTAGAACCAAACAAACGCTCAAAGAATTTCTTTTCTGTCACATCTATTGCGCTCAGCTGTGCTCACATTTGCACGCGATTGTTACAGCCTCTTTTGCAGTCTCTAATAGGGAGTCCCGGTACCCTTGATGTGGCCCCTCATTTTTTGTCAGCACACGATCCACCAAGTAATCTGGCGGAGTCCCGGTACCCTCCTCGGAAATCCTAATCGGAATCATGAAACTATTGTTCTATGGCTTTTTTCACTTGAAAATTTGAAAAGAGCAATAGAATGGTACAGCCAATCCCACTTGGGGTGACATTTTCGAATGCTGCTTCAAAGCTCAAAGCTCAAAGCTCGAACGTCTCTCTTCATCGAAACGTGGCAAAAGAGAGGATCGTGGCTGATCAGAGTGCGATTATTACATCCTTGGGCGGCTATGATATCAAATCTTTCGAACCTAGCAAAAATCAAAAATAGTAAATCTGCACGGCAGTTTGACGGGTAAAAGGGCATTTTTGCATGAACATTTTGGTATGAAATAATTTTCGGATGGCAAAATCCTTATAACATTTCTCATCCAGAATTTAGAGATGTTCATTTCATTCTAAAGTTTTATGGAGATTCGAGCACCGGAAGGAGGTCTACCAAAAATCGGGTCAAAAATAGCAAAATTGCATTCTCGGAAACTGCGATTTCACGGGTAAAATGGCGATATTGAGGGGATTCTTCCAGCATGTTCCACAAAAAAATCGAAACTTTTTCTATTGATGAGATTAGAACACTTTTGCGATGCGTATCCTCTACAAGTCATGCCGTTTCTGATTTCGAAGTTTTTTTTGTTTTTGACACATTGTCGTGTTTTGCCAGTGTGGGTTTGAGGGTCTTTAAGTGCTCGAAAATTGGTCACGCTCGAAGGATGGGTAATTTTACCCGTGAAATCACACTGAACGATGAATATCTCAGCCAATTTTTGTCGGACAGCAAAGTCTTTTGAATGACTTTAAAACAACTTGTTGAGACCTTTATTAAACTCCCCATCTTTGATAGCAGCAGAGCAATATGCGTATTGCTCCGGGGGCAAAATCAACAACTTTAGTCCCATCTAGGTGAGGAAAGGACCGAAAAACATCAAAAATTTCATAGGACTCCTTCCAGCAGAAATGCGCGGGCAAAAGATCTCAGAAAGTTACATTAATAACATGCCCAAGGCATTTTCTTGAAACACCTAGACCCATTCGTCACCGAGATTTGTCAAGCCACAATATTAGTAATTTTGAAAATTGGTACCAGAAATCTCGAGATTGCCATCCTTCTAGTATTCCCAATTCCTGGTAGATTGTTAAGGGATTTCTCGGAAGATGGAATTACTATTATTTCGCCGGTCGCAGGACTAAATTTGCTCCGGTGAAAAGTCTCGATTCCTCAGAATTCTCCTCAGAATTCTCAGATCTTAAAACTTTGACAAGTAATGTCAAGGTAAATCCAGTAATCTCGTGAAATGGA
>Ga0209390_10009174_pt1 | contig 11951 bp, 10 predicted proteins | sample BON01_FD_187212 | JGI IMG/M metagenome (GOLD analysis project Ga0209390, IMG submission 187212) | Freshwater microbial communities from Lake Bonney liftoff mats and glacier meltwater in Antarctica - BON-01 (SPAdes) (version 2) | ecosystem: Environmental > Aquatic > Freshwater > Ice > Glacier... | reverse complement strand
CCGTGGACGCACTCCAAAGGGCCTCTTACATCACTCGACCGCACTCATTAGCTAGCTATTAGCCAGCCAGGCACTCACCACACATGCCTTAGCTCTACAAACACACACAGCATCCCGCCCGCCGGCAAGGGCCTAGCCTAGCTAGCGCCTAGCCTAGCTAGCGTAGGGGGAGGCGCAAGGCGAGGCGCAAACGCGAGGGCCCAAAAGGGCCGAGCCGAAGGGGCTTGCTTGTGGTGGCTTGGGAGGGCAGCACCAAGCAACGCCTCAACCGACGTCCACCCACAGAAAAGGTGCGTGTGGCATTCCTAAGCCCTCCACCCTGCGTGCCCACAGCCCTCCCTCGCCCCTTCACAAGCTGCGTAAAAATGTGAGGAGAAGGCGTCTGGAGGAGGGAGGGGCAGGCGTTTGTGATCACGGAAGACGAGAAGGAGCAGGAGGAGAAGTAGGGGGAAAGGGAAGGGGAAAAGCGGCTGTAGAATAGAAAGAAAAGGAGGGAGGGGAAAACAAGGGAGGAAAACAATGTGTAAAGAAACATGTGAATAAATAGAGGAGATGGACGAACAATTTTGCCATGCTCTTCGCACTGTGTTAAGCCGTTGTATTATTGTTATTGATACATCTTTCGATCAAAAAAGAAGCGAGCCAACAAGGTACGAAGTTCCTGCTGCTGCTTGAGGGTCATCTCGCCATTTTATTCTTCTTGCAGTTGTCGCTGCTGCTGCTGCTGCTGCTGCTGCTGCTGCTGCCACTGCTGCTACCATTGCCCCCCCACCACCCTTCTCCCCGTCATCTTCGACGTCATCTGCGACGACTTCAACCCTGCCGCCGCCAAATAACCATCTTTCTCCTCCTCCTCTTCTTCTTCTTCTTCTTCCTCCTCCTCTTCCTCCTCCCCTCCCTCCATCGCATTCTGCATTCCCCACCACAACCCTCTCCTCTCCCGCACCACCACCTGCTGCAGCTTCTGCACGCGCCGTTGCAACTCACTGGCCTTCAACCGCGGAGCCAACAAAGAAGAAAATCCCTCTAGTAACTCCATTTCACGTGTCAAAGGACGAACAGACAAAGAGGAAGAGGGAGAGAGGGAGGAAGCTGGGAGTCCCACCCCAAGATGAGCCGCTGCTAGAACTAGAGCACGCGCTTGCTCCCGGACGTGTTCCACGCCCTCCCTCCCTCCCTCCTTCGAAAGCAGCCTGTCCAAACCCCCCAACAGCGAGCGTAGATCCCGCTGCAAGGCCTGAACCTTATCACCATTCAACTCACCTAGCACTGCCCCGCTCCCTTCTTCGCTCCCTCCCTCGCTTCCTCCTAAGCCCCAGATCCGCGCGCGGTCCTCCCACTCGCCATTCAATCCTACTGCTTCCTCCACCCCTTCCCCCCTCCCTTCTGCCTCCTCTCTTGTATATCGTCCTTCCCTCGGTTTCTTCAAATAGATCAACGCGTCTGCGGGCAAGAACAAACGTTCTGCTCCCTGGGAGACACGCGTCGCCCTTCTCACCGACCGCCACTGCTGCTGCAGCTGCCGCACATCCTGCAGCAACGCCTGCTGCCACCCCTCCCTCCCCCCCCCTTCTAAAGGAGAGGACCGTCGTCGGTCATCAGGCGTACCCCTCCCTCCATCCCTTCCTCCCTCCGGACCTCCCACCTGAGCCATCACCCTTTGCTCGAGCGCGGCCAAGAGAGAAGTCAGTCCATCTGCTGCCTCCTGCTGCCCTTGGAGGAGCTTTTTGAGTTCTTGTACGTGTCGTTGCAGCTGTAAATTCTGATGTTGCAGTAACCGCAGGCAGCGTTCATCGACTGAGGAAGAGGGAGGGAGGGAGGAAGGGAGGGAGGGAGGGTGGACGAGGAGGAGGGCTTCCTGGAGGGAGCTTTGTTCGGTGAGGGCGAGGCGGAGGGCGGTGTTGTCGGCGCGGAGCTGCTGCTCGAGATCGGATTCTATGGTTCCATCCGCTGGAGGAGCAGGGGGAGGGGGAGGAGGGATAGGTAGGGACCGAGGGAGGGAAGGAGGAGGGGGGTTGAGGTGCTTGGTGGTGCTGCTGCTCCTGCTACTGCCGCTGCTGGAAGGTCGGCGGGTTTCGATACTTTTTGCAGCAGTCGTTTTCGTTGTCCTTGCATTGGGTTTGATTGCGGAGGGCTTAGGAATCGCTGGTGCTTTTACTGCTGGTACTGCTGGTACTGCTACTGTAGCGGCGGGTTTGGGGGCTAAGGAGGAGGAAGAGGTGGGAGGAGCTCGTTTGGGCACCGCTGCCGCTTGCAAGACGTTTTGCGTTGGCATAGGAAGCTTGGTCTTGCGGGAGGGAGGGATAGAGAAAGTGGTAGAAATGGACTTGACAAGAGGAGCGGGTGCTCGGTGCTGGTGATGATGACTGCGCTGGCTGTGCTGTGCTTCTGCTTCTTCTTCTTCTTTTTGCACCTCTTCAGAAGCACGTGGCTGATGCCGGTAAGCAGGACGTCGCAGCTCAGGTTCTCTTTCTCCTTCACTGCTGCTGCTCCTGCTCCTGCTTGCCGAGGAATCACTCTCATCCTGCTCCTCCTCCTCTTCCTCCTTCTCGTCGTCGTCCTTATCATCTTGCGTCTTCATCCTACTCCCCTCCCCAGGCATGACCCACGCCGGCTGACGTTCCTCCCTGCCGCCCTCCCCTTCCAGATGCAAGCGTCCTAAGCCCCTTTCCAAAAATGCATCGATGTTATCAACCCTGTAGGGCCTGTAGGGATTCGTCGTGCCCTTCTTTGCCCCAGCGCTGCCATTGATTTTGGTGCTGCTGCTGCTGCCTGTTTTTTTACCACTGCTGCTACTGCTGCTGGTGCTGGTGTTGTTGCTCTCCGCACGAGGAGGACGCGTCATACTGGAAGGCAAAAAAGGAGTTTTGTGGGCCGAGGGGAGGTACGTCTTACTGCTGCCGCTTTTACTGCTGCTGCTGCTACTGGTGCCGTTGCTGCTCAGACGCGTGGGCGTGAATTGTAGTAGTCTATCTGCTGCATCTGCCTGCCCAGCGCCCGCTCGTCTTGGCATCATTGGTGAAGGAGAACGATGACGCAAAGGCGTAGTAGCCCTACTGCTGCTGCTACTACTACTACTTCTGCTGGTGGAAAGCCGATATTCCAAAGTAGCACGTGTCCGCGTTCGCGACTTGTGCCGGGCCGCCAAAAACTCAATTGCCTGGAGACACAACCCCTTATCCTGAAGCAAAAGACGGACATTACATAACCCCCTCGGTGCCTGCTGCCGCTGCATCTCCTCCACTACCGCCACCATGAAATCCTCTCGAAACGCATCCTCTTCTTGACGACAGTATTCGGGCAACAATCCCAAATCTTCCACCCGCCCACTCTTCTCCAACGCCCGCTCGGCCTTGCGACCTTGTCGACGCTTATGCACGAGCGCGCTCAAAGCTTCGGCCGTCTGTGCCCCCGGAATCTCCGCCAGAAGCGCCAAGAAGCATGCCTGGCGCGTCTCCCACGTCAATTGACTTAGTTCCGTGGGACCAGCCACGACGCGCTTGGCCGAGGCGAGGTACGGCAGCTCGAGGGCGCGGAGTTCTTCGGCGAGTTGGTCGGGGTTCGTGTGCCCGCTTGCCTTGCTTGCCATGGTCTTCCTCCCTGGGCCTCACTCAAAGGATAAGGATTGCGAACAATTGTAGATTTGAACGATGTTGTACACGCAAAAGCAAAGGGCTTGCTAATTGTGTCGACGCCGTCGTCGTGCGGAGGAGCTTTCGCCGGGGCCTTGGAAGAATAGCGGCGTCGCCAAGCAACAGGCCTGTGTGGGTTTGTGCGTGTAGTAGAGGCGAAATGAGGCGGTAGATCTCAGGCATATTTTTGTGAGGACCTGCCTTCACCCAGCGCATGTGTTGTAGTGTCTTGGACGCGACGCATTGGCTGTCGGTAGGCGCAGAAAAGGAGGAGGGGAGGGAGGGAGGCGGGCTTGAAGCATCGGCGATTGCGACGCACCACGCACTGTCCTCACCCACCCTTACACCACCACTCTACACACACAGGCAGACAAGGGCAAAGGACGACAAGGGCGCCGCTGCCGGGGGCCAAGGGCAAGCCAAGATTACGGCCGCAAGTCCTAGTCTCCCTCCTCCCCGACCAACAACCTCCCCACCTCTCCTCGCTCCTCTAATGATGATGCCGGGCCGCCATCCCTCTACTACTAGAGCACCATGCCTCCTCCTATACCTCGTCGTCGTCCTCCTCGTCCTCCTTCTCCTTGGTCTTCTCCCCACCACCCACGCCGCCGTCGAAGGCGCAGGCAACGGCGGTCGTCGTATCGTGGAGGTCTATCACCCCTTCCCCTTCACCCCCGAGGGGCTCATTCGCCAGCTCATCCACGCCCAGCAAGCCGTCAATAAAGGCAGCCTCTCCATGGCTTTGGCAGCCAAAGATGGCATCGTCCTCATAGGGGAACGTCGGGATTTGTCTCCGCTTGTCGTGGGGCCCACCCCCAAAATTGGGAGATTGGATCAGCATGTGGCATATGTCATGACGGGGCTCGTGTCGGACGGACGCTACCTTGTGAGACGTGGACGGGCTTTGGCGCAAAAGCATTGGTTCGAATACGGAGAGGAAGTAGGGTTGCCTGCTTTATTGATGGAGCTGAGCAAGGTGGTGACCTCGGCGCATTACCGCGCACCGCCCGAAGGGAAGGGTGGGGGGGGGGATGGGAATAAAAGGAGTAGTAGTTTCTTTGAAGAAATTCGATCGAGGCCATCGGTGGACCCAATAGGGGACGCCGAGGCGGAGGTACGGAAGGAGGGGCTGCCGGCGAGGCATTTTGGGGTGGGGTTTTTGTTTGCTGGGCCGGAATTGGCGTGTGAAGCGCCGGCGTTGTTGCAGCCTTTTGTTGAGGGAGGGAGGGAGGGAGGGAAGGAGGAAGGGAGGGAGGGAGGGGTGTACCCACCATGGGTGGTGTATGAGATGGGGCCTTCGGGGTTGTTTGTCCGGTGGTCGGCGAGGGCGATTGGGGAGGGGGGGGAGCAGGCGGAGGTGTTGTTGGAAACGAAGTATCGGCCTGAGATGACACTGGAGGAGTGTAAGCGGCTTGCGATTCAAGTGTGTGATTCTGTGTTGACTGTGTCTTCAAATGAGCGGCAGGAGCAGCAGCAGCAGCATTTAGTAGAGAATTTGGAGATGGCGTGTTTGACCAGGGATGGACAAGGCCGGCCTTGCTTGCAGAGGCTGTCGGATGAGGAGGTGCGGCAACTGCGGGGGAGGGTGAGTGAGACGATGGGGTTGGTCGACGTGAGCTCTTCCTCTTCCTCCTCCTCCTCTTCTTCTTCCTCCTCCTCCTCTTGATGGTGAGGGTGTATGTGGCTAGGGATGGGCAAGGTCGTCCTTGCTTGCAAAGGCTGTCGGATGAGGAGTTGCGGCAGCTGCGGGCGAGGGTGAGTGAGACCATGAGGCTGGTTGATGTCACCTCTTCTTCCTCCTCCTCCTCTTCCTCCTCCTCGTGATGGTAGAGTGTATCAAAAGTATAGAGATAGTAAGGCATGCAAGTAAGTTAAAGCAAAACCACAGCAAAAAAATATACAACAACCGCGAGAAAAACGACCAAAAATGAATGAAGGAAATGATAGGAAAGTCAAAGAGCAAAAGAAATTAAAACTCGAGCTTTCTTCTCCAAAATGGACGTGTTGTCTGACGTTCAATCAAACTTCGTTCTTCTACTTTTTTGGGTTATGCTTTGCATGCTTTGCATATTTGCTCTTCTCGTGCTACTGCTGCTGCTGCTTTTACTCTCCTGCTTAGTAATTTATTATATACCATCCTCCCCCTACTCCTCCTCCTCCAAACTGAACTCCTCCTCCCCCTCCAACCCCTCCTCCCCCTCCTCCTCCGGAATTGCCGGCGGCACATAATACTCAGGCTCCACCATCCTCACCCCCTTCCCCAATGTCACCAAGCCCGGCATCTCATATTCCACTTGCACCGTGCCAGGTACCTTCCCATCAACAAACAGATTCGCCCACCCCTCATCCATCACCTCGAAATCGTCGATTTCATGCATCGCTTCCGGCAGTCTCACCTCGTAAATCATCCCTGTAGGAATAGTCACATTTTTCCCCTTAACATTCAATACGGTCTGCATCGGCCCTCTCTCCATCAAGCGTCCCACCCGGACATTCTGAGCCTGCGTCTCATTAACCGGACTCTTCAAAAGCACATGCACCTCAAACCCCCTAAATGCCTGAAACTCCCTCTCAGTCGTCAACACATCCTTCGCCCCCGGCGTCCCCACACACAAATGAAACCTCTGCAATATCTTCAACTGCCTATCATGAGGAAACAACGCCTCCTCAATCGCCCTCGTCACATCCACAATCTCATCCGACGATAACGACCCTCCCTCCCCCCCTGCCTCCCCCCCTTCCTCACCCTCCCCCCTCGTAATATCCACATTCAAATGATGCAAATGCCAAGTCACATCATAAGTCTCAAAGCCCGCCTCCACCACTGCAGCCCGAATTAACTCCTCCCCCTGCCTCCGCCACGGCGCATCCAACGGGTCATCCATCCCCAAAAACTCACCCGCATACTCCGGAATATTATCCCAATCCGGCTCATGCTCCTGCGGAGCCCCCTCCCCACTCGCCTGCGCCGCCGCCGCTACTGCTGTTGCTGCCTCTGCCGCCGCGTACGCCGCGGCGGGATCCATTAAATTATCATTCTCCATCTCCTCCACTGTAAATCCCTCCTTGCTCGCATCAAACTCCGGAAAGCCCTCAGCAGGCTCAATCGATTCCAACCACTTCCGATGCTCCTCCTCCAGCTCCTTAGCGGGCTTCTTGGGGGGAATGGGAAACCCGTACTTATCAAATTCCACTGGGTTGGCATCCTGCCGCCGGCGTCGTTGCCACCCTCCCCCACCCCGTCCTCGCCGGCCCCGCGCCATCAGCACCAGGGTCTCGGCTCTTCTCCGTGCCCCAGGAGGGACGAGGACATCTCCTATCCTTCCCGTCGCCCCTGTGCAGGTGGGGCAGGCGCAGTGGTGCGGATGGGGGGTCGTGGCCAGGTCGGTGGTGAGGGCAGGACGTACACCCATGCCCCCCGCGGGCAGAGACGGCACAAACGCACGGGCGCTCGAGGCCAGGCCCAGCGTCAAGGCCAGGCAATGGCTCCAGCCGACCATGGTTGGCTGCTTGTGTTGGGGGGTGGTGGTTGCCCTATGATTTGGTTGTGGGGTGGGGAGTTGCTTGGGATGAGTGTGATGATGATGGTGAAGAGAAGGAGAAGCAAAGCAAAGAGGCCAGGGCCAAGGACCGCGGCCCGTCGCCGCCTTTGCAAAGCGGTTCACGCACACCATGATGGCGTGGTGGTGTTTTGTGTGCTTTGGGCTTGGTCTTGGTGTAACAAGACGAGCAATGTCCCCTCGCCATCGCACGGCAACAGCAACAGCCACACGTGAGGCTTCTCCATGGTTCTCACGATCGAGATTCGGAACGACCCCGCGGCCCATGAAAGCAAACAAGAAAGATCGAAAGCAAACGTGTATCTAATACAACGCACAAACACCAAGTACATTTCTCTCCATTGCCGTGGCCTATATCTTTGACTTGTGTAAAGGCGGCCAGCTTGCTGCTGCTCGTCCCTTTGATGGCCCCGCCCCCTCTCCCCCTCTCCTTCCTCCCACACCTACGCCGTCTCTTTCTCTAGCTCTCTCTCTGTGTTTTTTTTTCCTTCTACTGACTGACTCCCTCCCAAAACTGCTGCAGGAACCAAAAACCTCCCATTCCTCCGCCGTTACTTGCGCTTGGCACTGTCCAGCATGGCACCGAAAAAAACATCTGGTCTCCTTTCTCTTATTCATTCGCCCGATTTCCCCTTCGTCCCCCTTTTTTCAGGCTGCGACAAAGAAAGCCGTGTTTTGGTCCCAAAGTAGGCAAGAACCAATGCAACACTCACTCACACACTCGTCTTTTCCTCGTCTCGGTGGCCTTGGTGTAGCGCTATGCCTCCGTGCAGGGCTTCTCGAAGCAACTGAGGTGCACTGACCGGCAGCGGAGTTAAGGGCATTCTCGATGCGCGCCGAGGCCGACACGTAGCCGGCTACACTGAAAGAGACGTTGAATTGCCCCCATCCTTTGGGAAGGGGGTCGGGGACCCGGCGCCATGGAGGAATGTACCGAAGTCGAGACCGAGAGGGTGCTGCTGCTGCTGCTGCTGCTCCGGGGGCAAAAGTGGTCGTACGCGGTTGGAGGTGCCTTTGTTGAGCGTACGTCACGCCATTGGAATTGGAAATGCTGCTTCTGCAGCAGGATGCAGCGGAATGTGTTGCTATTTGGTTGGTGCTGCGGTTGCTGGCCCGCTCGTGGAGCGCCAGGTATGAGTTGACCTCGAACCTGGCCGCTGCAGCCGGCCAGTCGTTCGCCTTTTTGAAAGGGGCCAGCGACGATGACGGCGAACAAAAGGCCTTGCCATCCAAAGAGCGCAAAGCGGGAAGCAAGTGAAGCACGGTGCTTCGGAGCTCTTGTGCTGTAAGGGATTTCGCCAAAGGGTTTCCGTGGATCGATAGGACTCGTAGCCGGGCGTTGAGGGAGAGTGCCCGCAGGTCCCGCCGCCTAGCAAGTTGGTTGTGAGACAAATCAAGGACTTGCAAATTGGTCAAAGCTTCGAGTCCGGCCACAATCTTGATGCGGTTGTGAGGCAGGTGGACTTCCACGAGGGACCTTGCCATTTTGGGCGTCAGGCCGAGAGTCGTGCAGCCATTGTTCGCCGCGTGCAAGGCCAAGCAGCGCGATCCGCGCACCAGACGACCTTCCAGCTTGGCAAGCACGGCTTTCATCTCGTCATCTGCAAGTCCGTGGCCTGAAAGCTTTTTTTTTTGTGTATTGGTATGTGGAGGGTGTGAAAAGCATGTGGGTGGGTGGGTGGGTTAGTAGCAGTCCCATGGGCCGTAACTGACCTGAATGGCTTGCGGCTCCTCGGGCGGTTGTTGCGACGCCGGCGGCGGCATCATTGCACCATTGGACGGCAGAAACTCCTGTGTTGTATGCGTGTGTGTCGGGGCCTCATCTACTGAGATTTTGGCAAAAAAGCAGGCGGAAAATTTTGAAAAGAAGCAATAATTTAGCCGTTATGATTCGAATCCAACCTCCTGCCCCTCCTGCTTCAAGAAATTTGGTGTGCACGCATTGCATTGTGAGCGTTGTGTAGGTTTATTGGCGTGATTCTTCTTTCATTGCAGTGGATATGGTTCTTAGTCATCGCCTTTACATTCGTACTCACACATCTCTTTACCCCTCTTCCCCTTCCCCCGACTCATTTGCCTTTTTTACTCGTCGCCCGCCGCTGCGCCAGATGCAAGGCCCACTCCTTCTCCCTCTGCTCAATGTAGTCCTTTACCAGCGTCCGAACATTCTGCATCAGTATGTACATCCCACTCATCGGCTCGCCAGTCAGCGGCGAGCTCAAAGGCTGCCCTTTGGCCGTGCAATGGGCAACGTACTCATCGAGCGAGGACTTTTGGTAGGCGAACCCATCCATTGCCACCACCGCCTCGGTCATGAGGCAAAACCCGACCAAGCACTTCAAGCCATCCGGGGCGCCGTTGAAGAAAAAATGATGCTTCTCCTCTTCCAAGTCGCCCTCGTTGCTGAGATCGTCTTCGTCGTCCTTGCGCATGGCCGTGGCGCTGCTACACGCGCCAGCGTTCTCCTCCTCCTTCAAGCTGAGGCCGCCCATGCTGATTGCTGCCATTGCTGCTGCTTCCTCGACGGCGCCTTGTGGCGCTCCTTGACATCGCCGCTGCTGCTGCTGCTGCCCTCTTTCCTGCCCCTGCCCCTGCTCCTCCTCCATCTGCGAAGGGAGCAGCGGGGCAAGCTTCTTGTCGTCCGCTTTGCATTCCTCCGCCCCTACGTCGACCGCGCCCCTTCCGGCAGCTGCATCGCCAGGCGCTACCAAGGCCGTCTGCTGCTGCTGACTTTTTGTCCCCTTCTTCTTGTTGTCCTTCTTCATAGACTTCTTTTTTTCCGCCGCCGCTGCTGCCAGTCGGTCCTCTGCGTCCAGCTCGGCGAGCAGCGCAGCGGTCGCCTCCTTGGCCTTGGCTTCCTGCTCGTCAGACAAAGCTTTCGCCACTGCCTCGATCGCCTCGTTAGCCTGCGCATTTCGCTCCTACAACTTTATTCGCGCTGCGCTCCTCTCCTGCCTAGGAAATAACATCATGGCCAATGTAAATTCTCTTTCCTCCTCTTTCTCCGATGCCCATTCATCTGATGGGGCTAGGTCGGCCACGCTTCTAGGAGCTCCCGCCTTTCAAGTAATGAAAGTAGGTGATATTCGCGTGTCTCGATGCCAGATCTAAAGCGCTGTGTCCCGCCGCATTCCTCATCTCCATATCCGCGCCCTTTTCCTCCACCAGATACTTGAGCAGGAGGACAGCCTCTCTTTTGCTTGGCGGTCTGCTCCTCATCAAAGTGTGCAGCTGCAGCACTGTCTCTTTTGTTCAGGGCGTTGCCATATTAATAGCCATTTCGCATTCATCCAGGAAAAAGGCAACCACATTCTGCTCGGGGGTCCTTGCGGCGCAAAACATAGGATATAGCTCATGCTGCAAGAAGTGAATGCGTTTTGCTTTTGGTGTGATTTGTACTTTCTTTATTCTTTTGTTTTAAACTCAACATTACTCACAACTTTCAGATCCCCGCCTCTCGACTCATTTGCCTTTTTCACTCGTCGCCCGCCGCTGCGTAAAATGCAAATTCCACACCTTCTTTCGCTGATCAATGTACTCTTTCACAAAGATTCGGACACTCTGATGCGGCAAGTACATCCCACCCATCGCCTCTCCAGTCATCGGCGAGGTCAGTGGCTGCCTCTTGGCCACGCATTGCGCAATGTGCTCGTCCAGCGCGGACTTCTGATACGAAAAGCCATCCATCGCCACCACCGCCTCGGTCATGAGGCAAAACCCGACAGAGCACTTCAACCCATCCGGGGCGTCATCGAAGAAGAAATCGTGCTTCTGCTCCTCCAAGCTGTCTTCTGTGTCTCCCTTGGCTGCCGTGCTGGCTCCATTCTCCTCCTCTAAGCTCAGGTCGCCCATGCGGGTCGCTGCCATTTCAAATCCGTTAGCCGCTGCTCCTTGCCGGTGCTGCTCCTTCCCTTCCTCCATCTGCGAACGGAGCTGCGTTGCAAGCTTCTTGTCGTCCGCCTTGCATTCCTCCGCCCCTACGCCGATTCCGGCAGCCGCATTGACAGGCGCTACTGCTGACTTCCTGTCCCCTTCTTCTTGTTGCCTTTCTCTTTGGACTTCTTTTTTGCCGCCGCCGCTGCTGCCTGTCGGTCCTCCGCGTCCAGCTCAGCGAGAAATGCGGCGGTCGCCTCCTTGGCCTTGATTTCCTGCTCTTTTAACAAAGCTTGGGCTGTGTCTTCTCTCGCCTTGTTCACCTGCGCCTCCACCTCCTGCATGCGGTTGAACATTGCCTCCAGTCTGGCCGCCATGTAGGCCTTCCTAAATTCTTTTGCCTCCTCTTACTCCGATCCCTAGTCATCTGATGTGGCCAACTCAGCCACGGTCTTGGGGGTTCCGGCCTGGAAGCTGCCCAGATAATTAAGGTAAATAGCATTGCTGCATTTCACGGCCAGGTCCACGGCATTCTCTCCATAAGCATTTTTGAGAGTGTAATCAGCGCCCTTTCTTCCACCAGATACTTCAGCAGACAAACAGCCCCTCTTTTGCTTGGCGGTCTGCTCCTAACCAACGCATCCCTGTTTCTTACATATGAGACGTCGTCATATTGACGTCTATGCCGCATTCATCCAGGAAAGAAGCAACGAAATTGTGAGCCCCTCGCATAGCGGCGAGTTGAATAGGAAAAAATTCACATTGACCATCGGCTGAGATGAACAACGCCTGTGCATTTGCCCCCCATCGTTGGACTAAGCACCGCGACATGGCCAGTCTCGCGTCGGGTGTGGCGTTCGGATCGTAGAAAACCGCGTGGAAGAGG
>Ga0209390_10009165_pt1 | contig 11962 bp, 13 predicted proteins | sample BON01_FD_187212 | JGI IMG/M metagenome (GOLD analysis project Ga0209390, IMG submission 187212) | Freshwater microbial communities from Lake Bonney liftoff mats and glacier meltwater in Antarctica - BON-01 (SPAdes) (version 2) | ecosystem: Environmental > Aquatic > Freshwater > Ice > Glacier... | reverse complement strand
CACCGGGTCAGGTTGGGGGGACACCGCACCCCGAACCACCCCGGGCTACGCGCCCGCCGCCCGCGGGGTTGACCCTGTGCGGAGGGTGACAGAACGCAGTGTGTCAGTTTGGGGGGGACACCGCACCCCGAACATGAACCACCCCGGGCTGCGCGCCCGCCGCCCCGCGGGTTAACCCAGTGCGGATGGTGACAGAACGCAGCGGGGGACACCGCACACCGAACTTGAACCGCCCCGCCGTGCGATGCTGACCGCCGCGCACACGGTTCTGCTCGGCGAGGACGCCGACGCACAGTCCTGTGTGGCCGTGGCGCTTCCGCCAGTGGCCCTCGGCCGGCTGCGCCGCACCTGCCGCGGCGCGAGCGGTGCCGCGCCGGTCGGCATCGACTGGGCGTGGCTCCGCCAGCCGAGCGGGGTCGCCGAGGATGAAGACCCCGACCCGTGGGACACTCTGTACATGGCGGCGCACCAGGGGCGGGCCGCGGTGGTCGCCTGGCTCCTCACGCACCTCCACCCGACGCCCGGCGCCCTCGTCAACGTGGCCGCGTTGGCTTCCGACCCCGAAGTGATACATCTGCTCACCGCGGCCGGACTCGAACACTCGCCATATGCGCTACTCCTCGCGGTGCAGCTCGGCAACCTGCCCCTCCTCACCGCGGTGCTCGGCGCCGGCGTGCACCCGGACAGCGAAGGCTCGTTCTCCGAATTCGTCCGGTTCGGCGCCCCCATGTACGCGCTCGCCGGCGCGTGCGAGTCCGGCCACCTCTCGTGCGCGCGGGCCCTGCTCGCGGCGGGGGCCGACGTCGACAAGCAGGGAGGGTGGGGCGCATCTGCGCTGATGGAGGCCGCCCGCATGGGGCACCTCGAGTGCATGCAGCTGCTGCTGAAGCACAGCGCCGACGTGCACGCGCGGAGCAGCTGGCGGGGCACCGCCCTGATGGAGGCAACTCGCGCAGGGCGACTCGCGTGCGTGCGGCTGCTGCTCGAGCACCGGGCGGACGTACACGCGCGGGACGACTGGGGGGCGACCGCGCTGAATTTCAGCAAGACCACGCACCAGGGCGATCAGACCGCGTGCACGCAAGCGTTGATCGCGGCGGGGGCCAACGTACACGCGGCCAATCACGACGGCCGCACCGCCCTCATGTACGCGGCGCTGTATGGCAACCGGTCCATTGCCCCGCTCCTCGAGGCCGGCGCCGACATGCACGCCGCGGACGTCAATGGATTCACGCCGATGCTCTCCGCGTGTCGCCACGGGGTCCTGCAGACCGCCCTGCTCCTCGACCGGCACGGGGCCGATCGGCACGCGGTCAGCGCCGATGGCACCACGGCCGTCATGCTGGCCCGCATGAAGAACCATGGCGATGTCGTGCAATGGCTCCTCGACAAGGATAGCTCCGAGCAAATACTTCCGCAGTGAGCATCGACCCCTGGACCGTCGGTCAGTATATGCAAGGCCGGAGGCGAGGCAGCGCCCGCGTCGCGCTCGGTGACCGCTACCGCTCGAGTTGCCCCCTCCCTCCAACCACTGCGAATTTACTAATGTTAAAACATTGGGAAGATTACCAACATAGAACAGCGTCGCTCGGCGCCGGTACCAAGAACGTCGTACGCTCGGGCGGGCAGCAGACAGAGGCAACCCGCAAGCGCTCCAGCCCGCTGCCAGCGCGGCGCACGCGCGCGCCGCGAGATCCCCGCGCCCCACGCGGTGTGAGATGGGGCGAGCAGCGCCCCTGGTGCTCGGATGTGGGCGCCGGCGCATTTATCAGCGGCGGCGACTGGCCTCTCACCAGCGCCATCTGCAATCTCCTTCGTCCAACAGGAATGGCTCGTGCATCGCGCAAGAGGCCCAGGACAGAGCAGCCCACGGCCACGTTGGACGCTGGGTCCCGTCATGAGCTCGGCCAGGCGCTGCAGCTCCTGGGTGGTAATCTTCTCGAGCTCAAGTTCTTCCTCGAAGAGCTCCAACGGATCGCTGCTCGGCTGGCGGTAGGCAGACGTGCCTCTGGCGGGCAGCCGCCAGGTTCAGCCGGGGCCACCTCGAAGGTCGCGGCGCTCGAGGAGGAACTACGCCTTGAGAATACAACCGTTGCCCAGAAGCTGCAGCGCAAGGCCGAATTCATTATTTGAGAGGTCCCCCGGATCGCTGCCATGCTGCCGGTGCGTGGACGTGCCTCTGGTGCGGTGCCGCAGCCAGGTCCAGTCGGGGCCACGCGCGCTGCGGCCACATCGACCAGTGGAGGCGAATGCTCCTCCGCCATGTCCACCGCCCAGGTGGAGGGTAATGAACCCCAGACGGGCGCCGGTCGAGTTACCGATCACAGCGGTGTAGCCTAGTGCGAATGCGATTGGTGCGGGGGGCGGAGGGAGCGTGAGAGGGAGGGAGGAATATAGAGAGTGAGAGGGAGCGCGAGGGAGGGATGGATGGGACGAAGAGCGAGAGGGCGAGTGAGATGGGGAGGGGACGAGGGATGGAGGGAGAGCGAGAGGGGGCACGGTTGTATTATTTTGCACGACAATACTACAAAAAAAGAGCTGTTTTCGGGTGGGATCGGCAAGATCTCATGGGATTGCTTGCACGGACCACACATTACGCGCGATTCACATGAACACGTCCGAGTTACAGTAACGCACATACTCCCCTTGAACCACCCACACCCTGAAACACACACGCTCCCCTTGAAACACCCACACCCTGAAACACCCACACCCTGAAACACCCACACCCTGAAACACCCACACCCTGAAACATCCACACCCTGAAACACACACGCTCCCCTTGAAAACACCCACGCCCTGAAACACACACGCTCCCCTTGAACCATCCACACCCTGAACCACCCCCGCTTCCCATGGACACACCCGCTTCCCATGAACACCCGCTCCACGTGAACACCCTGATCCACGTGAACACATCAGCTCCCCGTGAGAACCACATCCGCATTCCACAACCACCCAGCTCCACGTGAACACCCCGCTCCGAACACCCCGCTCCGCGTGAAATACACCCGCTTCCCGTGAAGGCGGCTCCGCGCTCCTCTGCGCAGCCCCGCCAGCCCCTGCCAGCCAGCGGCCCGTGGCCCGCGGCCCGCGGCCGCGTCGGCGGACCACTGGCAGCCTCACCGCTCGCTCCATCAAGTGCCGCTCGCCGAGCCGGGCCCGTCCGCGAAGCGCACGCCCATACAATTGGGGGTGAGTGCGAACGATACGCTCTCTGCCCGTGCCAGGTCATGCGTGTCGCGGTAAAACTTCTCGAGCTCGCCGGGGTCCCGCCCGGAGCTGTCGGGGAGGACTGAGCCCGGCAAAGCCATCTCGTTGCGCAGCAGCTCCAGCGATTGAATCGCGTTCCAGGGGCAGCGAGGGGTCTGTTCGCGCAGCCACTTGAGGCAGGCGAAGCCGTCGCCGTCCGCGCGGGTGACCGTGGCGCGGCAGACCTCTGGTCCCCATGGGAACGGAGTGGCCAGCCCGCGCATCCACATCAGCATTTCCACATCCCCATTGAGGGCGGCGTTCTCACAGGCACCTAGGCAGAGGGGGGGCGGCTCCGACTGGCCGTGCGCCCATTGCAGCACTTCGAGGTTGCCGTACCGCGCGACACCCGCGGAAAAGTCCTCGTGCCAGGGGTAGCCCAATTCACGCAAGTGCTGCAGGGCAATCTCCCCTCCGCGGACCGCGACCAAAGTGCACACGTCAGCTGGCGCGGGGCAATGCTGCTCGTGCAGCCAGGTCGCAATGTCGAGGTGGTTGTACACACACGCCAATTCGATTGACTTGGCGCTCTACTTGCACCCCTCGCCGTGGGCCCATCGGAGCAGCTCGAAGTGGCCGTTCTCGACCGCCTCGTCGAAGGTAGTCTTGCCCCAGGGGATCAACTCCTGACAAGCCCACTTCAGCACTTCTGGGTGGCCTCCTCCGGCCGCGGCGATGCAGGTGGAAGCACCACAGCGGACCACCGCATTCGCCCACTTCAGCACTTCTAGGTGGCCTCCCCTGGCCGCGGAGGGGCAGATGGAATCCTCCCAGGGGCCCCCCCGCATATGCGCCCACTGCAGCACTTCCAGGCGGCCTGCCCCGGCCGCGGAGGAGCAGGTTAAAGCACCCCAGGGGGCCCCGTCCAATCGAGCCCCTTCCAGCACGTGCAGGTGGCCTCCGCTGGCCAGGGTGGCGCAGGCGAAATCATCCCAGGGGGCCCCCTGCGCGCGGGCCCACTTCAGCATGTCTAGTTCGCCCGCACTCGCCGCGGCGGAGCAGGTGTCACCCCAGGGGGCCCCCTGCGCGCGGGCCCACTTCAGCACGTCTAGTTCGCCCGCACTCGCCGCGGCGGAGCAGGTGTCACCCCAGGGGGCCCCCTGCGCGTGGGCCCACTTCAGCACGTCTATGCGGCCACTCTCCGCCGCCACGGAGCAGCAGGTGCCCCAGGGGGCGGGGTCCGCCTGCCCACGAGCCCACGTCAGCACGTGTAGGTGGCCGGCCAATGCCGCCGCTCCGCAGGTGTCACCCCAGGGGGCGGGGTCCGCCTGCCCGCGAGCCCACGCCAGCACGTGTAGGTGGCCGTGGAATGCCGCAAAATCGCAGGTCTCATCCCACCCGACGGGCGGGTCCCGCGCGCGCGCCCACTGCAGGACTCCGAGTTGGCCGTGCTCAGCGGCGAGCCGTACGAAGAATTCGGGCTCAAGGCGCGCACGGCGCCACCACAGGAGGGGAAGCAGCGCCACCCAGCCATTCTCCATGGCCATGCATAAGCGATCAAAGGGCGTGCGCGTCGCCTCATTGGAAATCGACACGACTTGGACCACGATCGGCGCGTCGGCCCCAGCCCCCTCGCCCCCCTGGAGCGCCAGGCACGCGCGGCGGACGGCTTGGCACGTCGCGAGCAGGCGGTTGACGTCCTCCGGCCGTTCGAGCTTGGACAGCACGCATGCGACGAGCTCGGCGGGCAGGTCCAGGAGAACGAACGCAGGGCGCGTCACCTCGGTGGAACTCGACACCACTTGGACCACCATCGGTGCGTCGGGCCGAGCCTGGAACTCCAGACACGCGAGTCGGACGTCAGCGCACGCCGTGAGCAGGCGGTCGACGCCCTGCGGCCGCGCGACGTCGGCCAGCACCCAGTCGACGAGCTCGGCGGGCATGCCCATGCGAGCGAACGCGGTCGCCACGGTGCTGGTCAGAGGTTGCATCGGGTGCCCTGCGACGGAGGGGCGGCGACTCAGCGGCCTGCGCCCGGCCGCGGCCGCAGCCGCAGCGGGGGCCGTCCGCGCGCCCGGCAACCTGACTCTGGTCAAGCTGGCGCACCTTCCATGGCTGCCCGACAATTTCGCAAAACTGCGTGGGTTACGTACTATTTCGGTCTTCAATGTTTAATTGTAAGTTGACCAGTAAACGGTCGCCCCATAGTACAATTTTTTTTTTTTTTTTTTTAATATAAATGGTTAATAGAAGAAGCGACACCGACTTAGGCAACACGCAAAGCGCGCCGCGCGGTGGAGAGAGAGCGACTGTGTGCTATAGTACTATTTTTGGTATTGGAGCAATTGAATAGGCAAATTGACAGTGAAACGGTCAAACGATCATATAAATAGGCAAATTGACACGCAAACGGTCGAGTTCACAGACGGTCATGTCCGTTATGATAGACATTTTCTCGAACTCGTCAACTCTCGTCCTATTCGTCAGACGTCCAAGGTGCGCGCCGCTATCCTTGGGTCACCTGGCGCCGCGCCGCTGTCTCTGGGTCACCTGGCACCGCGCCACCGCCGCGCCGCCGCCGCGCCGCCACCGCGCGGGGAGTGCGACTGCGCTGGTCACGCCATCCCTTTGAAAGACTGAATTGCGACAAATGGCGCCCGGGCGGTGAAGCGCGGCCGCCACATGAATTGCTCTGCATTCGCTGCCCAAGACCACCTGCCCTCAGCTGGCTGGCCGCCCCCCGGTCAGCTGCGCACCCCTCACCCGCTCCGGCCCGTTGTCGCAGGACTCCCGATGAACATGAGGTACGTCGCGCCATCGGCCAACCTCCAGTTTCTCGTGGAGATGGGGACCCGCTCGGGGCGCCTCACCGTCGACCTCTCCGCCATGCACCACCAGCAGCTTGTTGAGGCAGCGGCCCAAGTTCTCGAACTGGCCCCTGGTGCCACATTTGACCTCGTCGCGCGCTCGCCGTTGGGCAACTTCGCAGGAGTCGATATTGAGATCGCTAATGATCGCGACGTCCTCGAGCTGATGATCCATGCCCAGAAGTGTCTCGCCAAGCGTAACTTCACCGTTGTACTGAAAGCGGTGAATTTCACTGCCCCTGCGGTCTGCTTGCTCACTGACCAGGCGGCCGCGGCGCTACGGCGGCAAGGCCTGCTGGCTGGCTGAATCCAAAATAAATGCACATAAAAGTGGCACATGTCTCGTGGCGGTATTGCATGCGGCTAGCGTCATCGGGTGGTGGGGGCGTGCGGTGGGTGCGACTAGCGTTATTGTATGTTGGTGTGCATCGGGTGCGGCTAGTGTTATTGTATGTTTGTAGCTGGGTTAGAGTGCGGTGGGTGCTCGGTGTGAGGCGCGCGGGGCCCAGGGAGTGGTTGTTCACGGGAATTGGATTGTATATGTAGAAAAAAATACAGTTCATCACGACCTGGAGTTGATGGACCTCGATGCAGAACTTCACAACAATTAGAACTGATTCCGCCACTTTGCAGTGACGCCAAACGCCGCCTCATCCTCTCATTCTCCTCTTCTACCGACACCTCCATCTTCTACCCAACAGGTATTGCTTGGTTTTTTGGACCAAGCTGCGGAACCCATAGAGCGTCACGGTGTGTGTGTGTGTGTGGTGTGTCGTGACGTATTTTAGCAGTCGGCCAGTGAGCGGATGGCCGCTTTGAGCTGTGCCGGAGTGGCAGTGTTATGCTCGAACTCAAGCTTCAGCAGAGCCTCCAGCGCGTAGGCGTGCTCCTCGGCAATCTTGTCGCAGCTGAGGAGGAGTTCGGCGCGGTGCGGGGTGGTCGCCCAGATCCTCGCGAGGGCAGCCTTCAGCGCGGCGTGGCCCTTGCCCTTGGCCATAGCGAGCATGAGAGCGCCCAGCTGCCAAGGGCCTCCGCCTCGTGGTCGCCATCCGAGATGGACGCGGGCTGCTCTACCATTGGCGCTGCGCCAGCCAGGGAGCGGATGGCCGCTTCGAGCCGAGCCGGCGGGGCAGTGTGATGCTCAAACTTTACCAGTTCCTCGAGCATCCAGGCATCCTGAGTGTCGCAAATGACGAGGAGGTCGGCGCAGTTGGGCTGCTCCGTCCAAAGCTCAGCGAGGGCAGCCCTCTGCGCGGCGTGGCACTGGCCCATGGAGAGAGCGAGCAGGAGAGCCTTGCGGCGGCCCAGTGGTTCCATGGCCTCCGCCTGGAGGTCGCCATCCGGGGTGGACGAGGACTGCTCTGCCTTGGGCTGCTTGCGCGATTCCGCGCCGTCGGTGGCACGAGGAGTCATTCCTGGTGGAAGGGGATGGCATCGGGCGCGGGTGAGTGGCCAGTCGCCGCCAGTGCCAATGCGTCGGCGCCCGCATCAGAAACCCAGTGGCGGTGCTCGCCACACCCCGCATGCGGGGCGAGGTGATCTCGCGGCGCGGGTGAGAGGACAGTCTCCGCCAGGGCGCTCGCAGCCGCATCGGACCGGAGCGTCTGCTTGGCATTGCCTATGGCTGCTGGCGCTGGCAAACCCAAGAGCGACGCGCCGTTTTGTTTACTGTTAGTATTGTTTACTGTTAGTATTGTTTAATGATAGTTACATGTATAAACTTAGTCGAGTGGGGCGCGCCCCACTCGGACTCTAGCCCACAACTCTAGCTCCTGGCCGCACGACCACGTTCGGCGTCGCGACTCGTTACGGTGTGCCGTACGTTGCCACCTCTCAGAGCAAACACGGTCAAGTTCCCTGGCTGTCTGTTCTCTGGCTGCCTTTGCTGGCCGCCCTCGTCGGAGAGATCCATCCATTGAGGTGGGATGGGCGAGTGCTGTCAGTGCTGGAAAGCTCGTGTGAGGTCGATAGAGAGAGAGTGTCGATGAGTGGGGAGTATGGACCACGTTCGGCGTCGTGACTCTTTAATATCTCGTATAACACCGTATAGAGAACGAGTTTTATTGACGACTGTGACTATGTGAGTTTCGCGCCAATTTGTGATTATTCTAGGAAACCCGCGAGAGGTCGAGTCACTTAGACGCACACCAGGGGGCACCTTTCAGGGGAACCACCCTGTCTGTAACGCAGTCACAATCACACCCCGCTCTCTAACGCAAACGCAAACACGCCACATCCCCATTCCTATTACTTTTACCTATTACGACTAATCTAAACATCTAATTGGCGTGGTGCGTGGTGTGGTGCCGCGGGCCTGCCTGTCCTGTGCGCGCGTGTACGCGCGTGTGCTGGTGAAGTCCATGTCCATATTTACATACATACACATACATAACATAACCGAGCAGCGCGAACAGCAGCTGATGACGATATGCTTACCCGCACAACGCAACCCCCCCGTAACCAGCAGCCAACACGCCCACAGCCACAGCGCACGCAGCCAGCACTGCGGCCAAAATCAAATCAAACATCATAAACATCCTCACAGCCACACACGGGCAAAAGGGTTAGGTTGACCCGAGAAGCCGATCCCAGCGCCACCTCAAGGGTAGCAAAGCCTGTCGCGCAGCGACACAGGCTTGGGGGGCTGTAAGTCCCAACTCTAGCAGCGAGAGTCGAGACTTGGGGTAAGCCCTAACTCGGCAGCACTGCGGCCACACCGCGCCGCTACCCAGAGGGTGGAAGACAACCCCCGCGGACTTGGCCTTTACACAATATTGCCATCACCAATAGTGTATGGTATATATTGCAATCACGGGGGGTCGGGGGGAAATATTCGATTGCGCAATAGTGTGGGCGATGACGGGGGGAGGGTGCCTAAACAAAGGGTGTGTGCCCAAAGAATAGTATTGATTCTTGCACAAAAGACTACACACAAAACAATGTCTTGTATAGGCTAACCGCGGACGCGCCGGCCCAACTCAAACTCAAAAGGCAGCGGGTTAACCCGAGGTATCGTTGGGGATATCCCATTTTACGACTTGGTGGGATGTGGTGGGATATGGTGGTATGGAATTCATGATATAGTGGGATATAGCGGAATACAGCGGAATGTATATACTATACTGAGATATCGCGGGATATCGCGGGAGATTGCACTATATATGTATAGATGCATAGCTAGATACAGTGATAAAGGCGGCATATCCGAAAAAATACACTCCAGGGAGGGCTCAGACGGAAGGCCAGTGACATGGTGGTGGGTTAACCTCAAACTCAAAAGGCAGCCACCGAAGAGGCACCGGCAGAGGGGCTTGAGGAGGTGTGACGGTGGCCGGGAGGTCGGCCAGGCGCGGGGACGGACAGGGTGGTGCCGGGGCGCGCCGCCGCGCTCTGCCAGCCCGAGTCTGGCGCACTGCAGCCCGATGTGGGCTCAGCGTGTGGCGACATCATCATAGAGAAAGCGTCGTCGGAAGACCGGAGGGGGCACAGCCCCCAAACACCCGGGGGGAAACACCACAAGGGGGGAAACAGCACACGGGGAAACCCCACCCGCCAACAAGGTGTATCTCCCAACAGTTTTCTGTGCACGCCACTGTAAAAAGGCGTGCTACACGAATGAGTTGCGCATGCTAGGTGCTGCCGCGACTCATTCCTAGCCCCCCAAGCCTGCGGCACTTTGCGACGCAGGGGTTGCTGCCCTCTGTGGTTGTGCTGGGATGCGGCTTCTACTTGCCCGTGTGTGGCTTTGTGAGGACCTTTAATTGATTGATTGACAGCCGGTGCAGCCACGAGGAACGACGACATACAAGCGAGCGTGCTTGCGGTAGCAAAGCGTTGGCCCGAATTTGGTACCGTGCCCTAATTTGGTACTCCCTTAGCTTGAACCCCCCGCGCACACACTTCGAGCCCTGGAAAGCTGTTGGCACGCGGGGTAGGGGCTCCCTTACTGCCCGGTAACGAGTCGCGGATCGTCCGGCGCAGCAAACGGTCGTGCTGGCGAAGAGTACGAAGCTAGGGCACGGTACCAAATTAGGGCCACCGCTTTGCTATAGCTGTTGGTAGCTAGAAGGGCGTGCTCCCCACTAGACTAATACCAGCGCTGATTTCAGTCCAGTGGGCGAACCTCCCTCCTAGCTAACAACAAAACAGGAGTCCTCACCGGAGAGGCTGACTGGGTGCGATCACCCAAACTTCCTGCCGCGAACGGCTCGCGCCACGAGCTTACCCCCCCCAAGGGATTCGAACTCTTGATTTGTTGATAGCTACGGAAGGGCGTGGTTGCGCAGTCTAGCCGCCGACGCCGGATCTCTTCTTCTAGGAAGCCGTGGTCCTAACCTAAGACCTGGGACGGTGGGTGTTTACGCCATTAACCGCTTGCGAAACGGCTTGGACACTACTTAACGCCCACCCTTTACCACCGCTCTATTTTCAACCTGTAACGGTTAAGCGGCCCCAGCAAAGCTGGAGGCGCAAGGACGTTACAGTTCTTAAAATAGGCGCCTGACCCTTTACGGTTCCAGGGCAGGCCCGACCTTCCTACTGGGTTAACCCGGGAGACGGGCGTGGTTGCGCAGTCTAGCCGCCACCACCGACGTCGGATCTCTGAGCTTAGGGTTAACCCTAACCCCCTAACCCTAACCCCAGAGATCCGAGGGGGGTTAAACCCTAACCCTAACCCTAACCCCCTAGGGTTAAGGTTAACCCTTAGCCCCGGGGTTAACCCGACGGCTGGCTAGGGTTAGGGTAACCCTTAGCCAGCCGTCGACCATAGCCTTAGGTTACGCTCGTTTATAAGTTCTTGGTGGGTGTTGAAACCTAGAAGGGCGTACTCTCCACTAGGCCACCATTAGCGCTAATGGTGGCCTAGTGGGGACTACGCCCTACTAGGTTACAACAAAACTGGAGTTCGAATCCCATGGGGGACGTAAGCTCGGCGCGAGTCGTTCGCGGCGGGCAGTTTGGGTGATCGCACCCAGTCAGTCTCTCCGGTGAGGACTCCTGTTTTTTTGAAACCTAGTAGGGCGTACTCCCCACTAGGCCACCACCAGCGCTGATGGTGGCCTAGTGGGGAGTACGCCCTACTAGGTTTCAACAGGGGAGTACGCCCTACTAGGTTTATACAGTGGGTGGGTGGGTCCAAATACATCGACTCGCGTGGCCGCACCGTCGTTTGGACTTTACACGATATTGCCATTACCAATAATGTATGGTGTATAGCATACACACGGGAGGTTGGAAGGGGAGTCATATACTGTTCAATAATCGTGCAATAATATCGCACCAGGGTGGGCAATGCAGGTGGGCGGAGGGGGTGAAATGATGGTTGATTCGTGCACAACAGCCTCGCAGTAAACGAATATCTAGTAAAGGCTAAACCGTCGCCGAGATGGGACGATTAACCCGATACACACACACACATATATATATATATATATATATATATATATATATATATATATATATATATATATATATATATATATATATATATATATATATATATATATATATATATATATATATATATACAAATGTATATATATATATATATGCATATGTATATATATATATATATGTATATATATGTATATATATACATATACACACATATATCTAGTATTTGGAAACCGACTCGCGTGGCCGCACCGTCGCCGAGAGCTAGCCTCGGACGGCGAACGGTTTGCGGACGCACGGAGCAGCGTCGGCCGCCGGGTTCGAAGCGTTGCAAAACTAAGGTTCTCATGGTATGGGGGAGTTTTCTTATTGCTGCAGCAGCGCTCAAAACACCCACGAGAAATGGTTCTAACGCCCAAGGCGTCAACCTCAAATTTGGGAACCTTCAAGATGCCGTGACTCTGGCTCCATCGACAAACCCGTTGATGCGATCGCGGTGGGTACATATA
>Ga0209390_10009162_pt1 | contig 11968 bp, 9 predicted proteins | sample BON01_FD_187212 | JGI IMG/M metagenome (GOLD analysis project Ga0209390, IMG submission 187212) | Freshwater microbial communities from Lake Bonney liftoff mats and glacier meltwater in Antarctica - BON-01 (SPAdes) (version 2) | ecosystem: Environmental > Aquatic > Freshwater > Ice > Glacier... | reverse complement strand
TGATAATGATAAAATTACGGCTGTATGCCCTTGGATAGTAAAAAAAGGAAATGCTGGCAAGGTATATAATTCATTGGCTTATTTTGGTAGCAATGGAGGCATAATAGCCAATGATAAAGAAAGCAAGGAGTCTATAGAAGCCCAAATGCTGGATTATTTGAATAAAAATGCATCCGCTTTTGCTTATGTAAGCAACCTTTTTGAAGACAATAGATTAAAGCACAATTCGGATTATATTACCCTAGAAAGATTGGCACAGGTTGCAATACTTCCAGATAATGTTGTAAATAATGGTGAAAATATTTTAGAAATATTTCACTATAAAACCAGAAATATGGTGCGTAAGGGATTAAAGGAAAATATTGTTTTTAGAACCACAGATGACTTTAGTTTTCTTCAAAAAACACATTGCAAAAATATGGAGGCAGTTGGAATAGCGCCAAAAGAAGCACTTTTCTTTGAAAATCTTCCTAATTTTTTTGAAAACGGAAAAGACTTTCAAGTATATGAAGCATTAATTGACGGTGTGCAAGCTTGTGCATTGCTGGTTTTTTACCATCAAGAAACAGTAGAATATTACATGCCTGCAATATTAGCAGAATACAGAGACAAGCAGGCACTTTCTGCGCTTATATTTTATACCATGCAACAAGAGGTAAACAAAGGCCGCAATATCTGGAATTGGGGAGGAACACCAAAATCAAATGAAAATCTATACCGTTTTAAAGCAAGATGGGGAAGCACAGATTACCCCTATTTTTATCAAATAAAAATTAATGATAAAGCCATTTTCAAACGGTCTGTGGAAGAAATCACAAATCAATACCAAGGCCTATTTGTAGCCCCTTTTGACATGCTAAATGGCAATTAATATCCTTGCTTATTTTAACACCCTTTCAAAAAACTGGCTGATGCTTGGTTTTGAAAGTGTGTTAATTTTAAAATCAACTAACTTTAGTTTATCAGCAGGTATTTTATCTACAGGGTAAAGCATGGCTTTTGGCTTTTCTAAAAAAATTATTTTAGTAATGCTTTGATTTTCTAATATAATATTCATTCGCTCACAAGCAATACTATTCATGCCTGTATATGTGCTGTCATTTTCTTTTGCATAATAGATGCTTTCTGCATTATGCAGCACTTTTACTGTTTTAAGTTTATTGTTTTCAAAAAAATTAAAAATAGTATCCCCTTTTATTTGGTTATAATGCCCCACATATTCCTCTTGAATTATCCATGCACTGTCAAAAATATTCATTTTATTTATTCGATTATTTTGCAACAAAATAGAGATGAATTTTCCATAAATTTCATTTTCTTGTGTCCATAAAATTGGTTGATAATACATTTCTATCAAAGAGTCTGAAACATTGTAAATAAGAGAGTCTGAAACGCCATCCATTTCTAAGGTTTTAATTTTTGCATTTTTATAAGCACTCAACTTTCGCATGGTGTCATCTGAAATATAATTAAAAGTATCAGCAATTAGCCATAGGGTATCATCGTCTTCCATTGCTTTTTTAGCCAATGGATTTCCAAAAATAGTCGTTAACCCTCCGTTTCTGTAATGAAAGCCCTTTTGCCCATATAAAACCACCTTTTCTGCAGTATCTAACATTTTTATATTGCCAAAAGCTTTCCCAATTGCAGCAGTTCTATCGTAAAGCATGCTATCTGCAAAAATGGTGTTTTTATCAGACTCAATACTTGCTCCCTTGGTAAACAAAGATTTTTCTGTTTGTGTATTATACCATCCATACTTGCAATAAATAGTATTACTTTCCGCTTTAATCGTTGTTGGTCCAAAGAAAAAAGCTGTATTGGTTGGGGTATGGTATTGCAAAGTGTCAGACTCCATAATATATTCTGGATTAACCAACCTTACTTTATTTTTAAATCCATACATTTTTGTATTGCCCGAATAAGAACCATACACACTAGTTAAAGTGTTGTTTTTGCTAACAATTATTGCACTGTTGCTGTAATAGCCAAATTTTGCTTTGGTATTATAATTCAACGAGTTTGTGTTTAAAGTGCTTTCACCATCGTTTAATACTACATTGTTGGTCATAATAGCTTGATTGGTATTGCCATAATAGTATAAATTGCCTCCTGTAACTGTTGTACCTGGCTGAGTAATCACTACGTTGCCCGTTGCCTCTACTTCATTAATATCATCATATAAATATGCTTGAGTGCAAGTTAGCGTCATATCACCTTGGCTGAAAGACACATTACCATTACAAACTTTAGCTTTTCTGCCATTTTTATAGCCCAAACTTAGTTCGTCTACATTATTGATAGTTATCTTTTCTTGCCCGCACATAAAGATTGGAAACAAAACCATAAAATAAAAAATAACTCTCATTGAAAAAATAATACTGCAAAATTAGTGCAAATTTTATCAAGCATGCTTACTTTGCAGCAAAATTTATAGTGATGGATATTGTTTCAAGATTTTTATCTCTTGTAGCAGCTAATAAGATAGGCTCAAAAAAAATATTGTTAGCATGCAGCGGTGGCGCAGATTCTGTGGCACTGTTTCATCTGTTTTACGCTCATAACATTTACTTTGAAGTAGCTCATGTAAATTATGCTCTGCGCGGAAAAGAAAGCGAAGAAAATGCTTTGTTTGTAAAAAACCTCTGTAAAAATCATCAAGTTAAATACCATTTACTAAATGCTCCAACTATAGAATCAAAAAAGGGAGTTCAAGCCAAAGCAAGAAAAATAAGGTATGATTTTTTTAAACAAATTATAATAAGTAATCATTTAGCATTACTTGCAACAGCGCATCACAGGGATGATTTGATAGAAAATAGCATTTTTAGATTTATGAGAGGTACAGGGTTAAAAGGATTGATACCAATGCAAACCTTGCAAAAACAGATTTTTAGACCCCTGCTACATTTTAACAAAAATGAAATTTTATCCTTTTTAAAAGAGCAAAATTTGGATTTTAGCCCAGACAGTTCAAATCAGGGACTAAATTATAGTAGAAATATTATAAGAAATAAAGTTATCCCTGTTTTTGAAACTATTTTTAAAGACTATGATACTAGAATATTACATACTATTAGCCAAGCAAAAAATGACTATGCCTTGATAAAATTATTGCTAGAAAATGAAATTAATAGTATGCCAAAAACTTATTTGCTAGAGGATAAGCGACTTTACAACAGCTCATTTTGGTACTATTTACTTAGTATGCACAAAATAAATCAGGCGCAATCACAACAAATTGCAGAGGCATGTTTTGAAAAAAGGAATGGTTTTAGCCTTGTGATTAACGAAATTTTTATATCTATTATCAATTACACAGTTCAGATAGACTATTTACCAAAGCAATTAATTAAACCAATTGTGTTAGAAAAGGTGATTAATCAAATAATCCCAGCTGCACAATATCAAATTGAATTTGTTATAGAAAATGAAATCCCAAATCAATATTTAGAAAATATATGCTATTTGGATTTAGATAAACTTGATCTTCCTATCACAATTAGACACCCCAATGTGGGTGATAAATTTAGTCCACTAGGTCTTAAAGGCCATTTATTGGTAAGTGATTTTTTGAATCAACAAAAAATCACTGCCATAAAAAAACCAAGTGCGCTGCTGCTTTGTGATAAAAATAATTTAGTGCTGGCTAGCTTACCTTACAGAATAGATAATGCGGTAAAAATTGATTCTAGCACCCGTAGAATTATGAAAATCATACTGCATAAAAATACCATTTTGAAATAAATAATGCGTTTTTATTATAAAATTTAAAAAATATTAAATGCTTTTATTTCGTTTATAAACCAGATAGCCTCCTTTTTTGCCTAAACTAAAAAAGCCATTTTTTGCCATAGGTAAATTATCATTGCCTATTTTATAGATTAAATATACTGGCTTATCTACTGCACTGTCTAATAAAAATCTCTGCTTTTTTGATTGCAGTAAGTCGTACTCTTTTGCGTTGAGGTCTTGCAATTTTTTACCAAACAATGCTTTATTTTGAAAAATATGTAATCCATCAGTCAATTTTAGCGGTTGCATTTTAGCATAAAAATAATGGGCATAACTTTTAAAACCGATTGTTTCTATATATACATCTTTGCCTACTTGGCTTTTATAAAATTGAAACAAGTCTTTTTGCAACTTTGCATCTATTACTGGCACAAAAAGTAGTGCTGAAAAATAGCAAACAAAAAAATTAGTTATAAATAAATGAATAATGTATTTTTTATTCCAAAAGGCAAGAAACAATACACCCATAAGCGCAATAGCCAATAAAGAGGCTACAATTGAGGACAACATAGAAAAATTGGAATTTACCTGCAATACTGTCAGCGCAAAAACATCCTTGATTTTACTTAATAAAAATGTGTGTTTACCCAAATTATTAATATAAGGAACAAGAGATAAAAATAAGATAATTGGAAAACCACTTAACAAAAGAAACAACTTTTGCCAATTTTTAATCTTAATGTTTTCTGCAAGCAATTTATCTATATAATATGCAGCTAAAAAAGTGAGTGGTAGCCAACACAATGAACTGTAATGAATTATCTTAGTTTTAACTATCGAAAAGAGAATAAGCACTACCCAAAAGAGAATCTGAAAAGTAATAAAAAAGGGTTTTTCTCGGTGATTTTCTATTCTTAAAAAAAAAGCTTTAATGGCAAAAAATGCAGCAGGAAAACAACCAAAAAACAACACTATAAAGTGATAATAAAAAGGCTGCTGATGTCCTGCAACATTTTGAGTAAGCAGTTCAAATTGATATTGCAAAAATCTTTGTATAAACCAAGTCCCATTTTTTAAAGTCTCGGGCATAAACCAAGCTGAAACAATACCCAAAATTATAAAAACAGCAAGCACAAATGCAAATGGCTTGATAAAAATTTTTCGGGTAAAGAAACACAAGATAAAAAAAACGAGTAAAAAAATTAAAAGCGCTACGGGACCTTTGGTTAAAATGGCTAAACCTACAAAAACAGCACCCCAAATAACATTGGCATTATTATTTTCTACTTTTTGAAAATGACTATAAGCCAATGCCAACTGATAAATAGCCAAAAATATAAAGAGGTTAAAAGTGGGGTCTATCAGCCCGGTGCGTATATAAAAATGAGGGATAAAACTACCAAGGTAAACAAGCACCCATACTGCAGCCAAAGAAGGTCTAAAATGTTTTACCCCTATAAAATAAATTAAATTTAGCGTGAGCAGGCTTGATAAAACAGTAGGAAATCGGGCTGCAAATGCATTAATACCAAATATTTTCATGCTTATGGCTTGCATCCAAATAAACAATGGAGGTTTTTCCCAAAAGGGTTCAAAATTTATAGTAATGCTGCCCCAATTATTTGTAACCAACATTTCGCGCGCATTTTCTGCAAAATTAATTTCGTCCCAATCAAATAGATGCACACTGCCCAAAAATGGCAAAAAACAAACCAAGCAAAAGCAAGAAATGGCAAAAAAGGTGGCAATATTATACTGTTTCATTGTTAATTGATTTAAAATAGGGAAAAGATAAAAGGCCTAAATAAGTGGCAAAAGAAATTATTAAACCAAGAAAAAAAGAAACAGAAACATCAATAAAAAAATGCTGAAAAAGATATACCCTAGATAATGCCACACATAAAGTTATGAAAAATAAAATAAAATGAGCGATTTTTTTATGTTTACTTACACCAAAATATAAAGCCAAAATAGTGCAAATACATACCATTGTTAATGTATGTCCGCTGGGAAAACTATTAAATAAATGTATTTCGACCCCAACTACTTGATGTATAAAATCAACATTGCTTATAAAATGTTTAGGACGCAATGCATTGCTAAATACCAAATGTTTTAAAATTGAGGCAATTGCTGAACTTAGTATTATTGAAAAAATTGCAATAATTGCCCACTTAATCTCCTTTATCATTAAGAAAAAAAATACACAAAGCACCATTCCATAAATTTCGCCTAAAAATGTTACATATTTAAAAAACATGTCTAAAAAATCATTATGAAAACCATTAACTGTAATTACAGCTTTTAATCCACCAAAATAAAAGTGAATAAAAATCCCTAATAAACCCGCACCGATTATTAAAAATACATAAAGAGATGATCTGTTTAATGAATTCAACATTGCTAAAGGCTACATATTTCTTCTATACTGCCCACCTACTTCAAAAAGCCCTTCGGTTATTTGTCCAAGTGAGCAATATTTTGCAGCTTCCATTAATCCGTCAAATATATTTTGATTTTTAATAGACATTTGTTGCAGCATAACTATCAATTGTGGTGCTTTATCTGCATTTCTGCTTTGCAAATCTTGGAGCATATTTATTTGATATTGCTTTTCACCTTCTGTTGCCCTTATTACCTCTTTTGGCAATACAGTGGGCGACCCTTTGGAACTCAAAAAAGTATTTACACCAATAATAGGAAACTCTCCCGTATGTTTTAAGGTTTCGTAATAAAGACTTTCTTCTTGTATTTTTCCGCGCTGATACATTGTTTCCATAGCACCTAAAACCCCTCCCCTTTCTGTTATTTTATCAAATTCTAACATCACTGCTTCTTCTACCAAATCGGTCAGCTGCTCTATAATAAAAGCACCTTGAAGTGGGTTTTCATTTTTTGCCAAGCCCAACTCTCTGTTGATAATCAGTTGTATGGCCATTGCCCTGCGCACAGACTCTTCTGTTGGTGTAGTAATGGCCTCATCATACGCATTAGTATGTAGGCTATTACAATTATCATATATGGCATAAAGTGCTTGCAATGTGGTTCTGATATCATTAAAATCTATTTCTTGAGCGTGCAAACTTCTGCCCGATGTTTGTATATGATATTTAAGCATCTGACTGCGCTCATTGCCGCCATATTTTAACTTCATGGCCTTGGCCCAAATTCTTCTTGCTACCCTTCCTATTACTGCATACTCTGGATCGATACCATTGCTAAAGAAAAAACTTAAATTTGGCGCAAAATCATCAATATGCATACCCCTTGCCAAATAATACTCCACATAGGTAAAACCATTGCTAAGGGTAAATGCAAGTTGAGTTATTGGATTGGCGCCTGCCTCTGCTATATGATAACCGCTAATGGATACTGAATAAAAATTTCTAACCCTATTTTCTATAAAATACTGTTGTACATCGCCCATTAATCTCAAGGCAAATTCGGTGCTAAAGATACAGGTATTCTGGGCTTGGTCTTCTTTTAATATATCTGCTTGCACAGTACCCCTAACCTGACTTAGTGTTTTGGCTTTAATCTGTGCATAAACATCTTTGGGCAATACTTGATCGCCCGTAACGCCTAGCAGAATTAGACCCAAGCCATTATTTCCTTCTGGCAATGGCCCCTGATATGAAGGCTGCACTTGTCCTTTAGCTTCAAAAATCAATTTAATTTTAGCTGTTATTTCACTTGTTAAATTATTTTCTTGAATATATAATTCGCACTGTTGATCAATGGCTGCATTCATAAAAAATCCTAAAAGCATAGGTGCAGGCCCATTGATGGTCATAGAGACCGATGTTTTAGAATCAGATAAATCAAAACCCGAATACAACTTTTTGGCATCATCCAAACAGCAAATACTTACCCCTGCATTGCCTATTTTTCCATAAATATCTGGCCTAATATGAGGGTCTCTGCCATAGAGTGTAACAGAATCAAATGCGGTGCTCAATCTCTTTGCAGGCATAGCTAAACTCACATAATGAAATCGCCTGTTGGTGCGCTCTGGACCACCTTCACCTGCAAACATTCTTGTAGGATCTTCTCCTTCTCTTTTAAAAGGATAAATACCCGCAGTATAAGGGAAATTGCCTGGCACATTTTCTTGAAGCTGCCAACGCAATATATCGCCCCAAGACTTAAATGCAGGCAGGCTCACTTTTGGAATATTGCTGTGGCTTAAACTTTTAGTATGCGTAGCAATGCGCAATTCTTTATCTCGCACCTTAAAAATATATTCATCGGCAGTATAAAGTGCTTTGAGCGCATCCCAACCCTCAATTGCCTCTAGGTTTTCAGCTGCTAACTGTTTTTTGCAATTTTCAAATAACTGAATTAAGGTTTCAATAGTATCTTGATAATTAGCTTGTTCATTTGCTGACATATAGCGGCAAATTTAAGATTAAAATACAATAAAAAAGAACATTTAATAAAATTAATGCCCCAATACACTCCCTATTTCGTTTTACTTATTGGCAATATGCCATTATACCCAAATCAAGCCCTCCAAAGCATTGCCATATTTTTGAGTGGCATTATTTTGTTTTCTAAACCCACTATACCAAGCCAAAAAAGCATCTACTTGATGCATGTTGTCAAATTTTGGCAAATCAATATTTATTTTAAACCCGAGTTCATCAATAAAATTTTGAGTTATTGGTGCTTTTTTTTTGGGGTATGTTTTGATATCTAAATGTTTTATCAATGCTGCTGGATAAGTTTCAAAAACTGGTATAGGTTCAATCTTACTTTTAAGGGCGATGGCTCTTGCTGTTAAACCTCCCAAAAACATCGGACTCATGGCATTTAAGGCTCTATCTGCCTGCCGGTACATAAAATCGCTGTATGCAGAATTATAATAAGCCCATGGCAAACTTAAAGGAGCATCTAGCATCATAAAATCGGGCCTATTTTGCACTACAAAATCTAAAATATAAGCATCTGCGTCTGCTGTTTTTAAAACTTGAAAAATATTAATATTTTGCAAGTTTCCATAACACAAGGCAGTATTGCCGCTATATTTGCTGCCATAGTCAACCCCTATCCAAGTATCCCTTGGCATTAAACAATGGTTTTATACTCGCCAAAAAGCTCATTTAATTTTTTGGAACGATAATCAAAGATGGATTGAAGTTTTTTTCTGACAAAAACAGTATTGGCAAGGCTACCTAGTATGCCAAGAGGCAATTTATAATCTACTTTATCTATGATTTCTACACCACCTGGGATAGTTTTAAAAAAATGTTTGTGATGCCACAAAGCATAGGGACCAAAGCGCTGTTCATCGACAAAATATTTTTGATATTCCACATGAGATATTTCTGTCATCCAAGACATGGGTATGCCCAATAGCGGCTTCACTTTATAAGTTATTATTTGCCCTGCATACATCGTTTCTTGCACATCGTTTGAGGTGATTTCAAAACCCATATAAGCGGGGGTGATGGTTTTGAGATTTTTTGGAGAGGAAAAAAAATCCCATGCTTCTGCTAAAGTGATTGGCAATTTTTGATGTGTGGTGATAGAAAAAAATGACATATAATTATCGAAACAAACTAATGTAGCAATGGTTTTTATTTTTAAGGGGATAAAACAAGTGTTATAGGCGGCCAAAATTAAGTCAGGCTGTGTCTTTACCCAAAATAATTTTAACAATCTAGGGTTGATAGACATTTGTGGTGTTAAAGTGCTTTGTAATGTCTTCTGTACTTACTTTTGCGCTAAATGAAGGGTTATAAATTTAATGTGAGTTACGCGTTAGTAAATTTAGGCACAGACAGCATTTTGGCAGACGACAGAGTAAGCTGTGAACTTTCTTTGGCCACCAATCTTTATTTGAATGATATTAGCGCTATAAATCCTGTATTACCCATCAGAACAGCGATACCATCACAATTACCCAACACGACCCTTAATTTGTATTTGAAGCAAAGTCAAAGTTTTGCATCTAAATTTTATCTTTTTTTCCTGTATCAGTTATTATTACTAATAATAATAAAAATAATGATTAAGGATGTGTAGCTGCATAAGGTCAAATACCTAAAGTATCATTGGTCATAATGCAGAAACCAATTACAGAAAATTAAATTATTTTCCCTAACCCAAGTGCCGGCAAAATAGTGCTAGATGATAAATTATTGAATACTGTTTTTTTAATCCATAATAGTCTAGGGCAGCTTGTTTTTTCTGGTAATACAAAAACAGAATTAGATTTGAGTAACTATAAAACAGGTATTTACCACATTTCTTTTTATACAGATGGTTTAAGCATCTATCAAGAAAAAATAATTTTACACCCTGCCCAATAAGGCTATCAATTTCAGCAAAAAGTTTATTTCCTAATTAATAAAACATCCTTTTTGCTGCCTATCAGGTAAAAAACAAGTTGCAAAGGAATTTTTTTGCCTAAATTTGCAGTTAAATATTAAATTTGAATGTCTGCTAACTGGATTGCCTTTATTGCCTCAAAAAAATCCGTTTTTCAAAAAGACAGTTTCTCCTCCATTATCAGCAAAGTAGCTGTGGCAGGTATTGCCATTAGTGTGATGGTAATGTTGGTGAGCCTGTCCATATTGCGTGGTTATAAAAACTTGGTTAAAAACAAAATGGCGGGCTTTTCTGGCCACATACAATTGCAAAGTATGGCAACAAGTCAACACTATGAATATGAACCTTTTTTGATATCAGCAAAAGAAATAAAGAAAATTAAAGAAACCCAAGGTATTCAAAGCGCCTATCCCATTATACAAAAAGCATGCATCGCAAAAACCCAAAATGAGCTAGAAGGGATTATTATTAAAGGATTGATGGCAGATAATGACAAATCATTTTATGAAAGCATTATCAAAACAGGTCGCCTACCCGTTTCAGATAAAAATGGACGAAGCAATGAGATTGTTATTTCTTCAAAACTGGCAAAAGCATTAAACTGTGATATAGACAGCGTGATAAGGCTTTATTTTTTTGGTAAAGAAGGTTTGCGGGCACTTGCTCCAAAAATATGCGGCATATACAGCACAGGGGTAGAAGAGTATGATAAAAGCTTTGCAATAGGCAGTTACCAAGATTTGGTGAGTCAGGTGATTCCGCGCGATTTATATAAAAATAGCGTATCAACTCAGCAATTGGCAATTACTCACTTGGAAATAAAGGTAAATAATTTTAACAATGTAGATAAAGTCACTGACCAACTTAATGGCAAGTTGAGTATTGACTTAAAAGCAGAATCAATTAAAACGCTTCAAGGGCAGGTGTTTGAATGGCTGGGCTATTTAGATAAAAATATTGAAATTATACTTATTCTGATGGGATTAGTTGCAGCAATTAATATGATTACAGCAATTCTTATTTTAATAGTAGATAGCACTGCATTAATAGGCTTGTTAAAATCTTTGGGTGCAATCAAACTAAGCATCGCTCAATTTTTTATCTACTTGGCGCTAAACATTGTTGGGCTTGGGCTAATCATTGGCAATTTTATTGCGCTTGTGCTTATTGCTTTGCAATATTTCTTTAAAATTATAAAGCTAAATGAAGAAAATTATTACACAGATTATGTACCTGTGGTTTTTTACCCTTTAGATTTTTTTTTAATTAACTTATTTACCCTTTTTATTTGTATATTAGCCATGTATTTGCCAAGCAGGTATGTTGGAAAAATTGAGGCAGTAAAGGCGCTTCGATTTAAGTAAAAACCTTCCTCTAGCCAAATTATATTGCTTCTAATTAATGTTGGCATCATTTAATAAATTACTAAAAATCTAAAATTTGTTTTAAGCAACTTTTAATAAATTTAAAAAAATACCTAAATCTTGGTATTGGGCTTTTTGCTTTTTGCAGTTTGTTTGTAGCATGAAAAAATTTAAAAAAATAGTGTTGCTTTCTATTTCAAGTATTTTAATGATTTCCTGTTCTAAGGATGCAGCCGATGCAGCCAACAGTTCTGGATTTAGCGCCACAGACATACATGGATTATGGAAACATTCGGCCTCTGGTTCAAGCTATTCCATTTCTGGAGTTAGCAGCAAAGGTGGTGGCACGGGAAAAGTAGCCGCAGTGGGCACTGCATTTCCTGCTGGTGCATTAAATGGCCCTGCGCTCACTGAGGTTACCTTAGTTAGAGGTGGATATTGGGAGGCCGAAAGCCATACTTATTATCCATCAACAGGCTGGACAACCTCCTCCAAAACCATCGGACTGGCTATGGCAAGCGATAAAAGATCTTTTA
>Ga0209390_10009158_pt1 | contig 11971 bp, 16 predicted proteins | sample BON01_FD_187212 | JGI IMG/M metagenome (GOLD analysis project Ga0209390, IMG submission 187212) | Freshwater microbial communities from Lake Bonney liftoff mats and glacier meltwater in Antarctica - BON-01 (SPAdes) (version 2) | ecosystem: Environmental > Aquatic > Freshwater > Ice > Glacier... | reverse complement strand
CATGCAGGACATGGTGATCAGAGATGAGCATGTAGACAGGAGACGACCTTGGTAAGTCTGACATGTTCATGAAGATCGCTGTGAGCCCTTTCCTCTGGCGGACGAAGCGATGCAAAACCGCCCCAAAGCGGCTCCGGTCACATCGGCCTGAGCGACTGACGGGGGCTTTCGTGCCAGGTCGACCGATACAATCCTACCGTGAATCTACGCCTGCTTGAAACACTGGCTTGATTTCGTCGCTGCACGAGGTTCGACACCGGAATCATGTTCCGCTGCAATAACACTGGTAATCATTGCGAGATGCTCCAGATTAGGAGTACTTTCTTGACAGGCGAGAATCTGGTGAGGTTAAATCAAGGGCTTCCTGCGCGTCTGCGATCATCGCCACGCTTCACAAACCAGCCGATGACCCGGGTGAGCAAGTTCTCGATCGGCGAGAGTTTTGGGGTGACGTGGAACAATGTGCTCAAATCCTGCCAGTCGTTGAGCCATGAGTTGTGATCCGGGTAGCGGTCATCTGGTTTGAGTGCCAGACCTCGCAAAACCAATGCGTCGAGTCGGTCTCGGAGTGACCGGGGTAACTGTTGGCAACGGGACGACAGATGACTCGGGGGTACCGGGGTATCGGCGGCTCGTGTGATGAATTCGGGTCGGCCGGCTTTGCCGCCGAGACCGCCGTAGGGAAGTTGGAGAGTGAGCAGTTCAAACATCAACACCGACACAGAAAACTGATCGCTGGCCAGAGTGACCTGGGTAGAACTGGTTTGCAGTTCGGGGGCTGCGTAGCAGCGGTGGTGGCCGTCGCCTTCGGTGCGGCGTGTAGTCCAGTCGGTGGTAAAGGCACTGCCAAAATCGATGAGTTGCAGTCGACTGGGGTGGGAAGTGACGATGACGTTCGCTGGCTGAATATCGCCATGTGCGACCTGCAGACGGCGATGCAGATGACAGACAGCATGGGCAATGCCATTGACCAGCCGAACGGCCTGTGCGGGCTCGACAGGCGGCCTGCGGCCTTCGCGAATGTTCTGAAGGTAATCGGCCAGGCTGATGCCTTCTGTCCACGTCAACGCGACGTCAATCTGATGACGATTTTTCTGCCACTCCACGGCTCGCGGAAAGCCATCATTCTTGAGCCGACTCAGGACTCGCAGCAGTTGCTCGGTCGACCTCCCGACAGGCAGCGACTGGATCAGGAAAAAGCTGCCGCCCGGGCCACTGAGAGGATCGAAGGCGAGATACGATTCGCGAAACGGACTGCCCATGCGTTCCAGCAGAAAGTAGTCTCGGCGACGGATGCGACGGCACTCAAGACAGGGGATGTTTTTGCCCTTGATGAGGACCGTGAATCCTCGATCGTTGGTGTCTTTTCTGGAGTCCAACATGATATCTGAAACGCCTTCAAGAGAATCCCCGGATTAACGATATCCGTCAGGCGTTGTGTCGCCGGATACGGGTATCTGACACTTGCCGAAGAAAGTCGCACTAACCTGCTGCAGTGACTTCACTTTCGTGGCCGACATACTGGCTGTCATGGGGGTAGGTCTGTCAGCCAGTGTGTCAGCCATTGTTTTTGAATCGATTTCCCGTGTCAGATAAGGCGAATGTTTGTGGCGGCAGAAGGGCGTGCTATGGGGCCAGCATGCCCTTTCGAACCATCAATTCACCATACTTGATCAGCAGCTCCTGAGCCCGCTCTATGGGCGCGACAGGAGTCTCGCTGGCGATGTGACCGCCGACTCCTTCGGGCAGTCCGCCACGTTCACGATCACTGTTTCCGGCGGCAATGAAGAACAGATTGCCGAGTCCTTTGCGTGTTGGTTCCAGTCCACCGGAACTCTTGATCAGCGAGTACGAAACGGGGCCCTTGGTGTCGTCAGGTCGATACGTAAAACCGGGGGCCGTGTAGGCCATCAACAGGCCATTGATTTCGTTCATATCACGTCGCATTTCACGCTCCAGCTGAGTCCAACGCAGTTCATCTGCCACGCGAGTAGCTTCCTCGTTCAATCCGGCGAGCGTTGCCTTACGCTGCATGTCAGCGACACGTGCTTCTTCAGCCACCTGCTCCTTCTCGGCCGCGATTTTCTGTTCCGTTCGCTGAATTTTCGCTTCAGCCAGATCCTGTTCCGCTTTCGCAATTCTTGCGGCTCCTGCCTTTTCCGCTTCGTTCTTTGCCGTCTGCCTGACATGAGCCAATCGTTCGGCTTCCGCCAGCTCTTGTTCTTCCCGGTGCTGCTCAATCGCTGCGGCCAGCGTAAGCCCGCTTGGTTTCAGCGACGATGTTTCTCGCTGAATGGATTCCAGAAGCAGCTTTTGACGTTCGAATTCCGAAGTGGCTGTTTTGAGTTCCTTACCCAGGTCACTCAGTAGGCCTTCATGTTCTTCAGTGATGGCAACGGGAGTGGACTCCGCCGCGGCAAGAGTGAAAGGCTCGGTCAATGGAGTCAGGCGACTTTCCCATTCGACGATCTGTTCGGCCGTTGGCCTTTCCTGATGCAGGACGTCGGTGACTCGTTGCAGATGCTTGGCGCTTCCTGCGAGACGAGCTCCTTCCTGACCGTTCATCAATTTCGCTTCAAGAGCTGCCCATTCCATCTGCAGCGTCTTGAGCTTACCCAGGTCACGAACCGCTGCGTTGGCCAGTGCATGATGCTTGGCTGCATTCGCTTTCTGAACTGCCAGCTCTGATGCTGTCAGGCTCTGTTCCGGAGAAACAATACTTTCCTGTCCGAGGCTGGATTCCAGCTGATTGATGCGATCCGAGAGTGAACGAGATTCCTCGCGAGCCTGGTTCAGTTCTGCCTGCAATTCGGGGTTGCCGGATTCTCGATCAGCACGAAGATCGTCAAGACTCTTGCGAGTTGTGTTCATATCGTCGCGAAGCGCTGCGGTATGGGTGCTATTGATTTCATACAGAACGAACGCCCCGATGAATAAGAGCGCCCATGCCAGAAACGCGATCTTCACCGTTGGTGTAATCAGAAATCGTGGGCGAAGCGTTGAAGGGGAGTCGGTGCTCATGACAAACTTCCAGAGAAAGAAGGCGACGGTGATGCGAGAGGCAACGCGTTATCGAAACAGACGTCCAAAATGAAAACAAAGAGTTGCGGCGGCACAAAGAGCGACTGGGGTCACCCATGACATCGAATCCAATTTTGGGGCGACACCCCATTGCGCCAGGATCAACCCGGCACCAGTGCATCCTGCCATGCAGATGGCGTAGTACTCAGGTGCGGCAAAACGATGTCGAATGGCATAACTCAGGCTGGCCTGCCACGCTGAGTAGGCGGCGAAAGCTGTGACCAGCACAACGACCCATTGCTTTCTGCCTTCCAGCACAGACCGATACCTGAACCACAGAGCGATGCCACTCAGGCCCACTGCCGCCACCGTGAAAACGGGAGCGAGGCGGAATTCGGTTTCCTCGGTCACAAGACGTTGAATCGCCTGTCTTCGCTCCTGTTCTTTCCGAATCTCAAACGAGCCCCATCCGCTCAATACAAAAAGCCCGATGATAATCCCTGGATCAATATCGTTGATGGGCTCGTCCCGGACGTTCACCTGAGTCCAGTCTTCGACTGAGACATCCCGCTCGATAATGAGCTCGCGCACGATTTGACCGTCGATGACTTCGACAAATGGATATAGCCATTCCGGAATGGCATTGACCAATCGGACGATCTGAGGCGGCATGATCACGGGACTGTTTCGAATGCTGGTCCGAACCGCATTAATCAGTTCATGCTGATGTCGGAAGAGAGTGACATGAGGTTGGCAGTCAACGCGTTTCTGGCAGGCAGCCATGCGGCGAATGCCTGTGACATCATGTCTTCCAGTTGTCTGTCGAGTATTGCGTCACGTGCTTCTGCGTTGGTGTCAGTTTGGTCGGTGCGGAATTCGAGATTTGCACGACATGCCTCTCGAGTGACGGTGCTGATGTCGTCATGGAACTGCCCCAGCATTTTCAGACTGGCCACATAGGCCGCGACAAGAGCGTCGCGGTCAGGCTTCGCAGCATTCCCGACTTCGTGCCACGGCAAACGTTGGGAGATTGCGAGTGACAACTTCCCCTGCAGTTCCTGCTCGTTGGGTTGGTCCTCAAGCTTGTGAATGCGATTCTGCGGGGGACTGGGGTATTCCTTCTGAAACCGAGGGAATCGCCGGTCGGCTCGAGTGACTTCGAAAGTCATGAAGTCCGGCTCAGAGGACTCATCAGGCATCGTCGCTTCTCCCAAATGACTAAATTGCGGTGCTGCTGATTCTCAGGCGAGGATCAGTACTCGACATGTAGACGAAAGGCGGGCGTTGATTCTGCGCAGGAAATCTTCAAGAAACACTGGCCGCCGCAAAGGCGGCCACAGCGGGGACCCGCACGGAGCGGCAGCAAAGTGTGGGGGCGGAGCGTCCAGCGGAGCCAAAGGATCGCATGCCGCCCCATGCGGCATCGATCCAGGTGTTCGCGTCCCAGCGAACACCGAAGAGGGCGTTCAGCCCGAAAAGCCGCACCGGCTCCCAAGCCGGTCGGCGCGGCCCGTGCAGGGCGGAGTCTGCTCGACGGCGTTCAGCCGGTGAGCAGACTCCCAGGAAGACAGGGCTTTGCGTCGGAGCAAATGCGATCAAGGGGAGGCCGATGTCACTTCAGCGAAGTTGCATCGGCGTGGTGCGGGCGGGTCCACTGCGGCAGCGGAGCAATCGCTCCGGAAATAAAAGCCGTACCCGCTTCGGGACTGGTCGAGAATGTTCAGACTCCGTCGGAACAGGCGAGCAGGGACCGCAATCTACTGCCTGAACCGCACTGCGGTTCAGGACGACACAAGCCGCTGTGATCATTGATGTCACGACATGGAGCAGGAACACACATCACACCGTCCAGAGTCTTCGCCATAATGAGACTGAAGGTCGTTTGCTCGAAGTGCAGTCGCGGATTGCAATCGCAGGAGACGAGTGAAAAAGGAAGGTTGTGTCGAGGTCCACCGTTTCGTCATCTCTCGGAAACATGGAGACGACGAGTTCCATTTCTAAATCGTGCGGGTCTGTTTGTCGGTGATGTCATTCCGGCAAAGAGGCCCGTACGATCGAACGGGGAAGAGTGGGCTTGTTTTGGCATTCCTGGCAGTGTGAGCCGTTCCCCCACTGAAATCTAACGAACGTGGATGAAACTCGCCTGATCGGAAACGAGGAAGCAATTCCTCCGAATGCCACGCATTCAGAAGGTTTTTAATTTCACTCGTTTCCGTTCCATATCGGAGAGTGACCAGGGTCAATCGTTCATTCCGATATCGGTCCGGTGCTTATGCTGATGAGGCAGTGTATTGCTGCAACCATGCCTTGAGTGCCCGTTCGACAATTTCCTGCTGACTGAAATAGTCGGCACCGGCCAATTGCCGTTCGAGAGATGCGCGTTTCAGAGCCCCTGCAATTTCCGGTCTTAGCCGAACGGTGATCGGAATCAATCCGACAGGTTGACAACCTGCCGCCGTGGGAGTCGAGGCTGTGAACCGTGCTGAGCCAGGAGCTTCAGGATTCGGTTCCTGAGTCACAAATGCTCGTACAACGTCCGGATCAGTGTGGGGAATCGAATGAACTGCGGTGGTGAGTCGTCTGCGTTCTGCCATAGTTGAAATACTCCGTGAGTCTCCTTGTTCCTTATTGTTACTATTTTCGATTGATCAGTTTCGCGGCATTCATCTGTCTTGATGCTGTTGCGATCACCGGAAACAACTCCCCAAACAGCCGATGGATTTCTTCGGCCGCACCTTTCGCGTTGTAGCCCATGTTCCAAACAAAAGTCCCTTGACCGGGAGCGTCGGCGTACGCTTGCCGGAGCGTGATCGGCGTTTCCGCGATCTTCAGGCCGAGTGCAGCCGCGGCGTCTCGCATGTCGCGAGTCAGTCGGTATTCCCGGCCGACCATGCTGAGTACCGCAATCACTTCCGGCGGACCTTTGCGAATGGCCTGTGCCTGCCGAACGAACGCCGTGTTCTTGTCGAGTGCTCGCGCTTCAAACATACTGGCTTTGCAGGGCAGGATTGCCAGATCGGCCCACATCAGCAGAGCTCGGCTGGTTTCGGTCTGGCTGCCCGGACCATCGGCGATCACGAAGTCAGCTTCCTGTGCGAGCACAGGAAGTTCGTCCAGCACGGCATCGGGGTTGGCAAGCCGCACAACCTGAATGTCGGGCAACGCTTCGACGATCCATTCACTGCAGGACTGTTGAGTATCGCAGTCCGCCAGAATGACGGTTTGACCGTGCTCAGAAAGCCAGCCAGCAAGATTGCCTGCCAGCGTCGACTTGCCAACTCCTCCTTTTGAATTCACCAATGAAATAATCATGCTGGCAATAAAGCACGATTGCCGGCCTGTTGGCAAGCTTTTTCTGTGGGCCGACTTCCGTAGGCCGACCTGTCCTCAGGTCGGCAGTGCAATTGTTGAATAGTGTCGGCAGCAAAGCACTTTGAGAGAGATTCGACGACGGCTTTCGCGGATCCGTGCGATCTCCGCTCTTGACGTGCCGCCTCGTCGATCTGCGACAGATCGATCTACATGTCAGCCAGCTTGCCAACATGCTTTCCTGCCGGTCTGCAGAATTTCCTTGCGCGAAACTCCGGAACCTGAGATGTTCCACCACAACAAATTGAGGAACGCGGTTTCCAGACTGTCGGACGAAATTCATGACTGTGATGCACTCACGAAACTACCGGACAATGAGACACCTTTCGATGGCCCAGTTACCGTGAAATGAAACACGGTTCACCGGACATTGAAACACGTTTTGAGGCTCGGTTACCGGACAATGAAACATCTTTTTCGGTCGCAAGTGTCTGAAACGACTAACGAAATTCGCCCCCCTAATTTGTTATTGAAAGTAATAAACAACAACACAGGGAGGTTGTTGTCGAACATGTAGATTGCGTGAAAGAAAACTCATCAGACACCCTCACACAGAAACAACACCACCAGTCACTGGACTCCGCCGTCGATGAACTCAACCTCGCCGAGTTCCCGCTGTCCGCCATTTCTGACCGATTCCTTGATGGAACCAAAACCGTCGTGATTGAAGACACCGTCTTCGATCGCGAACACAATCGGTATCTGCCTCGGCGACTGACACTTTCCGGGTCCGATCGCTTTGGGCTGCCCACGTCCAAAGACGACGACGTCCTGCTGGCCTGTATTCAGCTCAGTCGCCTGAATGATTTTTCAACGCGGGAAGTCTCATTCAGCCGGTATGAAATTCTGCGATTGCTCGGTTGGGCCGATGAGACTCGCAACTACGAACGCGTGGCAACCTCGCTGCGTCGCTGGAAGGGTCTTTCGATCTTCTCCGATCGGGCGTTCTACGATCACACACAGAAAAGCTGGGTCAATCGGGACTTCGGTGTCTTCGACACGCTCGTGATCTATCAGCGTGAAGTGCTGCAGGGCAAGGCGGCTCCCGGATGTTCGCGATTCGTCTGGAACGACGTCTTCTTCCGCAGCTTTCAGTCGGGATATTTAAAACAACTGGACTGGAGTCTCTACTGTCGACTCAAGAGCCCGGTTGCCAAACGGCTATACCGATTTCTGGATAAGCGATTTTATCACAGCAATCGTGTCGAAATCGATCTGCAGGAACTGGCTCTGCGAAAAGTGCGACTGACCGCAAACTACAACACGGCTCAAGTGAAACGTACACTGCTGAAAGGCATTGAAGAGCTGGAACACGTGTGGGATCTGAAACCGCGACAGCCGGAAGAGCGATTTCGCAAGGACAGCCCCGGCCGATGGATTGCTGTCTTCGAACGTCGAGCAAAACAGCGTCGAGTTCCCATCGAGACCATCGCTTCCGCAGTGCCGATTTTAAATCAGTCCATGTCCATTCCGATTGTGACCGTGAATCCCGATTGTGACCGTGAATCCGCAGAATCTGGAGCGTGAGCTGATCAAGCGGGGCATCGGTCCGGCGTCGGCGGAGGAATTATCGTTGTCGCATCCGTCCAGTCAGATTCAGGAGATGATCGAACTTTACGACTGGTACAACAGCAAGGCGCAGGCTCGCGGTCCGGGATTTCTGGTTCAATCCATCAGGAATCCTTCCGCGATCGCTCGTCCGCCGGGGTTTGTCAGTTCCTCAGCGAAGCAGGCTGCAGTGCAGCGTCAGAAGGCCGCAAAAGCGTCAGACGATCAACTTCGTACCCGACGAGAGCGTCAGGCCACCGAACGAGACAAATCCCGACAGCGAGCCTTTATCGCGTTCTGGGAATCGTTGTCTCCCGCTCAGCAGGACTCGTTCGAAACGGAAGCGTTGGAGAAAGCGGATCAGATGACTCGTCGGCTATACCTACAGCATTCGGCCAAACGAGATAAAGCGTTTGAACTTTATCGTAAGGTGATCCTTCAGTCGCACTTTCTGAAGTCGCATCAGCTTGAGAAACAATCGACTACCTGATCGAACTGAAACCAGAACTGAAAGTTGTGGAATGTCGGGATTTGCTTTACTCAGCACCGCATCAAAATGACGGAGGATGTTCATTCATTGCAGCCCACATGCGGCGGACTCGGATCATCTGTGGACGATTCATTCGCAAGGTCACAATTGTCACTTGTCCGATCGGAGTTCGACCGATCAGTTCTGTCGCGTCGCCACTCCATTCGAAGTGCTCAATCCAGTCATGCAGATGAGGATGAAAGAGTGGAAACTCATCTGCCATAGGATCGCTTGAGCCAACGGTCCGATCGGACTTATGTCGATTACAGGTCGGACACGAAAGGCACAGGTTCTCGAAGACTGTTTCACCGCCCTGAGAACTCGGAACAATATGTTCAAATTCAAACGTAACAACGGTCAGTGCTTCGGGCGTTCTGCAATAAGCACAATGGTCGCGAGAATGAGCGCGGACGCGACGACGAAGTTCGACTGGAATGTAAACACTCACGCGCCGGCGGCTTTCGCGTGTTGCTGAAGAGTGTAGCGAGATCGAGTCTTGAGAATCGTCAATTGATCCACTTGCGATAACAGCGAGTCCAACTCTGCCAGTTCCTTCGTGTTCAGCAGTCCGTCAGACTTTCTCTGCAACAGTGCATCCATCCGCGATTGAGCAGAAGAAGCCAGGACGCCGTTAGCAAGTGCTTCCAGTTCTTCTTCGCTCAGGCTAGTCACAAGTTCAAGTTCGTTTTCCATTGTCCACCTGCACAGTGACAGAAATTGCAAGAAATCAAGGCCGACAGCCATCGCTTCCTGCAACATATTCTCGGTGAATCTCAGGAAGTTGCAAGATGGATTCGCTGATTGAACCTTGCCAAAGCATCATCCCAGATAAACCAGTTGAAACAGAAGTTTTGGAGCAAACCGAACATCTCACCCGGCGACTTTACCTGCAGCATTCTGCCAAACGAGATAAAGCGTTTGAACTTTACCGCAAGGTCATCCTTCAGTCGCACTTTCTGAAGACGTATCAGCTGCAGAACGATGAATGTAGACATCCATGTAAAGCTGAATCGTCATCACAGACGATCCAGTTGTTTGAGCTTGAGACACCCGGGGCTCGTCAATGATTCGAGGCGAAGTTGATCACTGCTTGCAAGTTGGCGTTCAATTTCCGCATTGAGTTCTGCTTCATGATCGTAGAAGAAAGCCAGCGCCGCATGGGCTTGCGCCAGACGTTCAAGGGCGATCTCGACGACCTTCATGTTCGTCTGATCGATCCATGCGGCGTATTGTCAGACAAATCCAGCGAGTTGCAATAGTGATCTCAGGGCCAATGTAAATCGCGAATTTAGCCGAAGGATGAGGCGGCCGCCCAAAAGCAGGGAGCCGGGGGTGGGGGGGGCAAGATGCTGCTGAGTGGCAGGGAAAACTGCTGTCGCAGCTCGCACCGACAGGGAGATTACCCGGCGTAAGGAGACTTAAGTCTTGGGGGATTGCATTGAGGCTCGATGATGTGCTGGACCACTGGACGAATTTGATCGAATGCACAAGTCGGATTCATTGGGCTGAACCCTTTAAACCAGGCCGCGTAGAATCGAGCAAGTGTCTTCTTTGTGGAATCTCATTGATCAAATCATTCCCTGCGCAGACTGCAGGATATCCCAACGTCTTCTCTATGACACGTGTTCGGCTTGCCAACGCAACTGGCAGTGAATGCGGCAGTCGCTTGATCAGATCAATGATTTCAATTTGAGGAGATTCGTCCCATGCGTACACAGATCCTTCTTTCCGTCGTTGTGTCTCTTGCCATTTCCGGGTGTGGAAACTCTGAGCATGCTGTCGTGCCTCAGACTGTGGCCTGTATGGATTCACCTTGTGGATCCAATTCAGACACGATTCCGTATACTCTGGTCAAAACGAACAAAGATGGAGCCCGCGTCATCCTGTATTGCTTGAAACTCATGGTTCCTCAAAAGTGCATCACGATGGATGACGACGGACTGGAAGTCATGAGTACGGAGATGAAGCCGATGACTGAAGAAAGAATGGCGACCGTGCCGCCGGGTGAGGACATCGCCGAGTTTATCAGAGTGTCTGCAGGCGGCCGCATGGTAAGTTACGAACCGCCTGCAACGTTCACTGAAGGTGTGGAGCCCGCGCCGGCTCCGCCCGCTCCACTGGCCCCAGCAGAAGACCGGAATTTTACTGTGTCGACGTCCCCGTAGACCAGGTCTTGGCGTGCCGACATTGGTAGCGAGGACGAGAAAGCAGCATAGTTCCTGTGGAACTATGCTGCTTTCTGCAGGATTGTCTGGTTCTTGAAGTCGTTGCTTTCCTGCAGGCTGGCTTGCTGACTTTCAATCCAGTCGACGGCTTCGTGGATCACCGTGTGAAGCTCATCGACGTTGCGGATGAAGAAGCTGGTGGAATAGTCTTCTTTGCCTGTGGCAGATGTTTTCCATGAGCGGCTGACGGTGAAGTCGAAGTACTCAAAGCCACTGGTGGCCTGGCGTTTCCAGATGGATGCGGCGATGGCTCCCTGACGGAAGGTTTTTACAGTGGAACGCGGTTGAGGGAAAAGAGCCGGTTTTGGGACTGGCTCGAACAAACTCTCGGATTGCAAGACACGCCGAACCTGAGACGAACAGGACAGCGAAACCCTGATCGAAACCAGTGCGTTATTGGCGTCACGAAGTAAAACGTTGACGATTGTTGCAATGCGTTGTACACTTTCAAAACACACAACGAGGATATTGCCATGCCCAGAGAAGCCGTGAGCGAAAACAGTCGAGTCGCCCTGCGAATTCGTTCGGAAGACAAAGCATTGATTATGCGCGCCGTCGCCCTGGCACAGACTGATATGACAGATTTCATCCTTCGTACGGCATTGCGCGAAGCTCATTCTGTCATCGAAGAACATGAAAACGTCAAACTGACGCAACGCGATAGTCGCCGTGTCATGGAACTTCTGGAGAATCCTCCGGCACCCAATGCGAAACTGAAACGGGCGGCTCGTGCTCTGCCGAAGCTGTCATGAATTTTTCGGAATGGCACGAAGAGCCAATTTCAAAGAAACATGATCGTGGCTCGTTTGACTGCGGGGAACCGGCCCTCAACGAGTTCCTACAGCAGCATGCTCGCAAGAACCACGAGCGAGGGGCTTCCAAAACGTTTCTGGCGATTTCGAGCTCGGACGGGAAAACGATTCTTGGCTTCTACAGTCTCAGTCCTGCTTCGCTGGAGTATGCGATCACGCCCGATGTTCTGAAAAAAGGGTTGGCCAGATACGATGTGCCCGTTTTTCGACTCGCTCGTCTGGCGGTCAATCTTTCCTGTCAGGGCGAGGGCCTTGGCGGACAACTGATTCTTGCGGCTGGCCGACGGTGCCTGCTGGCGGCCACCGAAGTCGGTGGCGTCGCCATTCTGATAGACGCAAAGTCTGCTCGAGCTGCGAAGTGGTATGCATCTTACGGGGCCATCCCGCTCAAAGACGCTCCTCTCACGCTTGTGCTGCCACTGACAACAATAGCGACCGCGCTCAAAGTGGACACATAGAATCGAACG
>Ga0209390_10009153_pt1 | contig 11974 bp, 11 predicted proteins | sample BON01_FD_187212 | JGI IMG/M metagenome (GOLD analysis project Ga0209390, IMG submission 187212) | Freshwater microbial communities from Lake Bonney liftoff mats and glacier meltwater in Antarctica - BON-01 (SPAdes) (version 2) | ecosystem: Environmental > Aquatic > Freshwater > Ice > Glacier... | reverse complement strand
GAATTGGGTGATGGTAGAGGACGCGATGATTTCAAAATATTAGAGTAGGGACCCCCACACACGAAGCACCAAACGCAGAGGCACATTAAGTAAAGGTCCACGACGCGCATGTCATCCGCTTTCTCACGATGCCGCAATCCCCTTCCCTTTTCACACAACACAGCCACAACCAGCATCATTCCCCCGCGCCCTCTCCTCGCCTCCTTCACCCATCCCGTCATCGTCTCAATCATGTCCAACACGCCTCCTCCTACGCCTCCGTCTCCCCCTCCGCCTCCACCTAGCGAGGAAGTGGCCCCAGCACCCCCCTCCATGGCGCTGGAAGGAAACCCGGCAGAGGAGCCCCTGTCGCTGGCCCCGCCTCCTCCTCCCCCTCCCCCTCCGCCTTCCGGTCCTCCCTCCCACCCTCCTCCGCCTCCTCCTCCTCCTGTCTCCCATCCTCCAGCGTCCTCGTTCATGCATGTGCAAGCTCACCCTGCAGCTGCCATGCCGATGCCCCTGCCGCCCCCAATGATGCCGTACATGGACATGATGCATGCCGGTACGTCCTCTCCCAGCCTTCCCCTCCCTCCTGCCCTCATAATGTGTCCCGTCTCCCCATCCCTCGACAATGTACACGTTCGTCTTTCCATGCACCTTATCTCTTTCTATTCCAATTTTCCGGCATTATTGACCCACCATATTCCCCTTCCCCCCCACAAAACACACACAACACACAGCAGCCCCTTATCCGCACGTCGGCATCGCCCTTCCTCCCCCCGTCTTCATGCCTGCTGGCATGCCCCGCGCCGCCCCTCCTCCCTTGTCCTTGTTCAAAAACCTGCCCTCCTTGCAAAACGGCCAAATCCGCAACACACTTGCCCCCAGCAACAACACCTTGCTCGCAGCCGTTGCTGTCGTCGCCTCCCCCAAAACCACCACTGCTGCTGCTGCTGCTGCTGCCGGAGCAGGCGCAGGGAGAGGAGGAGAAAAAAGGACGAATACTCTAGCTGGCCTCGGCAGCAGCAGCAGCAGCAGCAGCAGCAGCACCGACAAGAAAGGAGCAGCAGCGCCGCAGCCGCCGTCGTCGCCTCCGCCGAGGATGCCTAAGGACGAGCCGATGACAGTGTTTGTGGGGAAGTTGCCTCCTAATGTCCCCGATCACTTCATTTACTCCCTGTTGGAACAATGCGGACGGGTGCTAGAATGGAAGCGGGTGGAGGGGAAGAGCTTTGGGTTTTGTGTGTACGCACGACCAGCACAGGCTCGACGGTGTGTTAATTTGATGAATGGTTTTAAGGTCGATTATCAAGAGATTGTCACTAAAGTAGGGAAGAAAGAATTGGCAATTCTAGCCGAGCTGGACCTATCGGAGGAGGAATCAGCCCAGGACAAGGTGGCGAAGGAGAGGTTGATGAACGTGATTCAACGGAGGAATTTAGGGGCGCGTCTGGTCGCGGCCCGGGAGGATGATAAGGCTGCCACGGCAGGGGAGGCAGCAGCAGCAGCAGCTGCAGGAGTAGTGGCAGCAGCATTGGCAGCAGCGGCGGAGGCGGGGAAGGAGGAGCATAGTAGTAGGACGGGGGCGTCGTTGATGGTGGAGAGAATGACGTTGGCTGCGGGCTTGCCGCCGTCGCCGGAGACGGTGAGGGAGGGACGGGCGCAGGACACGGTGGTGTTGAGTGAGGTGGAACGGTTTCGAATGGCGGAAGCGCAGAGGGATAGGAGGAAGGAGGAGGAGCGATTGAGGGATTTGAGGAGGAGGGTGGAGGAGGCTGAGAGGATTGAGAGATGGCAGAAGGAGAGGGAGGCACGTGAGGCGGAGGCTGTGGCGGCGGTTGCGGCGAAGGAGGCTAAGGCGTTATGGAGGCAGAAGGAGAGGGAGAAGGAGAGGGAGAAGAGTGAGAGCAGCAGCAGCAGGCGAGTGCGTGGAAGCCACAGCAGCAGCCGGAGTTCTAGTCAAGAAGGGGGTCATCACAGCAGCAGCAGCAGCAGCAGCTCCTCGCGCTCACGAGAGCGTAGCTCCAAGCGGGGTCGGTCTAGGGATGATGAACGGGAGGAGGGGGAAGAGGTTGAGGAGGAGGAGGAGGAGGACACCAGGCAGCGCGGGAGCAGCAAGAAGGCGGCGGTCGATACCAGTAATGCCGATGCTGACTCTTCTGCTGCTGCTGGCGCGACGTCGACGCTTGCACCGGGGCCTCTTCAAGTGAAGAGCCGCGGGAGCTGGACGATTGATCTCTCAGCTAAGTCCCGCGGGGCAGGCAATAACGGCAAGAGCAAAGCGGGTGGTAGCAGCCGGGGGGCGAGCTCGGCGTTTCAGGATGGAGAAGACGAGGAGGAGGACAGTGGGATGAAGCTGCGTGTGCCTGTCCCGCTCGACTACGACCACGACGAAAGGAACCGCAAGCCCTCAACCTCCACCAAGAGCACCACAACGAGCAGCAGCGGCAGTGGCAGCGGCCCTGCTCCGGCACCGGGGATGCTGTCCGAACGGCAGAAGCGGCTAGTGAGTGAGATTCCGCAGGACAAGGAGGCTCTGTTTGGGTACCCCGTGGACTGGGCTATTGTGGATGCGAAGAACCTGGTGCCCGTGCGGCTGCGCGCCTGGGTGATCAAGAAGATCAAGGAGCTGCTTGGGGAGGAAGAGCCGACGCTCATTGACTATATTTGCTCCAAGCTTTCGAGTCATTGTCGGCCTGATGACCTCCTGGCGGAGCTGCGGTTGGTGCTGGAGGATGATGCGGGAATTTTCACGCAGAAACTTTGGCGGATCATGATATATTACACCATTGAAAGCCGGGGGGATTGAATTTAGGGGGAGAAGCGGGTTGTCTGTAGTTGTAACAAAAGCAAAGAATGAAGAAATATCTGTCCTACACATGCGTATGTCACTTTTGCTTCTGCTTTTAGAAAAGAAACGGAGCTGCCAAGGGAAATGACACACCGTCTTCATAAGGGTAGAGGGAGGGAGGGAGGGAGGGAGGAGGGGGTGGGGAGGTTGGCAGCGCTGGAAGAGGGACGATTTTGGTGGCCAGCCAAGGTAGGTCTGATAAGGACCCTTGCCACACTCAAACGTGTTTGTTTATGGAATTCTTGGACTTGGGGGTGGTTCTTTCCTTTTTGGCCCCGCCACTCCTGCCCGAGAGGGGGTTGCTGGCGGTCTGCCAGAGCGCCTTTTTCTTTCGCTGCCGTTACATGGCCCGCACACACACAAACTCGACGTTCATTCGTCGATCACGCATGTACACCCACGCACTAGCGCGGCAGCACAAAAGACATAAGGACAAGGTCACCACGACAATTACCGCACTGGCTCATTTTTCTGCCTCCTTTCCTCTCTCTTATCTCCCCGACAGCAGCCTGAGCGATGATGCGCCCGCATCGACCTCCCACCCTGCGCCTGAAGCTGCTGCTGCTGCTGCTACTGCTCTCCATCTTGGCCCTCACTTCTCAAGCTGCTTCTAACGCTGCATCTCGTGTTTCGGGCGAGGTTGCCTTGTTTACCTTTGACCGGAGCGCTTGTCTCTCGGGCACCATTCCCGATGCGCTCTCTGGTTCTGCTGCCGAGGAGGAGGAGGAACAGAGCCCGCTTCTGGGCTCGCTGGCCGTCCAAGGCCTCTTTTGTCGCTCTACTGGCAATGGCGTCACCAACAATGCAACTATGCCTCGATTTGTAGAGCGCGTGTCCTCGACGGGAACTGCGGAGGGATGGGGAGGCCTGTTTTCAAGCACTCAGACGTTCACGGTGGAGACATGGCTGCGCTACGATGCCCTCGCCGCCAACGATGCAAGCACCTACGTCATTTTTGCCATGGATTTCCCTAACACTACCACCGTTGCCCCTGACTTGGGCTTGTTGGTGCAGTCGGGCACATTGCGAGTCGTCACTGGTAGTACTGTCTCCACCTCTGTCGCTGGCCCGTCCATCAGGGGGGTCCCCGCCGGCAACCTACATGTCGTCTATACCTGCGAGCACGACCAATTCTCGGAGAATGGCAGCCACTATTGCATGTTTTACGTGAATGGTAAAGCGATCAACGACGGTGCCATTGACGTTCGAATAACAATCAATGCACAAAGCCGACTGTTCTTCTTTTCGGAGCCTGCGGGTATGGCGCTGCGCACATCCCATCCTTTCCGCGGCAATGTCTACCTTTGGGCACTGTATAGCCGAGTGCTTTCTCCTGCCGAAGTGACTCAAAACTATGCTGCCCGCGTACTCAACAGCCGACCTATAGCCCGCCACGCCACCCATGTCGTGCAGGAGAATGGCGAGGTGGGCACTCATTACGACACGCCCGAGTTCTATCTCGCGCCGGTCCCCGTGGACGAGCTGGTGGTGCTGACCCTCGAGGTCCTGGATGATGACCAAGACCCTAACAGCCCCAATTACAATGCCTCGACCTTGGCAACAACCATGCCGCTGCTATACTTGGCCACATTTCCAACTAAGGGGACGCTCTACTACCTTAATGGAACGGCCATCACGCCGGGCTCACTGCCAGCTGCGCTCGATGTTACAGCCGCCAATGGCACTTTTAGCAGTTTCGCGTACGTTAGGTACCGGCCGGGCTGGAAGGAGGTATCGTGGCCCGCCGTGTACACTAATTTCAGTTTCTATGCACTGGACGGAGTCACAGGCCTGGTCAGTGACACAGTGACGGTCTCTGTGCAGGTTAAATCTGTGCACGAGATTCCCAAGGCGGGCGTCTTGGATGACGACGGCAACATCACAATTTCGTCGCCCGAGGCCATGGCAGGCCGGCTGACGGCGGTTACACTCGCTGGAAGCGCCTACGAGGGCTTTCGCATTACCAAAGCCCACATCGCTTCTCTGCCCGCGCACGGTTATCTTTACCAGGTCAACGACACCAACGCTACCACGCCACTGCTGGTTGGAGATGAACTCGCGATCACTCCACTCGCGCCAGCGCAGATATTTTATCTCTACACGGGCCCGCAATTGCTAGCTTCGCACAATCAGCAGAGCGACAACAGTACTGCGCGCGCCGCCAGTATCAGTGACACGTTGGCCACTGACGTCTTCACATATACTGTCACTGACAACTTCAACGCCTCTTCCGTGCCGGGCACACTCAACCTCGTTGTTGTGCCCTCGCTGGTGGCCCTGCCTGCAGTCAATGCGCCCGTCGTGCCCGAGAACATCCTGACGCCGGTGCGCTTGTATGGCGTGGACTATCAAAGCCTGGAGCAGAGGGACCTGTGCTTTGAAATCACGAGCCTGCCGCGCTATGGCACCTTGAACATAATAGCGGCAAATGGCACTACTTGTATTGTAGCCTCGGCGCCATTTCCGTTGCTGGACCAGGTCTCAAGCTATCCCTACGAGACGGGCGTCACGGTGCACTATATTTCGGATGCTGGCTTCTTTACGCAGCCCAACCGCACCTGGAACGGCTCGGCGATTTCCCCCAAGGGCGAGGTGGAAGAACAAGAAGAATTTGACTTTCGCGTTGTAGCGTGCGAGAGCGGGTTAGCCAATGCATCGAGCGCACTGCCGTCCTCGCTACCTGTCCGGCAGCAACTAGGGGTGCAGAACGAGAACGCCGCGACGACACTCAGCCTGAGTACGAGCAGCTACTCCATCTATGCCACCACCAACCTGAAGGACGTCACTCCACTTGGAGCGAACCCCACGCAGGTGGTACTAGAAGGAATTTCTATCTTGGACCCAGATATGGGCGTCGACCCGGTGCTCGTAAAGATCTCGTGCACGTCCGGGAGCCTACGTCTGAACGAAAAATACGTTGCGCTCGCAGATTTTACGTCCTCCAGGTACTGCCCTACCAACTGCCTGAAAAGGACATCGAAGCTCCTTTGGTTCGTAACGACACCCCGAGCCCTGGAGCTCCTGCTCAACGGCCTGACCTACTCGACCACCGTAGCTAGCATCGTGGACCAGATCGAGATCAGCATCTATGACGGAGCCGGGCCTCCCTGCCTCGCAGCGGGTGTCCTGCCTCCAGGGTCCGGCCGCACCCGGGGTTGCATGATAGAGGAAGCGCGTGTGAGCGTGATGGCGAAAGATTTCACCGTGGTCTCCACATTTGACGAAAACCGAAAACGAGCCACCGACGACAAATCCTACTTACCCTATATGATCGCCGCCCTCCTCCTGATCGTGCTTACCGCCATCTCGGTATGCGCGTGTTTCTGCTGCTGCCCAGCCGTCTTGCTCAACTGTCGTCGTTGCTGTCTTGTGACGCCCCGCCCGTATTTCACCGCCGAGGACCAGCCCTTCCCCAATATGGGCAACGCTCTAGTTGTTGCCGAAGGAAAGTAAACCAGCACACCACAAAATACAAAGCAAAACACAAAGCAAAACAAAACAAAGCGAACACAAAAACGCGCAAATTTCACAAAGCATGAACCTAATGTACAATTTACCTTTCCCTCTTCGCTCACTTCGCCGCGAACGTAGACTGGCTATCGCCTGTCACAAACCGACTTACGCCATCGCTCTCATCTCCTCCCTCCAAAGCCCGGAAGGGCACGTCAACGTGCTCCAAGAAACGCGCCAACTCCGTGGGCAGCCACCGTTCCTCCTCCAGGCCCCCCTTCTCCTCCTGCCCTGTCAAAAACCCACAATGGCCGCCGTGCTTGTGATACACCAGGCGGACCGTCCCCTCCCCAACCTCCTCCGGCGTCGGCAAGCCCTTCTCGTTGATAAAAGGGTCGTCGCGCGCATTGACCACCAAGGCGGGGATCCGAATGCGAGGCAAATACTGCTTAGAGCAGCTCTGCGTGTAGTAGTCCTCCTTACCCTCAAAATTGTGCAGCTTCGCAATCACCTCATCGTCAAAATCCCCAATCCGAGAACAAGCCAGCCCGCGTTCCAGGTCATACGGGCCCTCCCCCAGCTCCTCCCCGTCCAGCAACTCCCGGTGCTTCTCCCACTTCTGCGCCGCCTTCACCTTGAGCGTCTTCAGAAAATTACCCGCGTACACCCACCGATTAAAACCCGTGTCAATCTTGCTCGAGGAGCGCACGGCATCAAAAGGAACGCAAGCCACAGCCGCCCCTTCTACCCCTAAGCGGGCCGCCTCCTCCCCCAGCTCCCCCAGGCACTTGAGAATAACGTTCCCGCCCAACGAAAAGCCCGTCAAATACACACGGCGACGAGGGTCCTCGGCGTGCAGACGGCGGAGTACATAGGCCAAATCGTCCGTGAATCCCAGATGGTAGGAGTAGGGCTTGAGGTTATCGACCCCACAACAGCCGCGGAAGTTGAGGGCAAGGACGTCGAAGCCCCGCCGCACATAAGCCTTGGCCATGGACCGCGGCAGCAGCGCCCAAGAAGTGGACTCCAGGCCATGTAGCACAATCGCCAGGGGGCGCGGCGCCGAGGAAGGGGCAGGAGGGCGGGTATCATACAGTAAGTAATCGACATGGAAGAAGTCGCCGTCGGGCGTCTCCCACCGCTCCCGTCGATCGTACACATCCTGCCATCCTTGCGGTAAGGTCTTAGGCGCCACCTTCTGAAGGATAATGTCCTGCACTACCCGCGCGCCCCAAATGGTCTGCCAATGCTCGTTGGTGGTCCAGGGAGAGGGTTGGAAATCCCGAGCAGGAAACGTGGCCAGGACCTCTTGCTGCGTGGTGGGCAGAGATAATGGCCGCTGCTGCTCCGCACCGTAGCTCTCCTCTTGGTCCCCGTCCAGGCCATCATCGTCGTCATCGTCGTCGTCGACCCGGGTACCAATCGACGGGGAACCAGGAAAGCCCACCATGGAGGAGGAGACGGAGGCTTGGTCACTGTCATCCTCCGCCGAGGTGGCCTTGGTGGTGCCCTTGCCGCCTCGACGCGAGCCAGAAAATCGGAAGCGCGCCGACAAGGACTTGCGGACGCTGCCGGGAGAAGGACTGCCACTGACTATCGACGAGGCACTGGGGGACGAGGCGGGCGGTGTAGAGGGGGCGAAGAGCTTGCGGATGGGGGACATGACAAAGGCGTGCGTGGCGCTGCCGAAGAAGATGAGTAGGACGCCCAGGCAAATAAGGGGCGACCAAACGTTTCTGGGCCCTCCTCCCACAAACATGCGGGTCTGCTGGGATGGTGCGTGTCGGAAAGGGGGTTGTGGGCATGCGTGAGAGGTGTGTGTGGGTGGTGTGTGGTGGCAAGAAAGTCGTCTCGAAAGCAAAAGCGAAGCTTTGGGGTGGGGAGGTTGGCTGAGGGTTCGACACCTAGCTATGTCTCATTTCATTCTTTGACAGTCAATCAATCTAAAGACTTGTCAAACAACAAGGCAGCTCCCATCTCCAAGGACATTCCTTTCAAAGCCACCCATTCGCTTTCGCGGGTGGCCACGCAAGCTTGCACCATGTCCCCTCCCAGCAACTCCCTCAAAGTGTGCCTTCGCGGAGCGTCATCGTGCGTCGCCTTTCCTCTCTTCATTAGGCATCCACACTTTTAACACCCCTCCGCACATAACGACAGGCAGCTCACATGCTTACATGAGCTCGTCTTCCGCGCGCGGCGACGGCCTCTTCCACAGCCGTGCCACACACGCCTGGGGGTTGACTGCCCAAGCGCTAGCTAGCTAGCGATGGACTCCTCGCCACCGCCTCCTCCTCCTGCCTCCGTCCCACCCCATGCCCTGAGTCATGAGCACTCGGCACACCTAGTCCTTCAGCTCGAACAGCTTGTCGTCCAAATCGAGGAGCACATGAACCCTTTTCTTGTCGGACGTGCGTTTGTCGTCGTCATCGACCCTCCCTCTCCACAGACCGATACCGGGGACGAGGCGCAGGCGCAGCACCATACGGATTTGGACTCTCCCCCATTGGGCGTCAGCGCCGAGGCCTTGCGGCAAGGCGTTCGGCAGAACATGCCCGTGAGACAAATTGCTGCCCACTTTCCGGCTGTGACTCGTGTGCCTGCCGCTGCTTGGCGGTCTCCCTCCTCCACACCCGTCCTGCAAGCCTATCACAACCTAGCCGAACGGGGCCCTGTCCAGCTGCTGCGTCGCGTGGTGACGGGGGATGGACTTGAACTCGTCGAGGACAACAAGCGCGGGCAACTTGGCGAATATAGCGTACAGATGCAGGGCGCCAGCGGCGATGAGGAAAGTGTGTCGATCTCGGTCTTGCTTGAGCGGGCCAAAGAATTAGGCACTTTTTTGCAAGCGGAGTTAGGACGTTTGCTGGGGTATCGTCTCGTGCTTGGGGTGGGTCGAACGGTGGAAGAGGCGCGGGGGAATGCCAAGGGATTGCTTTTGTTTCGCTTGAAGAAACCACCAGGAACGAGCGATGCAAGCAAGAAGGACGAAAATGACAACGAGCATACTGACAATCACGACGCCGAGGAGGGGACCGAGATGCCATCACCACCAGAAGCAAAGGGCCACACAAAAGCACGCTGGTCCAAGGGAGGGATCGACGTGGAGGACAAGGAGGAAGATGAGCTGGAGGTCGCTGAGTTTATCTGCTCAACGTGCAAGGCTTGTTTTTTTGAAGCCGTGGAGCTGGTCGCGCACGTCCAAAAAGAGCACGAGGAGGACTCCTCCTTTTCGACCAAAACAATAGCAGCAAGGGCGCCGGCACAGGACCCCCCATTTCTGTCCGTTAAAACAGCAGCAGCAGTAAATGAGAGTAGTAGCAAGACAAAGAAACGGCCACGGGACATGCGTGCGGCCTCATGCTCGCCATCAGCACCGACGCCAACGCCGCCACTTCGGCCGCAGGGGCCTGGTACTGTCACTATGAGCGAGGTCTTTGCCACCCTCACGGAAGCTGCGGATATCACTGCGTTCTTGCGCGAGATTGGAGCGCCACCCGTTCATCTCCCGGGTTGGCCCCCACCACCTGGGTCTCAAAAAGAACAAACATAGAAAAATGATTAGTTCTACGAGCGGGTTGTTGGAGTGCTGGGATGATCTCCCTATTTTTTCTTTGGTTGTTCATGTAGATGAAACGAGACTCCATTTACTTTTCCTGATATCGCTTCGCCTAGGCGAGGCAGCCAGGTCCGCGTAGGAGCCTATTCTGCGACCTGCCTTGTCTGGAGGCATAATTTCCTATGTGTAATGCTTGTTTGCCTGTCTTGCAGATAGCAAAGGAACGAATAGATAAAACTCATTCCGACAGCACTGTCTCAAACATGTCGCCACTACTAAGGGGTGGTGTGGAGCTCAGCGAGCTTGGGGAGGGTACCCGGCGAAATCGTGTGACGTACGTCTAGAGTGATGACTGAGCTGCTTGATTGGAAAAAGGCTTTTGGTCCCACCCACCTGCCATGCACAGTCATTGCCACATGCTGGCCTTTAGTACCTTACGTGCAAAAGTGCCCGGACGTCGTGGGGTTTTGCCCCCAAGTTCCGCTTCGACCCCTCCTTTTCATGTGCGCCAAAGTCGTGTAGCTAGGCCTCGTGTTCTGACGGATAGATCATCACCCTTCTCAGTCGCCTCCCCCCAACCCCCGCCTCACAGACAACCACCACCACCCGCCCCCAGCAAAACAAGAGCAACATGAGGTCCAACCTGAGCATTGCCGTGGCCGCCCTCTTTGTCGTCGCTTCCGAGGCTTTCATGATGCCCGCCGCCGGCCGCCCTGAGTCCACTCTGCAGGTGAGTTTTTACTTCGGCCCGTGACTGTATGTCTCTTGCGTATACGTACGAAGGTTAGGGCTTGAGCGTTTGGTTTTGGCTTGATATCGATGATGGAAGGAAGGGGGTGCATGTATGTCTGCCTCACACAAGAGTGGCTTTGCTAGCCGTTGCTCTCTCCGTCCTTGACCACACTCCTCCCCTTTCCCACATTTCCTTTCAGGCCAAGATCAACACCAAGATCGACTTGGAGAGCCCCAAGGTGGCGACGATGATAGAGATGAAGCCGGGGGAGAAGAAGGTTTTTTGCCGCTGCTGGTAGGTTTGGTGTGTAGTTAGTAGGATTACGGGGCTGCGGAGGGATCAAGAGCGTACTACGAACGGGGCGACGGCTTTTACATTCCATTCCTCTCTCTACAAACAACAGGCAAAGCGGGACTTTTCCCTTGTGCAACGGCGCGCACATGAAGCACAATGAGGCTACAGGTGACAACGTCGGCCCCCTCATTGTCTCCACGCCCAAGCCGTCCACCTAAATATGTGCCCTTCCATGAAAGCGCGTAGGAGGAACAGGACAGCCAGTAGAAAGTGAATGTGGTAGAAAGTGAAGTGAGGAAAGCGAGACATGAAATTGAGAAGAATGGGAACCTAGGAAAAAAAAGAATGAACATGCTGATCTGCCTCCAATATTACATGAATTCTGCTCCCTTTGTGATTCTCATATGCTTTTTGACAACAACACAAGGCAAGCATTTAACCTCCCCACTAACGAAATAAGACCTACACGACTGAGCCTCGCGAGACTCGGGCAAAAGGCAAGCAAATCTTTTTCTTTCAGCGCTACGCCACTATTCCCTCACATTCCGCCACCCAAAATATGATAACCTTGGATGCTTGTCTCGCACGCGCAAGCAGGAAACAGAAAATAATTCTTGAAACGCCTGAAATTCAACGTCCTTCTGCGACGCGTGCCCCGCTTCTTCCACGCCCCGTCTTGCCCACCTCTCTCACCCTCCTCGCCCACCCTTCTCCTCGTCTTCGCAGGGCGGGCTGTCATGAGCATCGACACAGCAGAAGAGGTGCAAGCCCTCCTCAATGATGTGGATGGGGATGCCGCTGCTTGCAGCGCCGACGACATGTTCAAGCAAGCAGTGAAGCACCACGAGGCCGGTGAGTGGGCACTGGCGTTGCGGGGCTTCTCAACCGTGCTGCGGCTGGAACCGGGGCGTGCGGACACAGCTTTTAATATCGCGGCAACCTTGCAGATGCTGGGGTTTACACGCTTAGCCGTCGAGTACACAGAGAAGGTGAGTTTGTGGAGGACCCACCCGTCTTGGCTTCCCAATTCATCTTCTCATCACGCCACCCTCCTCCCTCAACCCCACACACTATAGACCTTGGCCTTGCGCACCGACGACATCACCGCCCA
>Ga0209390_10009148_pt1 | contig 11981 bp, 9 predicted proteins | sample BON01_FD_187212 | JGI IMG/M metagenome (GOLD analysis project Ga0209390, IMG submission 187212) | Freshwater microbial communities from Lake Bonney liftoff mats and glacier meltwater in Antarctica - BON-01 (SPAdes) (version 2) | ecosystem: Environmental > Aquatic > Freshwater > Ice > Glacier... | reverse complement strand
AAAGCATAGCCAATTTTGGGATCTACCATCGCAAAGTCATTCAGGAGATCTGCGGAATGCGGGAAAGCATTCGCTATTTTCCCACGATGGTGAAGTGGGTTGGTTTCCGACAGACGACTATAGACGTCACACACGCGAAGCGGGAAGAGGGAGAAAGCAATTATAATTTCAAGCGGTTATTTAATCTAGCCCTCGACATTATGTTGGCCTACAGTGACAAACCTATCCGTCTGACTGTCAAATTTGGGATGCTGGTTGCTGCCACAGGTTTTGTTTTTGCACTCTACACCCTATACCGATACTTGCACGGCGATATTATTGTGGCGGGCTATGCGTCCCTGATTATTTCACTTTGGTTGCTGAGTGGTTTTCTGTTGATTACACTTGGTGTTGTTGGTTTATATGTAGGTAAAACCTTTGAAGGGGTAAAAAATAGGCCCATTTATATTGTGGAAAAGAGAGTGGGCAGGGGGCGGTAGCAGCGTAGTGGGCAGTCTTCAGTAATCAGGGAGCAGTGGTCAGTATTCACTAGCAGTGGTCAGTGATCAGCTAACAGTGAGCATCCGCGATAGCTATCGGAAGTTGTTAACCCTTAACTTTTTAACCTTTAACTCTTAACCATTAATAATTAACCCTTAACATTTAACCATTATCAGCCCGCAATACGTCATTACTAGGATATTCTACAAATTTGGTTTTATTATTACTTTCCTATCCGACGCCCGCCTCCCGGAGGGCAGGCAATATAGCAGTGAACAGTGATCAGTCTTCAGTCCTCAGTTGGCAGTGATCAATAAGCAGTAGGCATCCGCAATAGCTATCGGGAGTTGTTAAAAGTTAAAAGTTAACAGTTAACGGTTAACCTTTTAACCCTTTAATATTTAACCCTTAGCCTTTTAACCTTTAACAATTAACCTTTAACCCTTATCCATTATCAGCCCGCACCACGTCATTGCGAGGATATACTACAAATCTAATTTTTAGCATCACTTTCATATCCGACGCAATCTGTTTCAGGGAGCAGTCTTCAGTCCTCAGTTGGCAGCAATCTGTGAGCAGTATTCATCCGCGATAGCTATCGAGAGTAGCTAACCTTTGAGGTTTTTTCCCAGCCTTGAAGGTTTTTTTGGTTGGCATCCACGACATCGATCGGGAGTAGTTAACCCTTAACTCTTAACCCTTAACCAAATAAAACATTGATCAATTATCTTCCATTCGATGCCGATCTCTTTGGTTATCACGTAGGGAAGACAATCATTTCTTCAGATTGGGATGAAACTGTCTTTTTGGAAAAAGCCAAGCTCTATGAGTTGGTATACCTATTTTCAAACACCAAAATTGAAATGCAGAACCCGGGTATTCAATTTATTGAGACCAAAGTTTTTTTTGAAAAGGAATTGAAGGAGTCCTATCAAGTAAAAAGCGTACAAGCTTATTTTGAGGGAGGGTTGGCAAGGCAGTTAGTTGACATGGCCTTGCAAAGTGGAACCCACTCTAGATTCAAATTGGATCCTGGGTTTATCAGTGATGAGTTTGAAAAACTCTATCGTAAATGGATACAAACTGCTTTCGAAGAGAATATAATCCTGTTGTATACGAATGCCAATGGAATGATCACGGTGAATATAGAAAAGCTTACAGCGAGGATTGGACTTTTTGCAGTAGATTCAAAGTATCAGCGGAAGGGGATAGGAGCAGACCTTCTGGTGGCCGCCGAAAGTTACGCAATCAATAATGGTGCAAAATCGATGAAAATAACCACCCAAGCCAATAATGAAGAAGCCTGTCGGCTTTACACCAAAATGGGATATGAAGTGGAAGCAGTAAGCTACGTGTATCATTATTGGAATAGATGAAATGTAATGTCAGAGGTGAGGTTGATGATTCGCTCTCCTTCTGCTTTAATGTGTCGCTCCGACGGAGCTTTTTTCGATTCAAATTCCTTATTTCTACAAAGGTGAAGCTCTGTCGGAGCTTTTTAAAATCAGCTGAACAGCTTTTCCAGTCTCTGTTTTGTTTAAATTTTGCATTTTAAGCTAAAAATTGAAAATCCCTTTTAATAAACCTTACCTCACCGGCAACGAACTGAAATACATTCAGGAAGCGGTTAATCTTGGAAAAATCTCGGGTAATGGAGAATTTACCGATAGATGTCAGAATTTCTTTCAAGAGCGTTACAATTTTGAAAAATGCCTGCTGACCACCTCCTGCACGGATGCATTGGAGATGGCGGCTATTTTACTGAATATCGCTCCAGGTGATGAAGTGATTATGTCCAGCTTTACTTTTGTCTCCACAGCAAATGCCTTTGTGCTTCGCGGTGCAAAAATCGTTTTCGTAGACAGCTGTCCCGATCACCCGGGAATGGACGAATCCAAGATCGAAGAATTGATCACTCCAAAGACCAAAGCGATTGTGGCTGTGCACTATGCCGGAGTTCCCTGCGAGATGGATCTGATTATGGATATTGCCAATCGACATCGGCTCTTTGTAATCGAAGATGCTGCGCAGGGCATTGACAGTTTTTACAAAGGAAAAGCACTGGGCGGAATCGGACATTTGGGGACGATGAGTTTCCATGAAACCAAAAATATCCAATGTGGGGAAGGAGGGATGCTCATCATCAACGATACAAGTCTTGCCAAACGAGCAGAGATTATTTGGGAAAAAGGAACCAACCGAACGGCATTCTTCAAGGGTGAAATAGATAAATACGGCTGGGTGGATATAGGAAGTTCGTTCTTGCCATCGGAGCTTACTGCCGCATTTTTATGGGCTCAGCTTGAAAGTCTTGACCGGATTCAAGCCAGAAGAGTAGTGATTTGGGAAGACTATTTTGCACTATTTAATCAACAATCTCCTAAAATTCAATTGCTTGACAAATCTTATTGTGAGCAATTAAAAAATTCCAAATTCCAAATTCGAAAAGAGTATTATCATCCGTTTTTGCGAGAAGCTCAAAAAGGCGATGAAGTAATCTCCAATTCTGAAAACCATTCAATCGTAAATCCTCCCATTTTAAATTCTAAATTAATAGCAAACGCTCACTTGTTCTATTTGCTTTTTCCTGATTTGGAAAGCCGAACTGAATACGCCAGCATGCTAAAAGGGAAAGGTATTTTGGCAGTATTTCACTATCAGAGTTTACATCGCTCTGAGTATGCCCGCAAGCACCTTCCGGATCAATTCAGTCGCGGATTACCGAATTCCGACCGTTTTTCTGATTCCTTGCTGCGGCTGCCGTTCTATTATGAGCTAGGGGAGTAAGCAGTAAGCAGTCTTCAGTGAGCAGTGAGCAATAGGCAGTCTTCAGTAAGCAGTAAGTAGTCAGCAGTGGACATCCCAATAGCTATCAAGAGTTGTTAAAAGTTAAAAGTTAATAGTTAACCTTTTAACCCTTAACCTTTTAACTTTTAACCCTTAACCCTTAACCTTTTAACTTTTAACCTTTTAACCCTTAACTTTTAACCTTTTAACCCTTAACCTTTAACCTTTAACCTTTTAACTTTTAACTTTTTAACTTTTAACCCTTAACTCTTTAACATTTAACCCTTAACTTTTAACCTTTTAACTCTTAACCCTTAACATTTAACTTTTAACCTTTAACTTTTTAACTTTTAACCCTTAACCCTTCTGTCAAACAAAAAATCTAAATCCTGTTGATATTCCCAAATCACTGAGTAATTTTATTACTCGGTCAAATTGAGCACTTAAGACGCTTTTCCTAGATTCAAGAGCTATTACCCAAGGCAATTGACCAATTCCATTTTCATCACCAATCCGCACTTATGACCGAGCAAAACGCCAAAGTTAAAATCATCCAACCCACTTCAGGTTGGCAGTTGATTGACTTTCAAGAGCTCTGGCGCTACAAGGATTTACTTTATTTCCTCACCCTCCGTGGCATAAAAGCCCGATATGCGCAGTCCATTCTCGGCGTCTCTTGGGCGATAATCCAACCTCTATTTACGACCATCGTTTTTACATTGGTCTTTGGTAAAATAGCAAAAGTAGACTCCGACGGCATGCCTTACATGCTATTTTCCTACCTCGCACTATGGCCTTGGAATTACTTCTCAGGTACGCTTACGGAGTCAGCCAACTCGCTGATTCAGAATGCGAATATGATTACCAAAGTGTACTTTCCGAGGATGGTGCTTCCGCTTTCTTCAATATTATCCAAACTGCTGGATTTTGCCATTGCCTTTGTGGTGGTGATCGTGCTGCTGTTTTGGTTTGGAGTGATGCCCGGCTGGGGAATTCTCTTTCTGCCGATTTTGATTATCCAATTACTAATGTGCAGCCTGGGTATCGGGATGTTTCTCTCGGCTTTGGCAGTGAAATATCGCGATGTCAAACATGCGCTTTCATTCGTGGTACAACTGTTACTCTATGCCGCCCCGGTGGTATATTCCACGCAGGCGATTCCTGAGATCTACCGGCCATTTTACATTTTGAATCCTATGGTAGGAGTGATTGAGGGATTCCGAGCAGCCTTTCTTGATCGGCCTATGCCTTGGGAGTGGATTTGGCCCGGCAGTATCGTAGCCCTGGTCTTCTTCATCTTCGGCATGATGTATTTTCGGAGGATGGAACGAATCTTTGCTGATGTAGCCTAGATGCGTGATTTGGAGATTTAAGAAGGAAGCACAAAGACGCTAGACAATAGTATTAAGATGTTAGACTAAAGAATTGAGATTGTCGAACTGGTGAACTGGTGAATTGGTGAATTGTCGAACTGTTGAATTGTGGAATTGTTGAATTGTCGAACTGTTGAATTGTGGAATTGTCGAACTGTTGAATTGTCGAATTGTTGAATTGTGGAATTGTCGAACTGTTGAATTGTCGAACTGTCCAACTGTCCAACTGTCGAATTGACGAATTGAGATGGTCATATTGTTGAATTGAGAATCAACACCGAATATCCAGATTAAAAAACCACGAAGTAGTTGAACCATGAATACCTGTCCGCCGCGGCGGAGCCCTGGTAGAGCTTGCGGAACCGGAGGTTGCCGTCGAAGGGTCGAATTGTCGAATTGGGATTGTTGAATTGACAAATTGTCGAATTGAGATTGTTGAATTGTCCAACTGTCGAATTGTCGAAAGGTTGAATTGTGGAATTGTCGAACTGTTGAATTGTTGAATTGTCCAACTGTCGAATTGCTGAATTGACGAATTGACGAATTGTCGAATTGAGATGGTCATATTGTTGAATTGAGAATCAACACCGAACATCCAGATTAAAAAACCACGAAGTAGTTGAACCATGAATACCTGTCCGCCGCGGCGGAGCCCTGGTAGAGCTTGCGGAACCGGAGGTTGCCGTCGAAGGGTCGAATTGTCGAATTGGGATTGTTGAATTGACGAACTGTTGAATTGAGATTGTTGAATTGTCCAACTGTCGAATTGTCGAAAGGTTGAATTGTGGAATTGTCGAACTGTTGAATTGTCGAATTGTTGAATTGTCGAACTGTTGAATTGTTGAACTGTCGAATTGTCGAAAGGTTGAATTGAGAATCAACACCGAATATCCAGATTAAAAAACCACGAAGTGGTTGAACTATGAATACCTGACCGCTGCGGTGGAGCCTCCGGTGGAGCTTGCGGAACCGGGAGTTGCCGTCGAAGGGTCGAATTGTCGAATTGGGATTGTTGAATTGTCGAACTGTCGAACTGTCGAATTGTTGAATTGTCGAACTGTTGAATTGAGATTTAGAGTCCAGCGTTCGAGACAAAAAACCACGAAGTGGTTGAACTATGAATAGCCCCCGGTGGAGCTTGCGGAACCGGGGGTTTAAGAATCAAATTGCAAATCCCTCCCGCTAGGATTTCTTTAAGAACTGCTTGGTAAGTTCGGGAGGATGGAAATGAGTGGCGAGTAGGTAGATATTAGAATGGAGATTGTTGAATTGTCGAACTGTTGAATTGTTGAACTGTTGAATTGTCGAACTGTTGAACTGTCGAACTGAGATTTAGAATCCAGCTTTCGAGACAAAAAACTACGAATTGGTTGAACTATGAATAACTTGTCCGCCGCGGCGGAGCCCCCGATGGAGCTTGTAGAACTGGGAGTTCCGGGATCAGAGTTCAACTCCCCTCCCGCCTTATTCTATGTGGGAATTCCTAGGTAAGTTCGTGAGGATGGGAATGAGTATCTAGTAAGGAGACAATAGTATCAAGATTTTTAGAATCGAGATTGTCGAACTGTTGGACTGTCGAACTGTTGAATTGTTGAATTGTTGAACTGTTGAATTGAGATTTAGAATCCAGCTTTCGAGACAAAAAACCACGAAGCTTGCGGAACCGGGGGTTTAAGAATCAAATTGCAAATCCCTCCCGCTAGGATTTCTTTAAGAACTGCTTGGTAAGTTCGGGAGGATGGAAATGAGTGGCGAGTAGGTAGATATTAGAATGGAGATTTTCGAACTGTTGAACTGTCGAACTGTTGAATTGTTGAATTGAGATTTAGATTCCAGCGTTCGAGACAAAAAACCACGAAGTGGTTGAACTATGAATACCTGTCCGCCGCGGCGGAGCCCCCGGTGGAGCTTGCGGAACCGGGGGTTTCAGGATTAGATTCCAAACTCCCTCCCGTCACAATCTATGTGAAAACTGCTAGGTGAATCGGGAGGATGGAAATGAGTGTGTAGTAAGGAGACGCTAGTATCAAGAAATTAGAATCAAGAACCGAGATTGTCGAATTGAGATTGTTGAATTGTTGAATTGAGATTGTCGAACTGTTGAATTGAGAGAATAGCAACAGTCGTGCATTATGATTTTAGCATAAAGATTCCAACTCACACCTTCATCAATATTTCAATATTCATTAAATACGTTACTTTCAATCAATTAACCCTTAACCAATTCCCCATTTCAACAATTAACCTTTAATCCCTTAACCCTTAATCATTTTCCCAATTCCCCAATTCCCCAATTAACAAATTAACTCTTAACCTTTAACCCCTTAATCCTTAACCAATTCCTCATTTCAACAATTAACAAATTAACCCTTAATCATTTTATCAATTCCTTATTTCAACAATTAACAATTAACCCTTAATCTTTAACCCCTTAACCCTTAACCAATTCCCCATTTCAACAATCAATCCTTAATCCCTTAATCATTTCATCAATTAAACAATTCCCCATTTCATCATTTCCCCAATTCCCCAATCTCCCAATTCATCAATTCCCCATCAGCACACATTTTGCTGAGAGTTTAAATTGTAACTATGTTTCTCCTAAAGGAATAAATCACCTTACAATTTGCATTTCCAAATCCACTGAGTAATTTTATTACTCAGTCAGATTTAACTCTAACCTGATAATCCCTTAACTGGCAAATTGTCCAATTGAGGCTTAAGAAGTGGGAGCGAAGGGGCGAAGCTTTGGGAAGTTGACAGTTGGTAGTCAAAACCCTCCAAAGGTTTCAAACCCTTGAAGGGTTACGTTATTCATATTAGAGCTTTGACCTCTGATCATCCATGAAAATTAAAAAATTTATCCAAAAGTTGATTTCACCAATTGCACCAAACTTTGGACTGTATGTGGAAAAAGGAATAAATCGGAATCAGTTGCTTCAGTTTCTTCAAAAGATCCATCCGATCCATTCAGGTAAAGACCTGATCCGAATTGGGCCCGGTGCAGACGGCGGCTACTTGGTGCCGGATGATCTGGAGGGGATAGCAGCTTGCTTTTCTCCAGGCGTGGATATCGAGTCACGGTTCGAACTCCAACTTGCCGAGCGTGGTATGCAGGTATTTATGGCTGACTATTCAGTGGATGGACCAGCAGCACCTCATGCTAATTTCCATTTTGAAAAGAAATACTTGGCGGCCTATGATGCGGGACATTTGATGACGATGGATTCCTGGATTAATGCCCAAACCAGTCTTGACCCCTCAGCTGACTTGATTCTACAAATGGATATCGAGGGAGCAGAATATGAAGTACTACAGTCCACTTCTACGCAGGCCATGAAGCGATTTAGGATTATTGTGATGGAGTTTCACGGGTGGCACCACTTATACAAGCGGGAGGTTTTTCAAAAAGTAGAGGCCGCCATCACTAAGCTGCTTCAGACTCATGCTGTGGTGCATATTCACCCAAACAATGATGGCACTGGCAGAAGCTATCAAGGCATTGAACTTCATCGATGGCCTGAGATCTCCTTTATCCGAAGGGATAGAATCAGCAATACATATCCCGTCACCACCCTTCCTCATGCCTTGGATCATGATAATGTACCAAAGAAATCAATTCCACTCAGTCCGGATTGGTACAGCAGAAGTGAAGAGAGTAGACTTAAGTATTAAGACACAAGAATCTAGATTTTAGAATCAAGAATCGAGAGAAAGCACCAGCGATGCTTTTTAATTGTAGCTCAAGAATCAAGTTTGAGGAATCATCACCAGCGGTGCGTTTTGATTGTAGATCAGGATTTACGATCTAAATCATATAGAATCAACACCGAACATCCCGATTAACAAACCACGAAGTGGTTGAACCATGAATACCTGTCCGCCGCGGCGGAGCCCCCGGTGGAGCTTGCGGAACCGGGGGTTTCAGGATCAAAAACCAAATCCCCTCCCGCTAGGATCTCTGTAAGAACTGCCTGGTAAGTTCGGGAGGATGGAAATGAGTAGCTAGTAAGGAGACAATAGTATCAAGACATTAAAACCAAGAATCGAGTGTGTCGAATTGTCGAACTGTTGAATTGTCGAACTGAGAATCAACACCGAACATCCAGTTTAAAAAACCACGAAGTGGTTCAACCATGAGTAGCCCCCGGTGGAGCTTGCGGAACCGGGGGTTTCAGGATCAAAAACCAAATCCCCTCCCGCTAGGATCTCTGTAAGAACTGCCTTGTAAGTTCGGGAGGATGGAAACGAGTAGCTAGTAAGGAGACAATAGTATCAAGACATTAAAACCAAGAATTGAGATTGTCGAATTGTCGAACTGTTGAATTGTCGAACTGAGAATCAACACCGAACATCCCGATTAACAAACCACGAAGTGGTTGAACCATGAATACCTGTCCGCCGCGGCGGAGCCCCCGGTGGAGCTTGTGGAACCGGGGTTTCAGGATCAAAAACCAAATCCCCTCCCGCTAGGATCTCTGTAAGAACTGCCTGGTAAGTTCGGGAGGATGGAAATGAGTAGCTAGTAAGGAGACAATAGTATCAAGACATTAAAACCAAGAATCGAGTGTGTCGAATTGTCGAACTGTTGAATTGTCGAACTGAGAATCAACACCGAACATCCAGTTTAAAAAACCACGAAGTGGTTCAACCATGAGTAGCCCCCGGTGGAGCTTGTGGAACCGGGGGTTTCAGGATCAAAAACCAAATCCCCTCCCGCTAGGATCTCTGTAAGAACTGCCTGGTAAGTTCGGGAGGATGGAAATGAGTAGCTAGTAAGGAGACAATAGTATCAAGACATTAAAACCAAAAATCGAGATTGTCGAATTGTCGAACTGTTAAATTGTCGAACTGAGAATCAACACCGAACATCCCGATTAACAAACCACGAAGTGGTTCAACCATGAATACCTGTCCGCCGCGGCGGAGCCCCCGGTGGAGCTTGCGGAACCGGGGGTTTCAGGATCAAAAACCAAATCCCCTCCCGCTAGGATCTCTGTAAGAACTGCCTGGTAAGTTCGGGAGGATGGAAATGAGTAGCTAGTAAGGAGACAATAGTATCAAGACATTAAAACCAAGAATCGAGTGTGTCGAATTGTCGAACTGTTGAATTGTCGAACTGAGAATCAACACCGAACATCCAGTTTAAAAAACCACGAAGTGGTTCAACCATGAGTAGCCCCCGGTGGAGCTTGCGGAACCGGGGGTTTCAGGATCAAAAACCAAATCCCCTCCCGCTAGGATCTCTGTAAGAACTGCCTGGTAAGTTCGGGAGGATGGAAATGAATAGCTAGTAAGGAGACAATGGTATCAAGACATTAGAATCAAGAATCGAGATTGTCGAATTGTCGAATTGTTAAATTGAGAAAATAGGACCAGTCGTGCAATATGATTTTAGCATTAAGATTCTAATTCACACCCATCATCGATAGTTCAATATTCATTAAATATCTTACCTTCAATTAATTAACCTTTAACCCGTAATCAATTCACCAATAAATCAATTTCCTCTAGCATAATACATCAGTTAAAATTTATTCCCTATATAAACTATAACTCTAAAAGTATCTGAATCAGCTTACGATCAGTTGATGGGAATGCTAAAAAAAATAAGCTCTCAAGATCTGGAGATCGTAGCTAATAGCTTCAATGCAATCCAAGCTGAAGTAATCGCAGACCTTGACCATGCGAAGAAAAATGGGAGCACCTCAGTATCAATAGATGAATTAGAGAGACAATTAAATGTGATGCTTGATAAGTATGATTCTTAGGATTGCCCATGTTTTAAAATAAAACTCCAAACTCAATAGCTTTTATTGCTTCAGACAAGCCCTCAGCAGCTAGTTTTTCAACCGACACCTGTCCGCTACTCCAAAAGCGCACAGGCGTGGCGGATCGAACACCAAACATCAGTCATTAAACAATTTAATATCACTAGATTAGAAATATGAATTCTGATAAAAAATTCACTGATGATCAGCTAAATGAACCAGAGTTAGCTTCATATCAATTGACCAATGGACTTGGATTAATGAATCGGGTTTTGCCAGAATTGAGAAAAATATGTAGCCTTTACCAGGTTAAAAAATTAGAACTTTTTGGTTCGGCATTGAAAGGTCCTTTCTCTATAAATTCAGATATTGACTTGCTGGTTAGATTCAATTCCATCCCTCTGGAGAACTATTTTGAAAATTACATCAATTTCAAAATTTCACTCGAAAATCTGTTGACTAGAAAGGTGGACCTACTCGAAGAACAAACTTTAAAAAATCGGTACTTGATCGAATCGATTGATCAGGACAAGCTTAAATTATATGGAAATTAAATCCCTGAAATGGCTTTTGGATATTCATAATTTAATTGTGGAGATTCAGGGATTTCTGAAGTCAACTAAGATTGACTCTTTTTCCACCTACTCAAAAAATACCTTGGTCAAAAGGGCTGTTGAAAGAGATCTGGCTATAATAGGGGAAGCCGTAAATAAAATCAAACTGGAAGATTCCAAGCTATTTAATTCGATTGAACATGCAAAGTCAATTATTTCCTTAAGAAATCATCTTATTCATGCCTATGATAGTATTTCTGATGAAAATATCTGGTCAATTCTGGTGAATCACCTACCCAAATTAAGTTTGGAGGTAAAAGAGAAACTGGGAATATGAGTTTTATTGCTTGATAAATTCCCTAAAAATTGATACGATCGAAGGTCCAATTAGTCACCTCGATTCGCCGCGGCGAAAGAGAGATCTCAAAGAAGAAGCAAGAGACTAGAAACAAGAATTAGGTACAATGTATAAAGTACAAAGTATGCCGACCGAGACAATCATCGGTCATCGGTCATCGGACACCAGTCATTAAACATTTAACCAATTCGACATCGGTCATCGGTCATCGGACATCGGTCATCAAACATTTAAACAATTCCCCATCATCTGACAACCCACAACCGACAACCGATAACTTCAGTGAACAGTAAGCTTCCGAATTTGACCATTTTAAATTTTACATTTTAAATTGAAAATTGATAAAGCCACTAAAAATAACGGGTTACAACTAAAAGTCTCAATAACCTCCAGCCTCCAACTTCCAACCTCCAACTTCCAACCTCCAACCTCCAACTTCCAACCTCCAACTTCCAACCTCCAACTTCCAACCTCCAGCCTCCAACCTCCAACCTCCAACTTCCAACCTCCAACTTCCAACCTCCAACTTCCAACCTCCAACCTCCAACCTCCAACTTCCAACCTCCAACCTCCAACCTCCAACTTCCAACCTCCAACTTCCAACCTCCAACTTCCAACTTCCAACCTCCAACCTCCAACCTCCAACTTCCAACCTCCA
>Ga0209390_10009146_pt1 | contig 11981 bp, 11 predicted proteins | sample BON01_FD_187212 | JGI IMG/M metagenome (GOLD analysis project Ga0209390, IMG submission 187212) | Freshwater microbial communities from Lake Bonney liftoff mats and glacier meltwater in Antarctica - BON-01 (SPAdes) (version 2) | ecosystem: Environmental > Aquatic > Freshwater > Ice > Glacier... | reverse complement strand
GATTCTTTTAAAGGATTAGTTGCATTGGAGATCATTCTTGATCTTCCTTTTGGTTTTCCAATAAACAACATTATCTTTAAGTATACTTGATGCGTTTGTCGCCGCTTACGTAAAATCTCATTCCCTACACTTCAAGTTTTGTAGGGGTTGCTCATCATGATCATGATCACGCATTGCTCACGAGGCGAACACAGAGAGTGTCCTTGTCGTCATTTGTGCATCATTACTGACATGATCTCATCATTACTGACATGATCTCTTGTCTTCGAGACAAGTTTCTCGTCACCTGTATACGCTAGTGCGAGCCTGAGGCAAGAGTAATTGTGCAACCTACGACCCTGATTCGGAAACAGTCCTGATGAGATAAGACTCGGAAATACACAAAATATTCGAGGGTCTTGAGGCAGCCTAATGTCGCTTCCAATTGTTTTCGGAAATCTGGATCTTGGAATATGTGACCTTCAATCTCCGGTTTCTGGCTTCCAATTTATCATTTGTAACAGTGATCTGGAGATCAAATAATCCCTCACCCGAAAGTCGGTATGAGCTTCTGAGTTCTAAATACGTACGAGCATCCTCTCGGAGATTTGTAGGAACATGCACCGTGAAAAAAAAGAAATAGAAGGAGATTTATTTGTACTTGAGAAAGTATGATGTACCAAAGCATAACTTTTTGTACCAGACCGGGAGATTATTTGTGTATGGACTCGGAACAAGATATGCTTCATGTTAATATCGGGAATCGAACGAGGCAAAGCATTCCTTTTTGAGAACCGTGTTTGGAACACCTGCTTTTGTTTTTGTGCGTGAACTTTGAAGCCAATATTACGTCTTTGGCGACTAATATTTGACCGTGCTTTGTTGTCCAAATCGACTTTCAATGTACCCAGCAGAAATTTACAACGTATCCAAACCGACAGTTACTACACTTCAAAAATATCACCGGGCAACTTGAGTAATGTTTTATTGAAAGCCGCCCCACTGGGACGAATGTTAGATTTCCACATCGCCCATTCCAGGATTCCGGAAAGCTTTAATTGGAAGCAGCCTAAGGCGAGCGGCGGGGCATGCACACGCACACAAACATGCATATACACAGGCACATGCATACCGTCGGCACGCACATTCACACAAACATACTCATGCACACATGTATACAGCGTACACGTACATAGACACATACACTCTCTCTGACGCACACAAATGTGGGATTTACAATTGCAAAGGTAACAAAAGTTGTCAATTTAAAAAAAATTGCAAAAAAATTCAAGACCTCACGTTTCTACAGATCAACAAATTCATGTTGAAAGGGGTTAAAGGTGTGGAAAAAGTTGTGACTAAAAATTCTGGTGTACAAATTAGATTACCCTTCCCAAGAATGTATACGAGTAGCCTGATTGCAGGATGAAAAAAATGGGTCAACGGCCGGCACAAAACCAAAACGGCCAGCATGCAAGAACAGGAGGTTTGTTTCATGATTGTGTTAATTGTATTATGTGTATACTTGTGAAGACGACCTTAGAGTGTGATAGTGCCTGGGAGTCATAATAATTTGAATCGGTGATGTGCGCAAACTTGGTGTGAGCGGGTGAGAATCTATGTGTGTGTCTGTGGTCAGTGTGTGTCACGGTTGGTGTGTTGTCAATATGCAAGCAAATCAGCTGCAGGAGCAGTCGAAGATTGAATTTACCTGTTCTTTGGTTTTGTACTGCCTTATTACAACTTGAAGGAATTTTCTGTCTGAAACTGATAGAATATTTTGTTCTTTCTTTCTTTCTTGGGCGGCGCCGATGAATACACAACTTAATCACTGGACTTAGTTTGAGATCATCTGCAGGACCCAATCAATCACTTAGACCCGGGCCCGGGACCCAAGGGACTGTCCCGGACCGTTGCCGACTTAGTTTATGGCCGACCCACCAGTGGGTACAAATAATCTTCAGTGTTTGTTGAACATGAATTTGATTTAAAAAAAAACATGTCTATCAGAGTAGTATCTGAGGCAAAATTGGCTTATTTGAGCGTGTTTGTGTTGTTTTCTTTTATTAAACCGATTTGAGGGAATCCTTTCGGTCTCAGGGTTCAAGTTTCCTTGCGCGCACAAACGCATTTGCATATGTCCTAAGCGCCAGGCGACTGCATCGGGGGGTATAGTCAGAGTGGTTCTTAGTGCCACTGCAGAAGTGATGGGTGTGTGTCAGAGGGCAAGGGGGGTTGAGTTGGGGTCGGTATGCGAATGCCAACACGCGAGACACGCCCGCCGCTTTGGTAGGCTCGCTTCAGTAAAAAACGGCGTTGCTCTGCCATGTGTGCTAATGCCTGAATGGCAGGTGCGGCGCGCGCCGGCTCATGCTTGCTAGCACCCTGATCATCCGAGTCAAAGGTGTCTGGGTCTGCTCACGCAATCAGCGCTGTCTTGTCTCATGGGTTCTCTGCCTCCCATATGCATGCAGGATGGCAGCGCGAAATATGAGCGCGATGCTCAGGCGGCGTGCAGCAGTCGGATTATGGCATGACGCTGTGCAACTTGAGCCATCCTCGTGCTACACTCCCATACACCAAGACATGTACCTACACACACACGCACACTCAAATGCACACACACATGCACAATACCTCACGCACCATATAACACGTACACAAAGGCTGTTCGAGCAGCATGTGAGAGACAAGCCGTTCTGTACACCTGAGATATGTTTATGCACATATCTGTATGTCTATGTATATATCTGAATGTACATGGAAAGAGGCCGACCTAAATGTACGTGGAAAGAGGGAAAGCGCAGCACTGTTTCTGCACATCATAAACCTGTGTGAATGAGTGCAAGAGAGGGTGAAAATAAAGAGCTGACTCGCAGCAAATTTAATCTTTGGAATGGGTAAAAGAGCGCGTGAGCGAGAGGAGAGAGAGGTAGGGTGCGGGCGGGCGAATAGGGAACAGCGCACGGAAGGTGCTAGGCTCCCTTAGTGAGCCAAGGGGTCACGCACCCATGATTAAGAATCGTCGATGTACCTCCTCACCCTATCCTCCATCAGACAAACTGGGGTGGCTGGATCCTCACCCTTCACCCTAACTTCATCGCTGGCTTTCTTTCTTTCTTTCTTGTGTGGCGAAGACTCAACTTAATATCACAGTGAGGTTTGCTTTTTGAATAAAACAATTGCATTGTTAGTCCACAGTCTGTCTACTTTTACGTGAAATAGTCGCGCAGTAGTTTTGAGTTGCTCCTACGTGCAATAGTCACGCAGTAGCCCTTTCGTGGCACGAAAAAATTGAAAATAACGCAGTGGCCCTTTCGTGTCACGAAAGATCCAAAAAACAACATTTTGAAACCGAGTGCATGTCGACTACACATACCACGATACCTACTTCCAACATGATTGGTTCCAAGTCCAAGGTCACGGTCCATTTCAAGAGTGCCGTTCGATTCGGTTGGGCGTTTCCGGGCTTCCTTATTAGCGCACCATGCGTATGCGTTACTGATGTAATTGGTGTGCTAGTGGTTTGTGTGTGTGTTGCTTTGTTTTATGAAACCGACATTGGGAAATCGTGAAGGTCCCATGGTTATGCGAGTCGACAGCCAGTGTGGCGGCAATAAATAAATAAATAAACAAACAAAAACTTAATCACTGGACTAGGCGGCGGGTGAACACTCGACTAATCACTTAAAATCCAAGAAACTGTCCCGGACTGTTGCCAACCTATATGTTGAATCAATGCGAGGTCGACCCGCTGTGGGTCAAAGAGTTCACATTTTTTGTTTGTTTGTTTGTTTGTTTGTTTGTTGTCATAAAACCCAAAAATCTTTACTTCGGGCCTCCCACCCTGGGAAATAAGTAAAACCACTGGGAGTATATCCACTCGGACTGCGTAGCTACCCCTGACGGTCCTACCAAAGGTACACCACCGCCCGGAGACACTCTACGTGCGAACTGAGGTTAACACTCCACAAATTGATGGCAAGGTTTATGAGCTTGTGGTTTTGGTTTTGGCTGGCTTTTTATTGTTGTTGGCTTTTCCGTTTGTTTTTTTGTTCGTTTTTTGTTATAAAACCCGGAAAATTTTTGTTTTCGCCTCCCGTTTTGGGCTCGGCCGCATACATAGCTCTTCCTGCGGTCCTACTGAAGGTACACCACCGCCCAGAACCAATCTACGGACCATCTGAGGTTAACTCTCGACAATTTGACGGGCTGGGCTGGCTCGCATCCCTGGACTTACGCAAGCCCTGTACAAAGTTGCATCCGCAGCCACCGAATAGCGTCCCGTGACCCTTGAATGGCTAACTAATGAATGAAGACGATTAGTTCAGATTTGTTCCTTGTTTTTTGTTCCTCCACAATTTTAGTCAATCTATCCGCCCGACCCATTTAATCGTTTATGTTGACCTTCTGGTGACTTTGTGGTACAGATATCATAATTTTATTTTGCTCATCTATCAATGTGTAAGAATACAAATATATACATTTTTGTGCGGAGGATCAGATTCTTGTAAATATTATATACTTCTTAACAGAATGTTAAAATATGATCTTTTACTCAACATAGATGACTACTAAATTGAAAATTGTTACCAAAATTATTTGAAATTAGGTCCTGTTATATTTTTGCGTCAAGGTTCGTGGACGCACGAGTTCGTGCGAACTGGACGCACGAGTTCGTGGGAACTTCAAGCGAAGGTGCGTGCGGAGCAAGCGGTAGTCAGCCGCAAAGCCTGGCATGGCATACCATGGATGATACACTTGCAGATTCCTTGCTCACCTTGGCTCTTTTGTTGCTCCTGTCGTGATTGCAAATCGAATTGTTGTGGCATTACAAGTCTTATGACTTAAATTACCATTTACCCTCTTGATGAGGTTCTCCCTTTAATGAACACTCTCTACTACTATTACAAGCATCGATCACAAGTCATGAAACGCCCACACATGTATGCTTTTACAAATATGTGTGCAGTGCGGACTCACAGCTCACAATGCCCAAGAAAAGGTCGAATGCAGAAGGTTCTCTCGATGAGGTGCAACCAAAGGAGATGCTCTCCTTTTCCACGGAGTCGATGGATGCCACACTGAAGAAGGCGCGCACTGAGATCATACAGAAGGAAGAAATAGATGCGTCTACCAAAGGTAATAGAATGATCGGTCGTTTGCATTTCTCACTGTTGCTTGCCTTTTCTGCTCGAGCCAACCCTTGTTCTATTCTAAAGAATCGGCACCAGCCGATCCTTTTGGTGGCTGTGCTATGGTATTATAGCAGTTCTCGCATTAATTTGCAGGCCGGAGGATGACCACTTGCTATGCATGCTTTTTGCGTTGGCAGCCACGGCATCGCAAAGTGCAATGTGTCCTAAAGGCTGTTGCAAATCCAAAAAGGCCACATCGACGGCTGGCCTGGTCATGTCGACAAAAGCGACATGGAAAGGTCGCATGCTTGCCACAGCTGACGACTCGCCATTCACTGCTATCGCCGACAGACTTGAAGGCGTAATGGGAGGCGACGCGACGGGGACAATTTGTCTCATTTTCCCCAGTGACGTGCAGCCACCGGCTTGTGAGCACGGTGTGGTCGTAAGTGGGACTGTCAAGTGGGTAGCGGACAAGGGCGCTATGGCTCTTTTTGTTGATGAGGTGAAGGAGCAGACTGAGTCTAGCCCTGATCAGGAGAAGATACCCGAACAAGTACTGCTTTGCAGGTCGGCACCTGTTGTTGCCGTTGCCGTTCAAGTGATGGGTGGCGAAGATGCCGAATCCTATCGCACTCTCGTCAAGAAAAACAAGGGCACATGCGAGTTGCCCTGGGCTCAGCCTATAGACAGCGAGACTTCTCGCCAGACTGCTCTTCGCATCTTGACATCATTGCCTTCGACGATGAAGGCTCGGCTAACAGCCCTGGAGCCGTGCGTGATCGACCTCGGGCCTGGAGATGACGACTGCAATGAATGGATCATCGTCTACACAGCCAGAAATTTTGACAAGGTCAAAGGCAAAGGCGCGTCACCCGACTGGCTCTGGCTTCCTCCTGGTCAAGCCGCACGCAAGGTTGGCGGGGAGTTGAAAGACTACATCGTCAGTATTGCGGAGCGATGTGCTCACATCGAGTCTCCCGACAGCGCAGAGGAAGAAGGTGAAGGAGCCGAGGAGAAGTCGCACGGCCATCACTCAGCGCTTCCTGCAGCTGTTGTGAAGCGTCTGAGGAAGTCTGTGAGCAAGAGCCCGCTTCCCGTGACTCTCTTGAGTGGCTTTCTTGGAGCGGGAAAGACGACACTACTTAACCACATGCTGGTCAATCGCAACGGCATGCGCGTTGCACTCATCGTCAATGACGTGGCCTCGGTCAACATCGACGCAAAACTAGTCAAGGACTCTCAGGCCCGACTCGACTTTAGCAAAGAGAAAATTGTCGAACTTCATAATGGCTGCATCTGCTGCACACTTCGCCAGGATATTCTGGAGCAGATCTCCGAAATTGCGGCTGAAGGCAAATATGATTACTTGATCATCGAGTCTTCGGGCGTCGCAGAGCCTCTGCCAATCGCTCAGACATTTGCCTTCACTGATCGCAAGGGCAACTCCATCAGCTCTGTGGCGCGTCTTGACACAGTTGCTACGGTAGTCGATGCGACTGAGTTCTGGAAGGCCTTCAATTCGAAGGAAACGCTCAAGGAAGTCGCTGAAAAGGACAAGACTCCGCAAGAAATTTGCGACGACAAGACTATGGTTGATCTCCTCGTCAGCCAGATCCAGTTCGCCAATGTGATTCTGCTCAACAAGGCGGATTTGGCAACGAAGGATGAAATCAATCAGATCAAGGGGGTAATCGCCACGCTGAACTCTGGGGCCAAAATCATAGAGACGGTGCGCTGTGACGTGCCTTTGGAGAGCGTGCTCAACACTGGACTCTTCGATCTGGAGCGGGTGTCGGAAACAGAGATGTGGGTGCGCGAGATGCAAGCGTGCGCCGACGTCAGTACGTCTTCGTCGTTCGGCGTTGACAGCTTCGTCTTTCGAGCCAACCGTCCTTTTCACCCAGAGCGGTTGCACATGTTACTAGAAGACCTGAGTTTGAGATCTGCGCCAGTGTGGACTACCGTCATTAGAAGCAAGGGGCATGTGTGGATTGCGACCCGCCCCAACCAAGCGGGTATTTGGTCGCACACTGGGAAGCAGGCGAATCTCACTGGTGGGATGGCGTTTTGGGATGCTGTTCCGAGGGCTATGTGGCCGGAGGACACGGGAACCATTTACGAACTCATGCAGGGCTGGGATGTGCATTACGGCGACCGCGGCACTGAGCTTGTAATTATTGGGTTGAAAATGGACAAGGAGAAAGTGAAATCAGCACTGGAAGCGGCGCTTGTCGAGCCCTTTGGCGAAATTAAAAAGTGCTGCCAAAATGGTGCCTGCGAACTTGTGGATGCGTCCTTGGATGTGGAGTTCGCAAAATCTAAAAGTGCTGCCAAGACGGTGCTGGCGGACTCAACAGGTAAGGAAGCCCCGTGTGTGTATGTCGTCTCTTTTGACATATTTTGCTGATTGACGTCCTTTTTGACATATTTTGCCGTACCTTGCGCAACGTTGCGTTCGAGAAGCACCCCGTTGCGTGTAACGTGACTCATTTACATATATACGACACGGCTCATAGACACGTGCGACGTGACTCATTCACAAATGTGATGTGTTCGAGAAGCACCCCGCCGCGTTCCTCGCGTGTCCGTCTCTTTTTTGACCAGTCTCTTCATATATTGACGTATCTTTTCCTTCCCCTCTTTCTCCAATTCTTCAGCCAAGGAAGCACCCGCCCCAGCCTGCAAACGCGGCAAGGGCCAGGACTCGTGGGATGAGCTCGAAGATCCACTTCCTATGTGGGACGACCCCCCTAATCTGGCTGAGGACTCGGATCATGAAGGTCACGATCATCACGGCCATAACCACGGCCACAACCATGACCACAAAAAACGCCGTTGAGTGTCTGCGCCCCTCTGCACGCGTGCGCAACAGCAAATTTGCGTGGGGAGGCACAACGTGACAAGAGTATGAGCACACGTGCAAATACGGGAGAAATCTCTATACGTATACTTTGTGTGCATATAAAGATTTGTATGCAAGCAGACGTATGTGCAAATACACGTATGGGTGTATATAAAGATACGTGTGTGCAAATCTTCATACATACATATCTATATATATGCACATTTGTGTATCTATATATATACACATTGTGTGTACAAGTAGAAGTATGTGCACGCTCATGTCCGTGAAGCAACGTACGAGAGAAAGGGGGACTCGGGAGAGTGACATTAGGGTGAGTAGGGCAAGTAGGAGGGGAGGAAGCACCATTGTGTGAGACCAAGAGCGAGCAGGAGGGGAGGAATGAGTCTACCTAAGTCCCAAAAACTGGTGCTTTCCACCATAGAACGAGTTGGAATGTGTCTACCTTGTTCCCAAACACTGGGGATTTCTCCCCCCCCACTCCCCCGAACGTCACGATACGAGAAAAGGGGGGATTCAGAGGAGTCACATTGGACTAGTAGAGGTTTTCTGGTACTGATCCAAAATGCAGGTTCTGTTCGAGATAATGGTACAAATCAAACAAAAGAGGGGCATATGGGTCGAAAACCCGTCTCCAAGAAGCTTTTCGGGCGGCATGAATGTCATTGCAAAAGTAGATGCTCTACTATGAGTTTTGATTGCAAACGTAAATGGTCTGCTACAATTTTTGAAAAGACGCGAGATTGCCATAGATAATGATCGAATAAGATGATAGTAAATGTCAGTGATCTACTGTAACTTTTGGTGTGCGGGGGATAATACATGAGTAAGAAGGGAGAAATCACGAGTGTCACACTAGGGCGAGTAGGAAGGCAGGAATCAATAGTGTTTGGGATCAAAGTAGACACCTAACTCGAACAAGGGGGGATAATACATGAGTTGTAAGGGAGAAATCACGAGTGTGACACTAGGGTGAGTAGGAGGGGAGCATACAGGAGTGTTTGGGACCAAGTCAGACACATGACTCAAAAAAAAGGATAGAGTGAGTAGGAGGGGGGACATCACAAGTTTTTTGGAAAACGGTAAACACGTGACTCCTAGTCTGAGTGACTCCTAGTCTGAAGGTGATGCAATTCAATTTTTTTTTCATTATTCTGCTGAATAGGACAAATACATTCATCAAGGTGGGGGGTGGGACGCGAGATTGCCGTTGCTACTGTGTTGCAGTGGGTGTTGCAGTGTGTTGCAGTGTGTTGCAGTGTGTTGCAGTGTGTTGCGAAGTGCTGCAATGCAATCAAAAACTCTACTCTCCTACGGGGGGGCAAGACGCACAATCACCATTGCTATAGTAAGCAAGTTGCAGTCTATTGTTGCAGTGTGTTGCAGTGTGTTGCGAAGTGCACCATTGCCAAAGTTAGCAAATTGCAACCTAAGCAAATTGTTACATGTTTGCGTTCAATCTCATCTCACGTTGGGGATGGCGCGCAACGGTGTTTTGAAGCTGGGGCTGCAGTCTGCATGGTCTGCATGTCCTGTGCACTGCTGCCACAGACTGAGTGGCAGCAGCGTTGGGATGTGCCAAGCGTGTCATTGTCTTTGCAGGTCTAACAGGACAAATGTATAATTCAGTGCCTGGCCTGAATCAGCCGCTGAGTCGGAACAAAAAGGCACCACTTTCAACCAGTGGCTCAAACCAAGACAAATCACTCTGAGGCCACTACTGTGGGTTGTCTCCTGCGTTGTGTACACACGCTTCAAGTCAAGCTACAAGGCCGCCCACGCCAACAAGCCCTTCTTCGGTGTGCGTTAATTCAAATTCAACCGAGATGAGTGAGACACGAGTGGAGGGAGTGCGAAGTGCATTTTTTTTTGCGAGACAAGGAGTAGTGATCCCATTCACCACGTGTACACACACACTCAAACATATGTATCACCCTAGGTGTCAGAGTTGCCACTGAGTGTTGCGCAAGAGCAACACCCTTCAGGCACGTGTACACAGGGGGTAGAAAACATCATCTCGCTGGACGAACAGAGTCGAGATCATACAATTCAGATGTTTTGAGGAAGCAATAAATTGGTATGCCCATTGAACTACGAGCGCCACAAAAGGCGTGATGGCTGCAGAAAGATGCAAGAATATGTTAAATAAGGATCACATATATGCTGTTAAACGATGCATGACATACATATGTCTGATAATATTATATGACATACATATGTTGTTTAAAAACATATTTATGTTGTTTAAAAACATACAGAAAATATGTTGTTTAGTATAATATGTTGTTGAACAGAATACGTCTTTTAAAAAATATGTCGGATACGAAACATGTATATGTCTGATAAGACACATATATATGTCAGATAAGCCTTGACAACATAACATGGACAGATAGTGTTATACAACATATATATGTCGTATAAGGCCTTATACGACATATAATGTTCTGTTAAGCGACATATAGATACTCATGTAGTTTTCAGATGACACATGTAGCATAATTGTCACAAATACTAGACTTATTTCTATTCTTTTTCGTTTGCACGCCATTTCTACGCGCCTCCTCCTAAACCTCTAGCACAGTAACGGTCCTGCGCCGAAGGTTCACTTTTTCCTGCTGGAGTCGAAGTCACGTTTAAGTCGTGTCTCCTGTCCATGATGATCACCCACTTCTTGGACACACCATATTCCTCCAACAGAAACGTGTGCACAATCTCTTGCTTAATGTCTTTGTGATAAAAAAGTAATGTTCCTGTGGGCGCCTCCAACAATGTCATTGTACGTTTGTGTGACCCTGTTGACCAACCATCAGCAAAGATGTGTGCTAACCTGTGCCCAGCCCACTTAAAGTCGCACAGAATTTTACGTCAGAGCGCGTGGCTCAACGCTGTGACGACAACGTTGACAAGACGCGAATGAATTCTTCTGTACAAAAACACCTCTTTTTGGAGAGAGTTGAGCAACCAAAAATATTGCAAAAAAAAACTGGAAGTGCTCTCTCCGACGCGCTACTAATGTCATGTTTTCAAAATTTCGGTTTTAATTAATGAAATAATTTGAATTAATTTAGGGCAAAAGAATCTGAAAAGTTGTTTTATTCACTGGTCTGAGCGTACAAGCAGGGGGGAAGTAAAAGATTCTGGCTGCTCACGTGCGGCACATATGTGAATCGACCACGAAGCTGCTCAGAGAAACGAAAATTCACAAACCTGCTGATCTGTCGTTTATGATTGATTTTCAGTCGACTTGATTTCTGGAGAATTTGTGCAAAGACCAGACTCAAACACTCGGATACTTCAAAAATTGGCAATTTTGAAATGTTGCCTATAGCTGGTATTCTTAAGACCTGAGGCGGTTTGCTGGGAAACCAATTGTTTGTGATATGTCTTGTGGAATGCCCAATCGGTCTTTTAGCAGTTTTGTGCATGATATGTAGAGCTGTATTTGTGCATCCATTTGTACATGTCAACGTGTTTGCATGTGTCCGCGCTAGCATCAGACTGAAAGTTTGAAACATTTCGAAAGCAAACTAGCATAATGTGAAACATCACACTACAATACACACCTTGTCAAAGTAGTATGCTTTCTTGCACGTGCACTTGAAAATCATAGAGCGAACAACGAATTTGTTGCAACTTGAACATTCGACACTACTGTGTTCTGATCTTTGGTGAAAAGGATCGAATTTGCCTTTCATAGGACATGTTGTGAGATCCTCCAAATCTAGAATTCGTACATGTCAGGAATGCATGTAGAAAGAAACATTGTAATAGATGCATATGCATACCATTGTTCACACATATAAATAAACCTACCCATACGTACGCTTACACGTACACATCTACATATACATTAAATGTATATATGCATATAAATTAACACATGAATGTTTATATTCCATATATATGTACATGCACATGTTATTTACGTACACATAAACATCTAATTGTTTCAGCCAAAACTTGTTTGATTTATCTTAATATGTATATATATTTGT
>Ga0209390_10009144_pt1 | contig 11982 bp, 7 predicted proteins | sample BON01_FD_187212 | JGI IMG/M metagenome (GOLD analysis project Ga0209390, IMG submission 187212) | Freshwater microbial communities from Lake Bonney liftoff mats and glacier meltwater in Antarctica - BON-01 (SPAdes) (version 2) | ecosystem: Environmental > Aquatic > Freshwater > Ice > Glacier... | reverse complement strand
GCAAAATGTTGGCGATGTTACTTCCCACGACGTTGCCAATTGCCAGCCCGGGTTCTCCACTCAGAACTGCACCAACCGTGACGGCGAGTTCCGGCGCCGATGTTGCTGCCGACACCACGACGAGACCGATCACAAGCGGAGAGATTCCGGCCCGCGCGGCGAAGGTCGAGGCACCGCGGACCAGTGCTTCGCCACCCGCCACGAGGAGGAGGAGGCCGGCAACCACCAGGACGATGTCGAGAATGTTCATGCACCTAGCCTAAGGTTTGCGAATGTGTTCCAGCACTCCGAGGCTTTCGATATAGGCGCAGCGCGATCGCTCTGGCGAACCCCATTGATTGTCCGAGAGTGAGAATCAAAGCCGCCTAGTGAGCCGAATTCGCTCCTTGCGCTGACCTCCTAGCGGCCGGCTGAATCTTGAGCAGTTCGGGTTCTGATCGGCGCCCACGCTAAAGGAATCGTTGGAAGGTCAAAGGTTTTTGTGAGGAAGACAACAAAGGTGCTGTCTGAAGTTGGGTGCATCGAACGATAGACTTCTTAAATTGTCGGCGAGTAATTGCCGGCTGCCACGGGCTGTGGCGCAGCTTGGTAGCGCACTTGACTGGGGGTCAAGGGGTCGCAGGTTCAAATCCTGTCAGCCCGACTGGGAAGTAGAGGCGGCAGTTCTCTATGTTCCCCACAATGTTCCCCTTTCTGGGCAATTCTTTTTCTTTGGCTGAGGCTCTGATCAGTCCAGCTCCCAATGTCCCTCTGCATTATTAGAGGCTCCTCCGGACGACGGTGGACTCTGAGTTTGTCAAGGCACCTATCCACAGATTCCCAATGACCTCACCCCAGATTCCCAATGACCTCACCGCAGATTCCCAGACCTAGCTAACGTCCCCCATGGACTCACTCTCTAACGCCGCGTACCCTGACTGCCCCAACTGCCTCACGCGGTACTTTCTTCTGTGATGACTGCGGGGACCAGGTAGACCACCCCTCTTGGTAGGGAACCCACCAACTCCTCGACAGGCTCCCCGTCCGGAGAGCTGCAGCGGCTCCCTAGGTCCGCACAAATCGGGCTCTCACGCGCACTAGGCCGAGCCTGTCTGGTTAAGTGGAGGCCGAAAACGTCCGCGATCGCTGAGCTTTTGAAGAAGTTCAATCCGGAACACCAGGAACAGTCGGCCTGGTGTTGCACCAACTGGAGGCTGGTGATGAAGTCTCACCTCTTCACACCAGCCCCAAGTCTTACTAGTGTTTAGCTATGGCGAGCGCAGTTGAAGTTGACGAAGATGGTCACGTGACCATCACGATAAAGGATGCTCCATCAAGTCCTGAAAGATACGAGGCAAAATTCCACCTTTCTGAAATTCACCACTTAGATTCTAAACGGCCAAAAAGGGGCGGAGAAGGTTGGATTCAGTTTTTCTTGTCAGACGGTTCCCACACCGACAAGCTCCACGTTGCGACAACTAATAAGGCCCAATTCGACAATTTTGTTATACAAGTGAAACAAGAGATGAAAGAACACGATTGCTCTAGTGAATCTGACGCTCCAGGTAACGAGGTCACTTTCTCTCGCGTTGTTGAAGCGCCAAAGAGCGGGGAGGCTAACTGGGTAAAAAAACGGTTCAATACCTATGGGGCACTAGATGCCCAGGCAGATCGAGGTCAATTACCACCGCCACTCAAGTGGGATAAAGTCTCGGACCGTTCTGGGTTTGTCGCTGTGGATGTTGAATGGGCTGACGGCGCGAATCCTGCTTCGGTAATCGAGATTGGGCTCGCAAAGTTTCTCGAAGGAAAGCTCGTAGACACCTACAGGTCTTACGTTCGCCCATCTGGGAAATTCAGAATGGGTGACCGCGAGTCCGAGACTCACTTCATCTCGAGGGAACTAGTCGAATCTGCACCCACCTTAGGTTCCATGTGGCACGAAATAGAAACCTTTATTGACGGTCATGTTTGGGTGCTGCAAAACGCAACTAACGACGTCAATAAAATCCTAGCTTCCGCAGGGGACGAGGTTCGTCAGATAGCTCAAAACTTTCTATACCTTGACACGATGCTCATCGCGCGAAAAATGCCGTGGGTGACGTCCAAGAGTGGATTAGGCGAACTCTCCGCCCATTTCGGTGTTGAACGCCGATGGGCAAGCTACGACGGGCGAGATAATTCACCCAACCCACACGGCGCAATGGAGGACGCCGCAGCCACCGGTGCAGTTTTGACCAAAATGATGGAGCTCGTTGGCTACAAGACTCTTCTGGGGTTCGCCGAACTGGTTGGGACGACGCCTGGTGAAGTTCAGTCAGGGTTGGTGACCCGCGGAGCATCGGCTCCAGGAAAAATAGCCTGGCCGCACCTGGACAAATTGCCTTCAGAGACTGACCTTCTGGCCAAGTCCCTGAAGGCGGACAAGGCCCACCAGCAGTCTCAGAACAAACGGGCAAAAGACGAAGGCTTGAAAGTGAAGTTCCTCGGAGACCCCCAGTGGTCGACAATGCGAGTTGACGAGGGAATGACCGTGTGCTTCACACAGCTACTTCCCTGGGATGACAATGACGAAAACCACGAGCAGGCGGTTTGGGACGCTGCCAAGAAGCTCGGGATTACAACAAAGCGTTCAGTGACAGGTGAAGTTGATTTGTTGGTTGTTAATGACCACGCAGTTAAGGACTCTGCAAAGTTACGCAATGCGCTCGCTCGGAAGAATCCGATACCTGTGACGACCTATTCCATATTCTGCAAGCACAATCCAGACTTTCCTGAATGGCACTACATGAAGGCTTGGCAATATAAACAACTCAAGGCCGAGGGCCACTGGAGGTAATGCCCCCTAGCAAGCGTCTGAGCAGGAGCTTCCGTATCTCCACGAGACTTGATAGTCCAGTGGCGTACAACAATATCCATGACCCGATAAATACACGGAGAGTGGCGGCCAATTAACACCCGTAATCGCAGCGCCGTTAACTAGGAGCAAAAGGCGTCGCAGGTCCCAACTCTGTCAGCCCGGCTGGGAAATGGAGGCAACAGTCCTCTGTGTTCCCCTTTTTGGAAAGATCATCTTTTCTTCGAATAAGGCTTCTGAAGCGGCCAAATCTTTAGAGCGGTTTGCATTGTCGGGGTCTCTGCCGGTCGAATGAGGCCTCTGCGTTTCATAAGGCTTACATCCACAGGGCCCCAAGGCTTCACCACCAGCTCCCAGACCCCGATACCGTCTACTTATGGACGCACTATCTGAGGCTGCGAATCCCAACTGTCCCAGGTGCCTCACCCGTTGCTATTCCTCGCGCGGTAATTTCTACTGTGATGACTGTGGGTACCAGGTAGACTGCCTCTCCTCGGTAAACCACTCACCCTCCGCCTCGAAAGCTGCCTTTTTGAAAGGGCGCTGTGACGTACGTAAGCGGACATGACGCTGACTGAAACTGAGGCCACTGCCGATATGATTTCCAGAGGGCTGTTCCCTAGTGCGCCATATCCAGGTTCGGCACAACCTTGGCAGTGCGTGTGCCAGAGCTGCGGGGCAACTGTGCACCCTCACCACGGCACTATTCGGCAAAGGATCAAAAATAACCAGCCGGGTGGCTGTCGAATGTGCGGCGACATTCAGGCTCGACTGACCAGGAGAAAACAGTTCCTCCAAACGCTGCCAGACCAGCTATCGAAACTTGGCTGGCTACTCACTGGCACGTATATGAACGCAAAAACCCTGACGCAGTTTCAATGCCTCCTATGCGGGAAGGAAACCGAGGCAATTCAGGACTCTCTGACAAAATCCAATCCGCAAAAATGTAAATGTCAGAGGAGGCCAAGAAGGTCGCTGGCCCAATACGAACCGGAGCTCGCCCGAGAGCTAGTTGACGACTTGAACGGCGGACTAACGGCTGAAACTCTGGGCACTGGGTATCGGGCCCCGGTTTGGTGGAGGTGTCCCGAAAAAGGCCACCTGCATGATGCTTGGGTTTCCCAAAGAGTAGGACCAAACGGCTCCGCATGCAGGTACTGCCAGAGGCTGGAGGCATACCCCGGCGAAAATAATCTTGGCACGACACATCCGGAACTCTGCAAGGAACTGGCAGACACCCGAGGAGACATGCCAGATGGGAGATTACTGCTCGCTGGCTCCAGTCAACAAGTTCTCTGGCGGTGCACCAGCAATCCATTACATCTTTATACAGCGTCGCCTTATGACAAAGTCACTGGCGGGAGGGGATGTTCGATCTGCTCAGGGAAAAGAGTCCTCCTGGGGGATAACGACCTCCAAACCAAGCAACCCGAAGTGGCCTCTAGCTGGGATTACGAAGCAAATTTTCCCCAACGACCCGAGAATTTTGTCGAATTTAGCAACAAAAAATTTCACTGGATATGCTCTTCAAACGGCGCTCATCGTTGGCACGCACAAATCAATACTCGGTCACTAGGCAACGGCTGCCCTTATTGCGCACGAGTCAAAGTGGGCAGAAACGACCTGACAACGATGGCCTCCAGGGACCCTCTCAGGAAGCATCTACCAACAGAATGGTCTACCGAGCTGAACTCGAAAAACATCTCCGAGATTTCCTACTCAAACAACGACCGCCACTGGTGGAACTGCGCAAAAAGCCTGCACCCTCCATATTTGACAAAGGTTGGCGACAGGTGGTTTTCCCTCACAGGGTGCCCCGCTTGCGCACCGGCCTCCTATAAAACCAACCTTCCAGGAAGGCTGTACTTCATCCAAAACAACCTGAAAGATGCCTTCAAAGTGGGCATAACTAACCCATCGGCCAAAAGCAATAGGGTGGCTGGTTTCGAGCGCAGGGGCTGGGAAGTGCTACATCTCGTTGATTCACCGGACGGTCTTTTGATAAAAAACTTAGAGAAACGGGTTTTCGGCTACATTCGTCAGGAATTGGGGTTGGGAACCGCTCTAATGAAATCTGACATGGGAGGCCTTGCGGGCGAGACAGAGACTTTTCCAATGGGAGGAGTTTCGAAAGCAGAAGTGGTTTCTGTCATTACTTTTCAGCTCTCGGCTTTGTCTGGGAACAAATAGGCAAGTCACAACCCTTCGGAACCCATTGGGTTTTGAGATGAGCACTGCCTGGAGCCACTCACTTTGGCCGTGCTTCTAGCCTCTTCCTTCTCCGACAGTGTCACCACCGCGTCCTTGGTAGGGCACCACCTCCTCCCCCGGCAGACCGCACTCTGCTCGTTGTTGCCAGGGTTAGAGCTGCAGGCAAGGGCTCATAAAAAGATCCGAAAGCGCCAGGGCGGGGCTTACCCGGTTTTTCGTCCAGATCGCCCGAAACCGCCCGAAGGGCCTAAGCGATCGATAAAATCATTGGTCGCAGGCTGTCTTGAGGTTCTCTCGACGCCGTAACTGAACTGCGCACCGCAGCGATTTTCTCTGCATCGGCGCTGTGCGGCAACACAGTCCTCGCCCGCATTGTTCTGAGCGACGCCGTGGCGAACCGGTCGAGACTTGACAACACTACTATGGATTGATATGGTATTTTCGTCTCTACTTGAGACCCTGAAAAGGTGAATAAAACTGAAAAGTTTTCGAAAAGAAGGAATACTCACTATGAATACATCATCATCCAACAACAACAACAACTTCGACATCACATTGAAGTTTGACGAGTCTGTGGTTCAGAACATTGGCTCTTTCCAAAGGGTGTCCGGGCTAGTCAGGGTCCGCCAGCTCGTCGGTCTAATCGATTGCGTTGATTTGGACTCGAATCCTCGCGCAGCCCGTGCGGGTTCGATCACGGCCGACATTATTGAGTCGCTGGAGCGGTATCCGGATATCTTTCCGATCATGTCGAAAGGTATTTTATTGTCTGCGGTCAACTTCCGCCGCGCGGAGCGAGACCGTTACCAACTGCGATTTGAAGACAAGACCGTAGAAGGTGTGCTGGATGGTGGGCACAACCTGCTCGCAATTGGGCTTTATGTCCTGGGCGAGGCACTTTCCGAAGCAGCTGTGAACGAGAAAATTGGAAGCAGGATTATTTTCTCGCAGTTTAAGGAACTTTTTAAGCTGCATTTCTCTCAGATCGATGCTTTTCTGATGGACGAGAAGAACTCCCCAATGCTGGATCGCCGCGTTCCAGTCGAGCTTCTGATACCCGTTTCAGATTCGGATGCTGACCACCTTGCTTTCCGGGATGCGCTTCCGCTTATTCAACAGGCTCGAAACAACAATGCTCAGCTGAAGAACCAGACCCTCGCGGACCACGCCGGGATCTTTGAGGAGCTCAAGGTCGCCATTGACCCGAAGCTTCGGGATCTAATTGAGTGGAAGACCAACGATGGTGGCGTGGTCGACGTCCGGGACCTAATAGCACTGTCGTGGGTCGTGCTTGCGGAGCTAGATTTCGATGTCAAGGACAGGGCGGGCAAAAGAATTTCACCCCCTTCCGCCACTCAGCTTTATAGCTCCAAGGCAACCGTCCTTAATCGTTATGTCGAGTTCATGGAGTCCGATACTGTCGGGAGATTTCCTGCAGGCGGGACGTATGAACTAAACAACGAGCTGGTCCGACAGGGCCTGAAGGTGGCCGCTGCGATGCCGAACCTCTTCGAGCAGGTCTGCGAACTTGCTGGTCCAATGTTCGATCACACAGGCACTCGGACGAAATTCGCTGATCTAACCGTTGTCGAGGCTGCGAACCGGAAGAAGGATCAAGTTCATAAGTTCTCCAAGACCACATCCCCGATGGCGGTTCCGGAGGGCTTCGTGTGGCCCGTTGTGGCCGCATTTCGAGCTCTTGTGGAGAGGGATTCAGAGGGAAATCTCCTGTGGGGGACGGACCCGATCTTGTTTCTGCACGATTACTGGAAGGACCTGGCTGACTCTTTCTACAGCATTCTAGAGAGCGGACAGTTCGATCCGCAGAAGGTCGGCAAATCGAAACTCTCCTACGATCTTCTCTACGCGAAGATTGAGGCTATCTACGCGAAAAGCAAGTAGGCAGGGAGGTTCCAGGGCGACCATAAGGTTGTCCTGGGACCTCATTATGTAAGGACAGCGATGGTCGACGCCGGCAATCAAAGCACGGACGCTTTCTTCCGGAACCCCCTCGACTTAGGAGGTGAGCAGGAGCTCGCCGAGCGTGCGGATACACGGCGGCGTGGCAGGACCCAGGAGCCTGGGTCTCCCGGCGCAGGCGACAAGGCGGCGAGAAATTTGGCTGAGTTGAGACAGTACTTTTTAGACTCTGCCGAGACTCTTGGCAACCTCGGCATGACTGCACTCGGGTATCTGATGGAAGACGCACAAATCGACGAGAAATGGGAAGTGGCGCTGAAAAAGAGACTCCGCTGGGTTGACGGCTTTATGTGGACCCTCGATACCGCTGGGGGCTTGGTCGGGGTGACTCGAGAGCGAATGCGCCAAGTGCAGAGAAAAATCGAAGCCCAAAACCTCGAATTGCTGGCTCCGCCGAGAATACTTTTTACGGTCCTTGAACTAGGCGAGGGGGTCTCGAATATCGAGGCCTTTTTTCGAGAGTTGCGACGGAGCGGCCTGTCCGGGCCCGAAGAAGACTGGTCGAAGGACTCACTCCTTGAGCTTTTCTCCATGGTCGGTAACGTCGACACTACGCAAGCGTTGGGGCGACTTTTTCGCGGGTTGAGCCCGCCCCCGCCCAGCAAGAAAATTGACTCAACCATTCGAAAACTCAGGGTGAAGCTCTTCGGAATTGTCGATTTGAGTGGCGCAGCCTTAGCAACAGGCCTGACAAACACTGAGGTCGTGCTTATTCTCGAGAGAATGTTCAAAACTGTCTACGCAAATGCCGAAATTGCCTTGGCTCTCAGCAGGCCTCCGGCCGCATTTGTCGAGAGCGTCGCGAGGCAACTAATTGTGAATCCTGACGCAACGGCCGGCGAGCTCCATGAGGGAGTCAGACGCCAAATGTCTTACCGTGGAGTCACGCAAGAGCTTTCCTTGGAACATTTCTCTCAGTTACTCGCGTTGGTTTTTGGTCGCCCAGCCCACATCAAAAACCTGCCGGAAGATTGGGCGTCCCGAATTGAACTTGGGGCCTATGAGACCGTCTTGGTAGATGCCTTCATTAGCTCAGGTCGCGGAACCCTCCATCGTGATGAGCTCGTCGAAGCAGCGGTGAGCCTTGGCCTTAACGGAACCACTGCAGGGGTGTATCTTTCCACCTCTGCCATCATTCGCCCCTCGCGGGTTAAACGCGGTTACTTTCAGCTTGTGTGAACCTAGCGTCGGTCACCATCGCTCCACGGGGTCGCTTTGTCGGCTTGGATGAGATCGGCCAAGCCGTGAGCTGAATCCTCTGCGATGTCGCAGGTCCCGGCAATAACGTTGACCTAAAGAAGCGCAGTGGCGTCCGTCGGACGACCACCTATGGTCTCACTCTCAAACACTGCGAACGCTAACTGCCCCAAGTGCCTTACCCGGCGCTATTTCACCCGAGGCACTTTTTACTGTGATGACTGCGGGGATCAGGTGGAACACCCGTCCTTGTAGCGCACCCGCCCCTCGATTCCCGTTCCGAGAGGCAGGTTGGGGCGAGGGCATCGACGATTTTGCCTCCTCCCGATTGACAAGACGACGACCTGTCGACCAGTGATCAGCGTCAAGGCCGGCAAGGCCGGCAAGGCGATCGGTCCGTCGATGGCTGGCAACCTCGAAAGCACGCGTGTTCAACAGAAGCCAGAACTTGGAATGTTGACTAGCGAGAGTGCTGCAACCATCGGCATCTTGGACGTTGCCTACAAGTCGGGCTCGCATACGCATCCGACCCCTGGGGCAGCAGCACCCGTGCACACAAGTTGTGATGACGGCAAGTCGCGCGAACGCAAGAGGTCGGACCGACGCTCTTTTAAGACGCACCGCTGTCGATCAGTTGCGATGTGGAATCTGAATGTCCGCTATCTTTTACCGCATGAAAAACATCGGGGGGTGGGCGCAGTTTGGTATTGTCCTCGCGGCGACTATCGCAGGCGGCATCATCAGTCCCTTTATGCTCTGGGGTCTTTCCGGTGCCTCCGGCGACTTTCCCTGGGGTGTTCTTGGAGGTCTAGCCGGTGGCCTAGTAGTTATTGTCTTGATCGCGGTGACCATCTTCAATAAAAGCTGGCGCGGTTGGACATGGGACTGGGTCTTCGGGCTTCGCTTGTCGACAAAAAAAAAGCGGGAAGCTTTAGTAGGAATCTACTCTCGCCCCCGCAGCAACGAGAGGTTAAGCGGACCTAAATGGCATTTGTCTCGAGCGTACTATCTAACAGACAGAGGGAATCAATTTAGGTTCTCAAATCAATTTCCTGGAAGTGTCGCCAACGGCGTGCGTGTGGAGATGGTTGGCTCGAAGAATGCATTTCACCCGGACGACGCGGGGGATTGGGCAGGCCGCTCGGGGGAGAACGGGAGCGAATTCACTGTCACCCTCATCAATCTCGAAGCCTGGGAGGACTTTAATTTCCGCCTCCATTGGCTGGATGCACATGGCAATAAACACTCGCAGGACTTTCCGCCTCCATCGGATGGATGGTTATGACAATAAACACTCGCAGGACTGACGGGCTCCACGATCTGAGACCGACGAAATTACCTTAAAGCCCTGACCTCTAGGCGGCCCGATCCCCTCGCCTCACTGAGTTTTGATGCAGACACGCCCCTCGTCCCGGCATCAAAAGGGAGTGGGGTCAAACCTCACACGGCCCAAACCCAACACCCCGTAGCCCACCGTTTTGTGCACACCCGCAGTTGAAAGGTTTTCGCTTCAGCGTTTCCTCGTTTTCCTGTATTTGTGAGTCAGCAAAAATCTCAGCCAGCCGACAACACATCTTGGAACACAGTGATATTTACAGGTATTGCCCTGGGCGTTCGGTTTGGGGTGTCTTGCGCGAGTTTGGCCGTAGGTAGGGAACTTCCTGGCGAGACGACCGCCAACCTCTTCGAAACCCTCAGCGCTGCCACGCAGAGCCGCAGCGTGGAGGTGACCTTCAAAGGTGGGAGGCGGAAGCACAGGAGCTTCAGACAGCTTCGATGCTGCAGAGTTCGCTGTCGCCAAGGACCTTGCTCTTGAAGTGCTCACCTTTTCTCGTGTGCTGGCGGGAGGAACACCACGTCTTGTCAAATAACAATCGCTCCAGGCTTCCGCGCAGTGGAACATTTTTTGTCGGGTGGGGCGTGAACGAACAGCAACGGGTTGCGTCTGTCGGTGGCTCGCCTTACCGTGAGAGATGATGAAAAATATAAATTTACTGAGGTGGCTCTCCGAGCGACCCCTCATCATGGTGCTGAAAAAAACGTCTCGCCTGCATGGCACAGATCTGGAAAGACATCTCGTGCTGTTGTTGACCCCCGTTCTCGCCGTTTCGCTGATTATTGGTGGCGGTGTCGGGGTCGGCTTTGCCGTCGTCTCAACCACCGAGGCCACCACCACAGCAGAAGTAGCTCGCAGCCAAAGTAGTGAACTTATGTTCTCAGAGAATCAAGAAGTAACAGAAAGCATGGAGGCGCCAGACTTCGCTGCGGAGGCCATCCTTGCGGAGGCCATCCTTGCGTGGGGCACTCCGGATATTGCCGCTATTTTGACTGAGGAATACCCTGGCGCAGAGTGGTCTCTCAATGGAGGCACCTATGAAGGCCTGGTCTGGATTGGGCCAGGGAGCAAACCCGCTAAGGCACAGCTTCATGCGCTTTGGCCCAAAATTGGCCAAAGCCTTGCCGACCGGCGGGAAGCCGACCAAGTAGAAGCCGAGCAGAAAGCGGCAGAACAGGCTGTGCAACAAAAAGAGCGCGCGGCAGACCCAAACCGCAACGCTTTGGTGGACCAAGTGGATTACCTAGCGCTATTTGGTCCGGGCCCGCAATACGACAAGATTCTTCAACGGCACTACCCCGGAGCCCAGTGGACACTCAATGGGGGCTCGTATTCTGGTCTGACCTGGCTATCGCCGGGCTCCAAGCCTACGAAAGCAACCCTGGATGGTCTATGGAATGGTGTTGCCCGCGAGTTGGCATTGCAGCTACCGCTGCCTGAGCTTCGGGCACGGGCAGGGGAGAGCGAAACAGAGGAATACGTCGACGGAACTCTCCGCCCGAAAGGTTTCAGCGACAACACGTTTACAGCGAGCCCCCAGAATTGTCGACAATTGCCCCAGGTCGCCCAGGATGGTGGCGGGTCTCCTGTTGGATCGATGGAAATGTCTCAGTACCCTGACCTGGATTTAACAGAAATCGCATGCCGTATCGCCCAGGCCCACGGATATTTTGGGGGGAATTTTAGCCTCGGTGTATCAATCAATGGTTGCTGCACGTTCGGGTGGTATTCAAACCAGGTTGATCCTGAAAAAGTGCGAGGCGTTTTAGCTTCCATTGGAGCGATGGCAACTGCGGAGCCCTCTCCTGAGCCGGAACCCGAGCCCTCTCCTGAGCCTGAGCCTGAGCCGGAGCCGGAACCCGAGCCCTCTCCTGAGCCTGAGGAGGAAGAAGAAGCAGAAGGCACGCCTTAGTCAAGGGCCGATACTTTCCGCCTCGACAGGACAATCGGCATGCTTTAGATTTGGATAACCACCAAGGAAGGTGCCTCAACGTGCAGGGAATCAGACTGTGATTATCGCCTTCCTGCTTGGGCTGGTTTCTATTGGAAGCGCAATAAGGATTTGGTCTGACCCCAATTGCCAATCACTCGCTTTTTTTGAAGCGGAGCAGCAAATCCGCCGAACCATACCTGTCAGCTGCCTACCCTCTGGCAGCGGCGCAGATTTATGGGCTCTGTTGTTTTTTGTTTTGGGATTGATTCCCGTTGGGTATGGCGTCTTTCTTCTTCTAGACGAATCCGGCCCGACGGTTCCGAAATCGAAGTTTGACACACCGGTTCCACAAAAACCCCGCACTGAAATGGACCACGAGGTGCAGTCAAATCTCGCAACCGGTAGTCCGGTGACCCATGACTCTGACCTGGCTGCTGTGGTGGTTACTTTTGACGCTAATGGGGGTTCTGGGTCTGCGGGTAGTTTCGC
>Ga0209390_10009143_pt1 | contig 11983 bp, 9 predicted proteins | sample BON01_FD_187212 | JGI IMG/M metagenome (GOLD analysis project Ga0209390, IMG submission 187212) | Freshwater microbial communities from Lake Bonney liftoff mats and glacier meltwater in Antarctica - BON-01 (SPAdes) (version 2) | ecosystem: Environmental > Aquatic > Freshwater > Ice > Glacier... | reverse complement strand
AAAAACAATCAGAACCTCCTCCAAAATCAATACAAGGGGTTCTGTTTTGAAAAAGTGTCATCTTCTTCCTGAAAGTCAATAGAATCAACCTACGATTTCGATTTTTAAATTATTTAGGACGCTATTGCTTAAAAATGAATTATACCAATTAAACGTGGGACGTGACAAGCTTTTCAGGATATTAAGAGCAAATCACATGCTTATAGAGCCCAAGAGAGGTTATCATATTACCACAAACTCTCACCATCGCTTTAGAAAACATAAAAACTTAGTGAATACTATGAAAATTGAGCAGCCAGATACCATATGGGTAAGCGACATTTCTTACGTAGAAATAAGGATTAACCCTTCTTATTTAGCTTTGATTACGGATGCATATTCAAAAAAAATAGTTGGCTACAGCGTATCAAAAAGTTTAAGTTTGGATGGATCAATAAGTGCTTTGGATATGGCTATAAAAAAAAAGGTATTACAAGGATAGTGAGCTAATACATCACTCAGACAGAGGCTTACAATACTGCTCCAATGAATATCAAAAATTATTAACTAAAAACAATATCAAAGCCAGTATGACAGAGAAGTATGATCCTTATGAAAATGCAATTGCGGAAAGAATTAACGGCATCTTAAAACAAGAGTTTGATATTGCGGGGAATATAGAAAAAATAGAATTAAAGAAGCAGGTAATCAAAAATGTAATTGAAATATACAACGACAGAAGGCCACACCTTTCTAATCATATGTTAACTCCAAAGCAAATGCACCAGCAAAATAAATTAAAAAGAAAACAATATAAATCAAAAAAGCTGAACAATGACCTCATTGTTCAGCTTTAATTAATAATTTTAATCCTTTAATAATCTGTATCAGTTATTTAGGACTAGACAACTGATTTATAATTTTAGTTTTTCACTATAATCCTTTCCACGTGAAAGTTAGATCCATTTGTTATTTTAACTAAATAGACTCCATTTCTTTCGTTCAAATCTATCATAGTCGAAGAGCTTATATTTTTGGACTCGAATACTTTTTTTCCTAAGACATCAAATATTTGAACAGAATTGTTTTTATCAAAATTCACAAGTTTTATAGCAAATTGACCATTGCTAGGGTTAGGAGATAAAGTGAAGCTAAATTCCTTACTCTTTTCTTCTAATCCGACAACAGAATTAACAGTATTGCTAGATGTTGTCGTACAACCGTTCGCATCAGTAACTATTACGCTGTAAATTCCTGCTATTAGTGCGTTTAAATCTTGACTAGTAGCTGTATTACTCCATAAATAGGAATATGTTGGCGTTCCACCCGAAACGGACAAATCAATTACTCCATCGTTTCCTAAAGATTCAGGGGTAATTACTGAAGTTAAAACTAAAGCTGCCGGTTCAGGAATCGTTATTGTACCCGGGGTGACACAACCATTTGCATCTGAAATAGTAAAGTTATTTGCTCCACCTGGCAGGGTTGTATTAACAAGCCCTGTTCCTCCAGCCGCCCAAGATACAGTATAGGTAGGCGTTCCTCCGCTTAAACTCAAGATACAACTTCCAGTACTGTCGCCATTGCACTGTAATCCCGTAGTTATATCGGTAAATAGCACAGCTGAAGGCTGTGTAATTACGAATGATGCCGTATCTGTACAGATTCCATTAGATCCTGTCAATTGGTAAGTTCCAGCTTGAACACCGATGAGATATTGTCCATTTGTGCCGTTTGACCAAGAATAAGTCATTCCGCCACCTGTATTGTTGACGACAGTAGCCTGAGCTACACCATTTGATCCGCCATTACAATTTATTGCATTTGCTAGGGTAGCTGAAATCTTCATCGCATCAAAAGTGACTTCTGTCGTATCATTATCATTTACCGTGTCAACTATATTGTTGGGTAATGTAGTCCAAACTTTAACAACAGTTGAACCATCGATTGTAACGCTACCTATATTTACTATTTGTGAGTTGAGTCCAGTGCCATTAACAGTGTCCAATGGAGTTGATAAGGCATAAGGCGTTTGAACTACCCCGTTTACAGACCAACCAATAGTTAACCCAGAAATTAAATTGTTGCCAAAGTTATTTACTTCAGTTTGAAGAGGATAAACGCCATTACATAATGGCGTGAAGCTAAGTATATCCGAAATGCCTGCATCATTAGGTGAATTTGACAATTGGCTAGCAAAATGATATTTGAGAGCACCATTCCATTGTCTTGTAGAAAATGTTGGATTTGGTATTGCGCCGCCATAACCTGCGTTAGGACCAGTATTAATTGTCAATATACCATCCGTAAAAGTTCCGCCGGATGCATAAGTTGTATAAATAGCGCTTGTAGAACTTGCTGCGCCGACATAGAAACCGTAGGTTGAACCTGCGGGTATTAGTAAGCCAATGCCAAGTGGCAAGGTCTGTAATGTGGGCGTCAAACCAGTACTTATCCCAGTAACATTTGAAGCTACACCAATTTGTGTCCATGCTGGAGTAGAAATAGTTGGAGGTCCAGAAATTGCTGTAGTTTTGTACCAAACTTCGACATTTTGGCCGGATATAGCTTGTAAAGCTTGTAAAACTGAGTCTATGATAATATCGTCGGTAGTACTAACGTTAAAGCTAGTTCCCCCAGATCCATTTCCGCCGGTAAGTGGCGGAGCCGTAGTAATAGTAACCATTTGCGCATTACTTTCCCCAAAAGTTACAAGAATAAGTAAAGCAGCAAAGCTTAATTTTTTAAGTTTTTTGTCAAAATAATTTTTCATAAATAATAGTTTTTTAAACATGAATTTTTTAAAAATTTTATTAGAATTGTGGCAAAGAGATTATTTTACCAAAAAAACCAATAAAATTTCCAGTGTGAAAGATAGTTAAAAATTAGTGAACTTTGTTAAATAAAACTTTAATACTATTAAATAGTATGACATAATAACCAAATGATTTTAAGAGTCCTAAGCAGACTAGGCAGTCTTAAATCAAAAAAGGCTTGCTTCAATTTGAAGTAAACCTTTTTTGATTTAAACTGATTTATAATTTTAGTTTTTCACTATAATCCTTTCCACGTGAAAGTTAGATCCATTTGTTATTTTAACTAAATAGACTCCATTTCTTTCGTTCAAATCTATCATAGTCGAAGAGCTTATATTTTTGGACTCGAATACTTTTTTTCCTAAGACATCAAATATTTGAACAGAATTGTTTTTATCAAAATTCACAAGTTTTATAGCAAATTGACCATTGCTAGGGTTAGGAGATAAAGTGAAGCTAAATTCCTTACTCTTTTCTTCTAATCCGACAACAGAATTAACAGTATTGCTAGATGTTGTCGTACAACCGTTCGCATCAGTAACTATTACGCTGTAAATTCCTGCTATTAGTGCGTTTAAATCTTGACTAGTAGCTGTATTACTCCATAAATAGGAATATGTTGGCGTTCCACCCGAAACGGACAAATCAATTACTCCATCGTTTCCTAAAGATTCAGGGGTAATTACTGAAGTTAAAACTAAAGCTGCCGGTTCAGGAATCGTTATTGTACCCGGGGTGACACAACCATTTGCATCTGAAATAGTAAAGTTATTTGCTCCACCTGGCAGGGTTGTATTAACAAGCCCTGTTCCTCCAGCCGCCCAAGATACAGTATAGGTAGGCGTTCCTCCGCTTAAACTCAAGATACAACTTCCAGTACTGTCGCCATTGCACTGTAATCCCGTAGTTATATCGGTAAATAGCACAGCTGAAGGCTGTGTAATTACGAATGATGCCGTATCTGTACAGATTCCATTAGATCCTGTCAATTGGTAAGTTCCAGCTTGAACACCGATGAGATATTGTCCATTTATGCCGTTTGACCAAGAATAAGTCATTCCGCCACCTGTATTGTTGACGACAGTAGCCTGAGCTACACCATTTGATCCGCCATTACAATTTATTGCATTTGCTAGGGTAGCAACAACATACATTGGTTGATAGCTTACAGTAGAGGTGTCGTTTCCATTTACTGTGTCACTTATATTGTTGGGTAAAGAAGTCCATACCTTAACCACTGTTGAGTTATCAATTGTAAAGTTTCCAAGACTTACAGTCTGCGAATTTGCTCCAACTCCGTTAACAGTATCCAATGGAGTAGAAAGTGTATAAGGAGTCTGAAGTATTCCATTTACAGACCAACCAACTGTTACGCCTGAAATTAAATTATTTCCAAAGTTATTTACAATTGCTTGCAACGGATAAGTTCCAGTACAAACAGGGGTAATTCCTAAAATACTTGAAATTCCCGCATCATTTGGTGAAGATGTTAAAGATGTGAAAATAACTATTCCTTGATTTAGATTAATTCCACTAAGATTATTTTGCATTGTGCCAGAGTTGAAAGATCCACCTCCGCCTGCGGCAGGTGAATTGATTTGACCATTTTCGCCTCCGCCGCCTCCGCCGCTATAGCCGCCTCCACCACCTGATCGATAGTTATCCCAGCTGCTAGTTCCACCGCCACAACCAAAACCACCCTCTCCATGACCACTGGTTGTTCCGGCGCCACCAACTCCACCATTCACGTAGGCCAAGCCACCACCAACTCCGCCTCCATTTGAAGAGAGTCCGCCTCCGCCATCAGCGCTTGAAGCACTACCACCTCCCAAACCTCCAGTTCCAGCTGCTCCAGAATTTGTGGCAAAGCCAGCAAATCCTCCCGTGCTTATTGAAGCATCGGATGTTGAAACAAAAGCAGAACCGTGATTACCGCCGCCACCTCCTGCTACTATTAATGGTGAATTAGAGCTTGTCGTAACAAAAGAACCTCCGCCTCCTGCGTATTGGTTTAGACTGCCAACTGGAGCTGGTGCTTCTTGTCCGACTAGAATTTTTAATTGTTGTCCTGCGGTTAATGTAAATTCTCCAGAAATATGAGTTCCACGACCTCCAAAAGATCCATAACCTTGTCCGCCGAATGCCTCTATTCTATAGTTTCCGGTTGTAGGAACTGTCCAAAACTGAATTCCATTGGTAACCGTTACGTTTCCTGACAAACTTGTCGCAGAGTACGCTGTGGTTACTTGAGTCTGGTTTGGGCCATTTTTTCCAGCTGCTCCGCAAGGCGTAAAGGTGTAAACGGTTTGAGACCAAACATTATTCACCCCAAAAAATAGGATTAACATTACTGTAAAATTCGATAAAGTAATTTTTCTTTTCATAACTTAATTTATTGTTTAAGATAAATAAAAAATAGAGCACAAAAGTTAATTGAATTGTGAGAATCATTAAGTTTGATTCGTCATGAATACATTTAAATTATGCGGAAAGGCAAGTTAGTGAAAATAAAGTAATATTTGTTAGATTATTATGAAATCGGTATGTAAATGCCGTGACGTCAAAATTATAAGAATGTCCTATAATGGATTGCGTTATGTTACTTTGCTTAGGTTTAAAAATTTAATCTTTTTAAAGAAGGGGAGGAAAAAAAATCAACTACTTCATGTAAAAGTTAAAAAGTTGACCTTTTTCAGGGTAACTTTTTAACTTTTACTTACCGCTTTTCATAGCGAAAAATGGGTAAAGACCTTTTCGGGATTTACTTATTTTGAAGCGCGTGAGGGATAGAAGCAAACTACCGTGTAGTGCGGATAGCCCGACCCGCAGGGGCACGCCCAGATAATCCAACTTTGCATTAATAAATTCTCTTTTAAAAACCAAGGTGAAATATGAATTTATCTGTATCTTTCCGCTTCTATTTTTGACCTAATTTAGTATACTAGTAAATGGCATTTTTTCAAAATTCAGTACTCAATAAACACCTGAAAGGACAGGATGCGGTAACAGTTAAAGCTGCTTACCAAAAGTTTACTGCTTATTTCCACAATCTTACAATTCAACAAAACATCCGTGATGCTAAAGAAGAACAGTTTCAAGAAGGTTTTTTACGTGAACTATTTGTTGATATACTAGGTTATACCTTAAATCCTCAACCAAATTTTAATTTAACTACCGAACTAAAAAACGAAAAAGGAGCAAAAAAATGTGATGGTGCTATTCTGCAGGACGGCAAAGCTTTAGCTGTTATTGAACTGAAAGGAACAGATACCAAAGATTTAGATAAAATTAATGTTCAGGCATTCAATTACAAGAATAACCAAACGGGCTGTGTGTATGTCATTACTTCCAATTTTGAGAAACTGCGTTTCTTCATTCATCATTCGGTAGAGCATTTAGAGTTTAACCTTTTTACGCTTACAGAAACTGAATTTCAGTTGCTATGGCTGTGCTTAAACGCCGATAACTTATTGAATGGTGTTCCGCTAAAAGTAAAGGAAGAAAGTTTAATTAAAGAAGAACAAATTACCAAACAGCTGTATAAAGATTACGCTTCATTTCGCACTGATTTGTGGCATAATATGGTCAAGAACAGTTCTAAAAAAGACAAATTATTACTGTTTAAGAAAACACAAAAATTGCTCGATCGCTATCTGTTTATCTTTTTTGCAGAAGACAGCGGTTTGTTGCCTCCTAATTCCATTTCTCGTATTGTAAGCCGCTGGGAACTGCTAAAGCAAGAAGATGCGTATAAGCCGTTGTACGAAATTTTTAAGCAGTATTTCGGTTACATTGATAAAGGGCGAAAAGGACAGAAAGCCGTTGATGATATTTTTGCATACAATGGCGGTTTGTTTTTGCCGGATGAAGTGCTGGATAACATTAAACTGGATGATGAAATACTTCATCCGCACGTAATGAAATTGACGAATTACGATTTTCAAAGCGAAGTAGATGTAAATATACTCGGACACATTTTTGAAAACTCGCTGAACGAAATTGAGAACATTACAGCTGAACTGGAAGGGCAGGAGATAGACAAGAGCAAAACCAAACGAAAAAAAGACGGTGTTTTTTACACCCCAAAATACATTACCAAATACATAGTTGACAATACGGTTGGCAAATTATGTGATGAAAAGAAAGCCGAATTGGGCATTGTTGATGAAGAATACGCCAAAGGCAGGCGCAACCGTAAAAAGGAAATGATTAAAAGTTTGGACGATAACCTGCAAGCGTATCGAAATTGGTTGTTGAACATTACCATTTGCGATCCTGCTTGTGGTTCTGGTGCTTTCTTAAACCAAGCTTTGGAGTTTTTAATGGACGAACATGGGTACATTGATGAACTGGAATCGCAATTACTAGGAAATGCGTTTGAATTTCCGGGAGTGGAAAACCACATACTAGAAAAAAACATTTTTGGTGTGGATATTAACGACGAGAGTGTTGACATTGCAAAGCTTTCATTATGGCTGCGTACTGCACAAAAGGGGAGGAAATTAACCTCACTAAACAACAACATTAAATGCGGTAATTCATTAATTGATGATCCAAAAATAGCAGGAGAGAAAGCCTTTAATTGGCAAAAGGAGTTTCCGAGTGTTTTTGAAGAAAAGGAGAAAAAGGCGTTTCATATTACTTGGGTTGTGCATAATTCACGCACTTCGCAGCGCATGATTGATTATAAAGTAAAAAAAGGAGTTGCTTTTTGGTTAGAAGATGAACATGAAGTTGTAGTAGCAAAAACCATCAAAGAAATAGTTGAGCAAGATGATTTAAATGCGATGGCATTGAATATCTGTAGAGATCATGTTCATTTTTTATTGGTATGTGAGGAAGAAGAATTACCAAATATTGTACGAAAGTTGAAAGGAAAATCTTCTCAAAAACTCAAAGAACATTTGCAAATACCGAAAGAGGAACAATTTACACTTTGGGCTCAAAAATACAGTACTACCTATATAAAATCTGAAGAACAATTATGGAATACCATTGAGTATATACATAACAATAGGGTGAAACACGAGCTGCATAGTAACAAGGGGTTGCAAACCCTTGTTGAAAGCGATACTATGCAGCAATCCTACGAACACGCCTTCCGTACCGAACACAAAGGCGGTTTTGATGTGGTGATTGGAAATCCGCCTTATGTCCAGTCCCATTCGATCGATGAAACTACGAAAAAGTTTATATATGAAAATTACGAAACGGCTGAATACCAAATCAATACTTACGCCATATTTATTGAAAAACTGATAGATATTATTTGCGACAATGGAAGATATAGTGTAATCATTCCTAACTATTGGTTGTCTACTCAGTATGATTCAAGATTAAGGAAATTAATCTTCCTAGATAATCAATGTAATGAAATACTAAATGTTTTTAGGGTTTTTGAGGATGCAACTGTAGATACTGTATTATTAACCGGAGCACGTGATATTGAAGACCGTTTCCCAAAAATTACGAGAGTAAATTCTATAAATAAAAATCTAAAAACAATTCAACAAAGACTGTCGGCAATTGACGGACGAATGTGGGCCTCATCTTTAATAATAGAGTTTGCTGATGCTAATTCTGAAACACTTATTTCATTTGACGAAAAGCTTAATTTAAAAGGAAAAAAAGTTATCGGTGATTATCTTGAAGGGTATCAAGGAATGAAACCTTACGAAAAGGGAAAAGGAATACCTACTCAAACAAGAGAAATGATGCAAGCGAAAGTTTATCATTCAGAAACCAAAAAGGATGATACATTTTTCCCACTTATAGGGGCAGCAAATGTGCAACGTTTTAATCTTAAGAAATCAAAAGAATACATTAAATATGGAAAGAATCTGGCAGCTCCTAGGAAGTTAGAAATTTTTTCAGGCTCAAGACTTTTACTAAATAGAATATTATCCAAGAAAAAAATTGACATAACGTATGAAGATCAAACAGTAATCAACAATACAGATGTGTTTAACTTCATACCTAAAGAAGGGAAGGAGGACTTGGTTAAGCCTTTGCTGGCTATTCTTGGAAGTGTTGTGTGTTCAAAGTATTTCATATTATCAAATGTGAATTTGAATCGCCAAGCGTTTCCTAAATTGAATGTTAATAATGTTTTAGGGTTTCCCGTTCCCGATAAATTGGATGAAAAAAAAGATGTTCTTTCTCAGTTCGTAGACAAGATAATGTCAATTAATGGAGATTTAATGAAGTTGAAGAAAAGTCTATTGGAACTACTACAAAGTAAATGTGATATAGAGAATCCAAGCAAGAATCTTCAAAACTGGCACGAATTGGGGTTTGGAGACTTTTTGAAAGAATTGAAAAAAGCCAAGGTACAATTGAGTTTATCAGAAGAAGCAGAGTGGATGCACTACTTTAACGAACAAAAGCAACAGGCACAAGCTTTAAAATCAGAGATTAACAGGGTAGATGGTGAGATTGATAAAATGGTTTATGGGCTTTATGGGTTGAGTGAGGAGGAGATTAAAATTGTGGAAAATTAATAACGATAATATGTTTGACGAATTGAATAAATACGAGGATAATAATCATTTCTTTTTTGAATCAAAGGATGAACTGGCAAAAGTCTGTAATGCACCAACGAACAAATTTGGAGTTTACATCGTTTATGCCCTCGAAAGAGGTAAAGTACGTCTTGTTTACATTGGAGAGAGTGGAGAAGTAAATACTGATGGGATTAAAGAAACCATTGTCAATAGGCATCAAGTTAATAAAGAAAATAGAAATAAAATCTGGTCAGAACAAATTAATAAAGAAGGAATTCATGCTTTAGACATCTATTGGTTTGTTACTCATTCAGAAAAACATCTAGATTTACCAAGTGATATTGAGCGAGTACTTATAAACAAGTACAAAGAAATATATGGAGAATTGCCACGATGGAACAAAAAATGAATACAGAAATAATCATCTATCAAACCGAAGACGGTTTAACCAAAATTCAAACTCGTTTAGAGAACGAAACGGTATGGTTAACCCAAGCTCAAATAGCAGAGCTTTTTAATAAAGGAAGAAGTACTATTACAGAACATATTCGCAATGTTTTTAAAGAAGCTGAATTAGACGAAGAAGTGGTATGTCGGGATTTCCGACACACCACTCAACACGGTGCTATCGAAGGAAAAACACAAGAAAAGGCTGTTAAATATTACAATTTAGACGTAATCATATCAGTTGGTTATCGTGTTAAAAGTATTCAAGGAACAAAATTCAGGCAATGGGCTACCGCTCGTTTACGAGAGTACATTGTAAAAGGGTTTGCAATGAATGATGACTTGCTAAAAGAAGCTGGAGGTGGCAATTATTTTGATGAATTACTGGCGCGTATCAGGGATATACGCTCATCAGAAAAAGTATTTTGGCGAAAAGTATTAGACATTTATGCTACAAGTGTAGATTATGATTCACAAGCAGAAATAGCTCGGCAATTCTTCAAAACCATTCAAAATAAGATGCACTGGGCTGCTCATGGAAATACCGCAGCCGAAATTGTTTACCAAAGAGCAAATGCAAATCAACCATTTATAGGCTTAACGAACTTTAAAGGAGATAAGCCGACAAAAAAAGAAACAGAAATAGCCAAAAACTACCTAAAGAAAGATGAATTAGATATTCTTAATCGAATGGTTACAGCTTATTTGGAAGTCGCTGAATTACAAGCATTAAACCGTAAGGCTATGTATATGAATGATTGGTCTGGTCGTTTAGATGATTTTTTAATAATGACTGGAAATAATATTTTGGAAAATGCAGGTAAGGTCAGTCATCAAAAAGCATTGAATAAAGCACATTCGGAATACGATAAATTCAAAGAACAGACTAAAAATGAGCTATCTACCGTAGAAAAAGACTTTATTAAGCAAATTGATAGTACAGTTAGTAAGCTAAAAAAGAAGAAATAGAAAGAACAAATGTTCTGCTTTTAAATCGGTTGTTGAGTTTCGACTAAACAAACGTAGATTTATAAGGAGATAAACGGAAATAGCGATAGCTTTAACAGATAAGTAACTAATAAATTATGACTGAGGACGAAAAGAAAAGAGCTGCAAACGAAGAGGCTCGAAAGATTATTGAACGTGCAAAGGCTGAAAAAGCAGGAGAAGTAAAACTAGCAGCACAAGAAGATGCGCTTAAAAAAGCAAAGGCACTTAAAGAAAGTATTAAGGGAGCTGAATCAGACGATAAACCACCTAAAAGATAATTATCCCTGACATTATCAATGATAATAATATTCCAGCCACTAAGGAATAGAGTGATATGTTATTTAAAATTTTAGTTGTTTTACCGTAGCACGTATTTCTATTATATGATTCAGATTCTTCTGTTTGCTTATTAATTATCTCCATTTCATTCAAAGCCCAATCTGCTGCTCTTTTGTTTGCTTTAGCAGAAAACAACTGGCTAAATAAATTTACAATAATTGTTAGGGCGAATAGTATTAGCGATAGAAAAAGAAAAACTTTAGGGCAAGTAGTTAGAACTATATTTTTGTCACCTAAAATTGACAAAAGAATAACAATGCCACCCGTTGATATTGTGACTATTAATAGATCAATTCTTTGGAATGAGTAAAACCAATTTTGTAAGGCATTACTGCGATAATTTCTCATGTTATCATAGGTGCGATTCTCTCTAATTTGTTTTTTATCGTCTGTCATATTTCCTAAATATATGTTTTTACATGTAAAAATTACGTTATAGTTGTTGCGAAGTATAAATAGTAGCACAAAAATTGTGAGCCACGTGTGGCAATTTATTAGAAGGTTAATTGTCATTCTGTGAAACAAGGCCAATAATTGCGCTGCATTGTTTTACTTAGCTTAGGTGAAAGGGTTTTAGACAAGCTAGAGTAGAGGATAACTTATTGATATCTACTTGTAATTATTATCTCGCACTCAAATTTTATTATCGATCTTTATATTCACTTGAAACACTTCAAGTTATGACCATTCAAACACTACTGTATTTTGGCAAAAAAAACCGTTACATTAAAGGCACAAGCACAAAAAGATCTGGATCGCATTAATGCGCTTAAAAGAAAAAGTGGATGTGCTATAAATAATTGGACAGTGAGTTAAGGTAAGATTGCATCAATTACCTTAGCAAAATGACAAGAAGAAAATTTACCGCAAGTTTCAAGCTTAACGCTATCAAGTTGGGTGAAGAAAAAC